>Ga0209318_1000048_pt1 | contig 158175 bp, 121 predicted proteins | sample RifGroE1_FD_183999 | JGI IMG/M metagenome (GOLD analysis project Ga0209318, IMG submission 183999) | Groundwater microbial communities from Rifle, Colorado, USA - Groundwater E1 (SPAdes) (version 2) | ecosystem: Environmental > Aquatic > Deep subsurface > Groundwater | place: Rifle, Colorado...
CCATTCAGGGCTGATAATAAAGGTCGTGGAAGGATTCTTTATGCTAAACATCAGTTAGCTGAAGCTCGTACTTTTAAGAACAATATGAATACTGATCAATATGGTAGTTATCGGGTGTGGAGAGAAAGACAATGGCAGGATGGCATTGAGATGTATCTTGACAGAGATGAACTAATGAGGTTTTTTGCCAGAGGAGATCAGGAGAAAAGAGAGCAGTTTTATAAGATAAACAATATTCCATTTGAGAAAAGCGCAGTAATAGAGAACAATAATAATCTTATTATTGAGAATACTGTTGAAGATAATAAACTGGAAGAAGCAGTAGCAGGTGCAACAAAGATTTATTCATCAGAAAAAAACATGGAGTCTCTTGTTGATAGCATGATAAAACGTAGTAAGAGTTCCAGAAGAAGCAAGTTATTAACAGCTCTTAAAGAGAAGATATTACAACAGGATCTAAAGGTACGTGTAGGGGATCTTATTAAGGTGGGTAAGTATGGAGAATGGGATTATGATGGCAATATAACTCTTGATCTTGTTAACCTTTATGAAGATGATGGTCGGCTTGACATTGATAAGATAGACAGGATTCTCTTTCATGAGATAGTTCATGGATTATCGGTACTTGGTTTGCTTGAAGATGCTAAATTTAGTGAAGATATAATGGCTCTTATAAATGAACACTTTAGCATAGATAGCAAGACAGGCAATCTAATATCGCTTCCTCATGCTAAAATTGCAATACAGGAGTATCTTGTTGATAACGGTTATGATCCTGATACATCAACAAAGGATCTTATGTTATTTATGGGATTAAGGACAAAAGAAGAATTTATAGCTGAACTGTTATCTAATGATGAGTTTGCCAGGATAATGAACCGGGTCAAAAGAGAAGGAGAAGAGAAGTCATTACTGAGAAAGATTATAGACAAGATACTTGAATTCTTTAATATAGGAAAGGATTTGTCATATGATTTCTTGCAGATAATACTTCATAGTCCTTATACTCCATCATTTACTAAAGAAGGAGAGATATTCCGTAGTGCCTCTGGAAAGGCATATAGTAAGGTTTCTATGCCTTTTGAGGTAGAAGTGGAATCGGTAGTAGCAACGAACGTGGATGAGGTCAGAAAGGCTGTATTGGAGCGTGCTAAGAAGATTCAGGAGATATCATCCAGGGTAAAAGTAGATACTGATGCTACAGGAAGAGAGCTTTCAACATATTCTGTTAATGGTATTACACGTAAGATAAGAAGGATCACTGATAATGTAGGCGGTGCAATGTCATGGTTCAGCAATACAAAAATTGATCCTAATGTATCTTTTGGCCAGCATATGGCAGATCTTCGCTGGGGAACAGTGCCTCATGATCATAAATTTACTATTGATGGTATTGAGCAGAACTATGACCAATACAAAGAGAGAAGAGAGAAAGACTTTATGCAGGGTATGATAAAAGGTAATATCATGCACCTTTATTTCAAGAAGATGTTTAATAAGATATTCAATCTCGGGTATAATGAAACAGATATACTCAAGAAGATGAATGATATTGCATCCATGAGTGAAGGGTCAACCAGGCCGGAACATTACTCCTGGCTTGAAGATAAAGGCATACAGGACCGTATATTAAGTCAGGCAGGAGTGAACATACTTAAAGATCCTGGTAGGTTCCCTGATGCTTTGAGAGATATAATAGCTTTACCTGAACAATCAATATATAGTGAGCTCCTTGGTATAGGCGGTACGACAGACTCTATGATATTCCATTCAGATGGTAAAGTTAGTATTATAGACTGGAAGACCGGTCAGAATTTTGGTAAGAGATTCAACGCTGAAGCAATGAAATATGGTATTCAGGATATATATATTTCAGACAATCAGAGAGAGAGAGCAAAGCTTCAGGTTATGTGGTATGCATTCCTTTACAAGCTTGAGTTTCCTGATATGAAATTCAGGGATCTTATGACAGTATGGGTCCCGGGAAGATTTGTTGCTGAAAGAGAAGACATGGACAGGTTTGTTGAAGTATCATCATACCTGAGTATGATAAAGATGTTCCTTAATGACAAACAGGCTCTTAAAGATGCTGGTATTGATCCTAATGTTATGAAGAAGATTCTTGAAAAGAGTCCTAAGATATTTAATGTAGGAGAATATACCGATAAGGCAGGTGATGAATTATTCGAGAACCTTAAAGATTCACCTTTTCGCCCTGAAGAAGAATATAGAAGAAGAGTAAATGAGATCCAGATAATACTTGGAAAGTTTGTAACTGACAGGAAGATACGTGTTGATGAGCTTCCGGAATGGGAAAAGAAAAGGCTTGCACAGCTCTATAGAGAGATAGCGCATATAAAATCTGATCCTTCCCTGCAGCTCGATGTATATCCACAGGGAGATATTGGATGGGCAACACAATGGATAGGTAACTATTCTGATGTTAACATGGGAATATTCCAGCCTTGGGTAAAAATACGTAATGAGAGATGGAATGCATATACCCAGAAACATGAAATGGATCTTCTCAGGCTCAATACATTTGTAGAACCTATTCTTAAAGAGTATATGAAAGGAAAGTTAAATATTTCCAGGGGAGGATATAGCAGGGTGGCTAATGTTAATTATGCAGAGCTCTTTGGATTTATGTATAAAGAATTCGAAAAGAATGGAGTTAAAGAAGAAAGATTATTAACAGAAACAGATCCGGAATGGAAAGGACTTAATAAGAATAAGCAAGATCTTCTTACGTTTCTTAATAATACATTTGCTTCATGGTTCGTTGGAGAAAAAGCTTATCTTAATCAGCAGGCTACAGTAATGAAAGGTAAGTCTTATTCCTGGCTCGATATATTCAATAAGAATAAGACAGAAGAGAGTAAGATGAAATATTATCCCGGATGGTTTCCAAAAACTATGAAGACCTATGAAGAAATAAATTATGAAGAGGGAGCAAAGATTCTTGGAAAGATTCCTGGACATGGTGATATAATGGGAGCTAATATTATTGGACGATTTTCAGCTAAAAGAATAAAAGAAGCTGCCAAGAGACAGTTTACATGGTTCACGGAACAGGAGTTTGAGATGTATAATGATGTTACCATGTCTCTTCCTTTGAAATACATGGATAATCCTATAGTTATCAATGACCGTAACTATACCAAGAATGCAGTATATATGTTCGATCAGTTCAATAAGTCAATGTTACATAAACAGTATATGGATAATGTATATGTAGTTGGAGAAGCATTAAAAGTATATCTTGAATTGCAGAAGTATTCCAATGGTCAACCTATGTTTGAAAATACTGCTAAGTTTCTTGAGAAGAAGCTTATTGCTGATATTCAAAATAGGGTAGAGCCAATTAAATATACCGGCAAGCCTATAACATTTGGCAAAGCAAATATATCTCCTGATAAGATCCTTGAAGCATTAGTCCATTGGACAAGTGCTTCTATAATGTGGTTAAGACCTGTTCAGGGTACCGGTAATGCTATATTTGCCAAGATGCTTACCCATAGAGAGGCACTTAAAGGTACGATAGCAAGCAAGTTCCTTCATATAGATGGCGATGCTATTGACTTTACAGTATCGGATAATGCTTTTGCTGATGGAGTGTACTGGGGATCATTTATAAAAGATGCAATGATAGGAGATCTTCGTAAGAATAAGATGTTCCTGCTTGCAAGGAAATTAAATTACATCCCTGATAACTATGATTATGCTACTAACAGAAGGTTTCTTTTATCTACTCGTAACCAGGCATTATCAGAATCATCAATGTATAAATTTTATAGTATAGGTGAAGAATATGTATCACTTACTACTATGACAGCCCAGATGAAACATCTTAAGCATCCCAAGACAGGAAAGTCATTATGGGATTCTTATGAGGTAAGAACAGAAAATGGAATAACAGATGTTTACTGGATAGGTGGTACCAGGGGATATGAAAAATCAGGTAAGAGTGGTGCAGCATCTTATACACCGATAACAGAATTAACAGGTCATGAGATAGCAAAACTAAAGAAAGTACATGAAAGAATGCAGGGGGGATATCGCAAGGAAGAAGCTGCCAACCTGGAACTGTATGTGCTTGGGAAAGCTTTTGTCCAGTTTAAGAGATATTTCATGAGGCTTGTAATAAATGCCCTTGGCAGTAAACGCGAAGAGGTGGATCTTGGAACATATAAAAAGATGGAAGAATCACGTATAGATCCAGTAACAGGAGAGAAGATGGATGTGTATGAATGGCTTGCAAGAACTAATGAAGGACGATGGAGAACACTTATTAATGTTATTCTTACAGCTCTTAAAATTGGTAGTCCTGATTATAAATGGAGTTCATTATCTACAGAACAAAAACAGAATATTGTCGATGCTATTCTCAGTATTGGAATGATAGCTCTTTCATATGCTGGTTATTTAGCATTATTCGATGACAAAGACGATGATGATACATTTAAAAAATGGTGGATGAATTATATTATACAGAACCAGTCACAGCAGTATAATCCTATAGAGATGCTTCGTACAATGGAGACAGTAACAAGACCTGTATCATTTGCCAGAGCATTTAAGTTTACTGAAGCATTTGGTCAGATGATGCTTGCCTCAGCAAACCTTGCACTTGGAGATAAAGAATCTGCTTTCACTCAGAAAGGACAGTTAAGAGGCTGGAATGAGTTTATGAGATCCGTACCATATGCTTCTGCCTGGCATGATATGGCAATGAAATTGCAAAATGCATCACAGACAGAAGCATGGTGGACTGAACATTGGGCTAATAAATGGCGTTAAAACAACAATTCTGTATCATCAACTTTCTTTTCAGGGACCGGTTCTTCAACCGGTTCTTCTTTTTGTCTGAGCTCATCCTTTAGAATATAAAGATTACCATCTTTAAAATATTTAAGCATTTTATTCATGTCTGTATAGGGTTGTAATATCCGGTAATAATATCTACTTTCTGATTGTACATGAATAAGTACATCAAGCCCTTCAAAGATCTCAAGATTATCTTTATTATCGCTTCTTTTATGTTTTTTAAGACGATAAAGATCCCGGAAATTAAGGCATTTGGTAAAATGGTCCGGTAATTCATCAAAGTAACTACAAAGAATAGGTGTCTCCGGATCATCACCATATGGCATATGTAATCCAAGAAGTTTCATATCATGACTTAATACTTCATTCATAAGTGCTCTTTTATCTTAAGGTAATATTTATATGTTGATTTCTTTTGCATTCCTTTAGGGCCACCATTCCAATCTCTGCTTATACGTTCTGATTCAGAATAATGATTTTTTACTGCATAATGAATAAAAACCTGTTTTGACTTCACCGGACAAAACATATCAGTCTCATAATATCTGATCCCGGTCTGTTTGTAAAAGTCATCAAGCCGGGATAATCTTATCTGAACAATACCATATGACCATTTTTTCATGTGCTTATCCCCGATTGCATAGGGATTGAAGTTACTTTCTATAGCACAGGTAGCGTTCCATAGTGCCTCATAGGGCTTTATCTCTGATGGTGCGAATATTACCATGGTTGGAGATGGAGGAGCCGTTAAAAGGGCACAAAACAAGCTGATTATTAAAGTTAGTGTCATAATTTTCATATCGCTTTTTTAAGTGAATATTATAAATGGAAAATGGATCTTAGCACTCAAGGGTTCGATCCAGTTCCATCCTAATTAAACCAATTAAATTAGTCGTTTGTCCCGATAAGTATCTTACCGGTATATCCCCACATCTTAGATAGATTTCTGATTTGCCAAATATAACTGTCATCTTCTTCACACAGACAATCAAAAAAGCTTTTTGTGAAGTTATCCAGGTCAGGACGTTGTTTATGTGGTTTACCCTCATAAGCTACCTTTTTCTTTTGCGACCAGCTTTCTGGCATTGGAATTACAAAGATAAGATATTCTATGGAATCGGGTAATGTTTTCAATCCGTACTTATTGGCTTGTAGCCTGAAAAGATCTTTAAAAGCCCAATAATGATCTGTTACATGACGTTTTTTCCATTTATCAGATCGTACCATTCTCGGTTTAGCTACCGGATCTATTTCAAATATAAAATTTCTCATTTTTAATAGGTTAATTCACCATTAGCGAATGATATTTGTCTTTGTATTCCTTCAGGCTTCTTCCCCCATTCTTTCATTTGACGTTTAAGGGCTCTGCGGATCTGGTAGATCGATCTTAACCGGTCATCAATACTTCCTATGTAATTCTCTATTTCCTCTTTCTCATTAGAGATAAAGTACCCTACAGCTGTAGCTACAAGGAAAGGGATAGTATCTGTTACCCGGAGTATATGTATCATATGTCTTATCCTTGCTGGTCTTGTTTTAATTATCCATGAAAGATCAGGATCTTCATTATCCGGTTTATACATAGGATTTAAAACATTTATATCTTTTAGAATTTGATCATTTTTAACCGCCTTATCCTTGCCTATTGCAAGAGTAAGTATCTTTAAAATTCTTGGCATGATATAATTTGCCTCATCTTCTGTTAATTCAGAAGTATAGTCTTCAAATGTCCTGATCATAATACTTATTATAAAGTTCAACAACTATCCAGGCGAAAACAAATAAAGCTATTACTCCAAAAACTATCAAAGTAATTATTGTCAAAGGATTTAATTTTACCATATCAAATTATATTTAATGGTGGATTCCAATGTGTTATAGTTCCATCAGGATTTATTGATGCTTCGGCCCATTGAGCTAATCCTTCAGATTGAAGCTTTCTCATCTGAATACAACTATTAAAGGGTCCTACGATTATTATCTTTTCAGATGGTTTTCCCGGATCAAGTATTTCTGGTACAATCACTAAGTTTTTATCCTTGCAGATAAACATCTTAATTGTTTTGTTTATTTTGAGGTCTTTGCCAGGATGGAGATATGGACATCTCCTTCCCTGACAAATAGACCGGCAATCAAATTCTAATATCTGACTCATTATCATACGTTAAATATACAAAATTAATAGAGATTATTAACAATGATAGTGTTTTCACAATCACGTATCCTTTTACGATAAGTTTTTCTACGGAATTTATCAGATCATAGATTTTCTCTTTCTACAATTTTTTGTAGCCAATGTCTTATTTCAAAGCCATCCCAGTTTTCAGGAACACTTCCTTTCTCAAGTTTTTCAACCATATAATCAGTAATATCTTTTGTTATTGCTCTTGTAAGAGCAATCTGTTCGTTTTTATTCATCTGATTTTTATTAATTGATATTTACCCCAACCAAATTCAATGAATTTACAGTTATGAAGTCTTGCAAGATGATGAATATGTTCTCTGCATCTTCTTTTTTCTGAGAAATAGAATGTTATTAATCCCGGATCTGCAAGCATTTCACAACTAAGATCATCAACAGATGTCATTACCTGTGCTATTCGTGGTCGATTTGCATCTATATAATCGACATATATACCAAAATAATATTTCATATGATAAATTTATATTGTCCGTTTTTTTCTCTCAGTTTAACCAATTTATTACATGGAAATAATTCTTCCATATTAGGAATAAGTAACTTATCCTGAACACTTAAGATATGTTCAATGCTGTTCCAATCATGAAATTTATAATAGATATATCTATTGTTAAGATGATCATCTTTCATGAATTCTGGTAGATCAAACATTAAAGTAGGAGTGGCCCAACCTTTATGAACAATACTTCTCTTACTCGATGCATAATCAGCTATTGAAAATATTGCTACTGCAAGTAAATAATTATGATTACGCAGAGATAGTTTTTTACGATAGTACACCATCATGAAAGGGAATGTGATTTCTAGTGGAATAATAGGTTCTTCTGGAATGGGATTTTTGTTGATAAAATCAATGAGTTGTCGATCCCATTCTTCTTTTTCAAGTTGTTTCATCTGATTCAGTTTTTTCAAATTCTTTTTCAAAACTGATTAATTCACATTTTAATCTTTCGAGTTTTGCAATTACATTGTTATATTGAGGATCATCTTCAATAGGAAATAATTCGTTCCATTGTTGCTTAACATAATTAAATTTGTTTGTGAACTCAGTTATTTTTCTCTTTTTGGCAATAATTTTATTTTTAAGATCATGTAGTTTTTTTTCTTTAGGAGAAAGTTTTGAAAAGTTACCCCATGTCATTTCAACATATTTCTTAGGATTTTGTACCTGAAGAAGCGCAGCTCTGTATTTGAAATACCAGTTATATTTAAGTCTTAATGTCCATGGAACTTCCCAATATAACCTGGTTATTTCTGCGCTTCCAAGAGTATCTGAAACTAAAATTCTTACCCAATGTACTCTTTGTCCGGTAATTGTTTCATCAATTTCCATTATTTTTAGAGGTAATATTATAGGTTCAGGATCTTTTTTCTTATTATTTTCCATAAACTCTAACCTGGCAGTAGATGTTTCTTTTGATACTGGTTCAGTAATAGATTTGATTCCTGAATAATTGAAATCATCCATATGTCTTTTATTAAAGTCCTGAATTACTCCAAGAGTGGATGCTCTTAGTCCTTTGAGATCATTAAGATCAGCTGTTAAAATCTTTACTAATGATGGTTCAGATATACTCATTTCATGATAAACATACTTTTTTTGTTTACCTTTTTCTTTTGTAAGAATCGTATAGATCTTACGAAATTTTAATATATCGTCTTTCATTTTTCCATTTTTCTTAATTCTTTTTGATAAATATGTGGATGTGAGATCTTAATATTTTTAATATAATCCATCCACCATATTAATTTTCTCCATGGCATAGAATCATAATCCATATGGCACTTATGATGTGCCAGCGACCAGTCATCTTTATTGAGTAGTTTATCTTCATCTCTTCCATCCAGATGATGACAATCAGGTTCTTTTCCTATTTCTCCCTGACAAAAGATACAGAATATTCTTCCCTGTGGATCTTTAGCTCTTTCGTCCTCTATAAACAACTTTCTGTCTATGGAATACTGTCGCTCTTCTTTTGCACGATCTTCTGTCCTGTGTGGTATTACATAGGTCTTTTTAACCTTTTTATCCTCTTTAGGCTTAAGATATTTCTGTTTATAATGGTTTATACACCATCCTCTTGCATAAAGAGGTTGAATACAGCCAGGTTCAGAACATAGTTTATTTGACATTTTAATTGGTTTAGTTAATAAAAAAAGAAGGGATGCCGCCTCGGTAGTAACATCCCTTCCAACCATATTTCACTCTTGTAATCTAAAAACTCTCCGGGGCTAATCCTCTATTGAGGACATATTATCTTGTCTTATAGACATTCAATCCAATAAATGTATCTTCTGTACCATCAACTTTTTTGTTTCCAAGAGTTGAGGCAAGAACAATACTTTTACCTGATTTACTTGGAGATCCTTTTACTGATAAATCTACAGTAATTGTAAGGATGTTTCCTTTCTTTTCAAACTTTACGTTTTCCATATTAAATGATTTAATTAAACTGTTTGTATACGAACACGGTCTGGACAAGCAAACCAGGGACATGATTTACATAGATGAAATACCGGGTTTGTTGGCCAATCGAGTTTTTCACCTGCTTCCAGGCTACTTACTGTTTTACGGATACTCTCATGTAATTCTGCTTCTTTTGTTTTATCCCAGGAGACATCAATGAATTTATCTTCAAGGACATCTTTTTTATATCCGAAGACCCATAACAGAAATACAATAAGATTCTTATCAATAAGACTTTGTATTGTATTTGTTATCAACCCGGATAATGTAGGATTAAACTTCTTGTTGATGTTCCGAACCACATAATGATACATCTTAGCCTGAATAAGATCCAGGTATTGGGGACTACCATAACAGTAATCTCCATATGTAGCATTTATATCTGCAGTAAGCTTAAGATCGATAATAGCAGCATAAAGCCTTGGTTCCACATCATCTTTTAACTTAATAAGTATAGTGGTAGGAAATACATCAAGCTCTGCACTTAGTAGTACATCAGGATCCTGATCCCATACTGTAAGTATAGGTACCTGAACATTATGATCAGCTATTATAATCTTATGTTGTTTTATAAGAGCATTAAACCTGTTTATCTGATCATCAACCCTGATATGATCAAGGTACTTTTCTCCGGGAAGCAAAGGTTTCCCTTCTGCTTTCCGTACTGCATTTTCTGCTTCCATCTTTTTGGTAAGTTTCTTTCGTGGAAGATCTTTAACATCATATCCTGAACTTTTGCCAAGACACTTTGTTTCGAAGTACTTACCATAAAGCATAGGATCAGAAGGAACTTCTTTCAGGGATCTTTTTATTTTAGTAATATAGATCCTTCTGAAACAATACTCCTTTTCTTCTCCATTATGCAGAAATGTCCGTATTATGGACTGGTTTATAGGAAAATCGTGGAAGTTCATTTTGCCTGTGTCATTTTCATTTGTAGGAATGAAACTTCAAGATCGACATATCTGAGAATATCATCTGTACTCTTAATATTAAGGCTTGGATAATCCATAAGTGTACCAACAACCTCTTTAAGCCGGCTTTGATAGTTAATAGAAAGTTGGCGATCACCATTACTTTTCTCCATGATATGTTTAAAGAATTTATTGGCTATTGCATGTAAAGCAACAAGATCTTCTTTCACCTGATCTGCTTTACCTGTTTTAAGGATACATATAGCAGCTGAATCAAGACATACACTTGCTGTGATACTTGCTTCCACTTCTGGACTCATGTGGCTTCCTGAGCCTCTATTGCCCCCTCCTGTACCACCTTTACCTGCGTTAGGATCTTTTGCTATGTCAATCTTAAAATATTCACCACGTGTATTAGTCTTTACTTCTGTGGTAAACTTCACTTCTTTTCCGATAGTGAACTTAGTCTGGTTCTTTTTCGTTGTTGAGAACTGACCTTTAGTTAAATCATCATCATCAAATTCGATGTCGAAATAATGAACTGTTCCATTGGGTCCTTCCCATTCACGGTTCCATTCAATACTTACCGGTTTACCGGTTTTTTCTGTTAGTGTTGCCATTTGCTTTTCGGCTTTTAATTAATACTAAAATAATGTTGAAGGTTCTTCATTTTCACCACCCTCTGGCGTTTTATCTTCATTAGGATTATTATCGTAAATATCCTTTGCTGTTGGTTCAGTAAGATCTTTTTCAACCTTTACTTCTTTTTTTGGTTTTGGTTCTTTCTTCTTTCCCTTTCCATCAAGCTTTTTGAAATTGCTTTCCATATCTGCTTTAACAAGGTCTTCATAACCTACCACAACCATATCATTTGCATTTCTTACAACTTCATCAACAAACATAACCTTATTGTTTGCTTCTGCTATATCATTAAGCATGTCAAGTTTAACTGAATCAAGGATACTTGCATCACCTATGATCTGAATAGGTCCAGGATTAATCTTTGCAAGGATATTGGCAAGAATAAGAACTGCATCACTCTCACATATCTGATTTTCTTTAAACTGATAACCATCAATAGTAAGAAATCCATCATCGAATGATATGTTTTCTACAGGAAGATCGGATCCGGAAACAATAGCAGCTTTAGAATCCCTGCAATTATTGATCCCCATAGTTATTTCTTCACTTTTCTTTTTGTTTTCGTCAAACTTTACCTGCCATTCTTTTTTAAGATCAGTTTTAGTTGACAGTGATGTAATCTTAGTTATGATCTCATTTCCTTTCTCAAGTTTTAATGCCAGATCTTCATCTGTAAGATTATTATATTTCTCAACAGCTTTATTTCCTTCTTTGATAGCTTCTTCTCCCTTCCCAATTTCTTCATTGATATATTTAAGATCAAATTCAAGTCTTTCTTTTCGTAACTTAAGATCATTAATCTTTTCCTGAATAGGTTTATTTGATTTTCTCAGATCTATTATGTTTCGATAAAGAGTAATAAGATCTCTTGCCTCTTTTTCCCTGGGAATTAATGCTTCATCTTCCTTATTGAGAACAATAGATTTGATAGTACTTTCAGCTGTTTCAACTTTTTTGTTTACTTCAGTTCTTTCATTATAATAACCTGTCTCAAGGAGATCAAGATCATTAAATGCTTTCCTGTCAGTATCAGTAAGAAGTTTAAGGATTACATCTCTTTGTTTTCTTCTTCCTTCAGCTGAATTACTCCATGCAAAGAATTCATTTACATTGATAGGAGTATAGTTAAACAATCTACGTATCTCAGTTACTTGTGATATCTTTGTGCCATCTTCTTTTATTGCAAAGAATTTACCTTTACCATCTGCAGTAAACTCATGACGGATAGTAAGAAGTTCTCCATCGGCTGCAGGAATAGTTGTCTCATAATATCCTTCTGCTTCATCACTACCACGTGTTACTTTATCAGGAGTATCATCATTTGCTATCATAAGACTTGTAAGAGCCTTAAGAAATGAAGTTTTACCAACTTTGTTTGGACCTTGAACAAAATAAATGTTCGATCCTTTCAGAACAAATTCTTTGTCTTGAAGAAGTTTGTAATTATGAAATAGAATAGGTACTTCAAGTGATTTTATAGATATTTTTTCGTTTTTCATTATTATTTAAAATTTAAATTAGCAAACTCATTTTTATACTTAATTGCTGCTTTATCATATGCTTTTGCAGCAAGTTCTTCAGTTTCAAACACACCTAAATAAATTCTTTTTTTATTTATAGTTATTGCAGCTTGAATAGATATTTTTTTACCGTTTAAATTATTGAAATAAACACCCATGTATTTAGATTTTCCGATTGGTTTTTTATTTCTCTGATTATCGCTTGAACTGCAATTTCTTAAATTAGGTTTTAATATATCATCAATTTCAATGAATTTACGATTATCTAATCCATTATGAAATGCATGATCGCATACCATTCCTATAGGTGTATTCATTATATCCCTATGCATTAGTATATGAATAACTTTTTGATTAATCCAAATAGCTCGACTGGCATAATAAGTATAAGGCGTTTTAAATACTTGCCATTTAAATTGATTTAAATATTCATAATCATCATTGTCAACCAATGCAAACATTCCTTTAGTTAAAGTAATTTGTTTCATATTCCAGTTTATTAATAATTCCAGAACAAAAATAGAATTGGAAAGGAGTTCTGGTTTCCCTTGTTATCAGGCAATTACCCCCGACTATCCAATTCTAAAGATACGTAATATTATGGAAATGAATTGGAATTTCCAAACTTTGAATTGAATTCTTAGTTTTTGCCATTTTGTAAATTTTAATTGGTTTTCAAAATATCTCTGTCTTTCTAATTCTTGTTGTTCAGTGCACCATTTATTATACTGGTACTCATAGTCATCAGTTTCTCTTGATGCTCTTTCGATTTCATCATGAAAAAACTCTTTAATTTTTCCCATCATTACTGTTTTTAAGTTCTTCCCATCCGGAATCTGTCATTGGAATAAATATATTATAATCCAGGTTGGCATTATACCGGATAATATTCATGTCATCAATATCACTACCATCTCTATTTTTTACACATTCGGCAATAAACAGGTTTTGGATAAATTGCGCTCTGCTTATATCATTGCCATATAAATAGAATGTCCTTGAACTTGGTTGTGGTTTATAGTCTTCCTTGAACTTTTTATGGTTCAGGAATGTATAGATACTGAATTTCTCTGATTGATATTTTACTTCTCTGTTACGGTTTACTTCATCAATTGATATGGAATACTCAATATACTTTCTCATAAGATAACCTACTGTGATAGGCATTCCATCATCAAGTGTTTCGGATCCGCAAACAAACTTAAGTTCATTCCAGGTGTTATCAAACAGATCGGTTATTGCTTTAGTATTTTTATCTCCTTTTGGATTAATAGACCAGAATTCGTTTTTAAATCTTTCTACATTAAACTTTCCTTTTATCTCTTTAGCATTAAACATTTCAGCCTTCTTCTTTTCTTCAGAGACAAGATCTTTATATTTACGCGGAAGATTAACAAGTATAGCCTGTTGTATATAGTCAAGAATACGGGTAGATCCTTTAATATATTCTGATCTTGGTCTGTATCCTTCATTGATATTAAGCTTGTTTTTACTCTCTTTTGTTATATGATGAAGAATAAACATACATGCTTCGGTAGTATCATAAATATCTTTTAGCTTACCAGCCAGGTAATCATCTTTCTCATTGCCTCTATAAAATGAATCTGTTTCAATAAGGCCCAGGTTGTCAACGACAATTACTAAAAGACATTCTTTATGTTTTTCCCGGTAGCTACGTGATTTACGCATTATAGTAGCAATAGAACATACCCGGTCAATAAATTCAATGTTATAATCTTCAAATTGGTTAACTGCATCATTTATTCTTGTCCAGTCGTCATCTTTAATTGTATAGTTTACACTCTGCATTTGTTTGGTAGTAAGTTTGCATCCCATTGAGATAAAACTTCTGACAATTTGTTCTTTTGAATCTTCCATTGAAAACCAGAGGACGCGGACATTTTCATTATTATCCAGGATAGATTTAACAATATAAGAAACATATTTAGTTTTACCTGAACTCTCTGCACCAGCAATAAGAATACCGCTTCTTGCTCGGAATGATATCTTGCTGTCTATTTCTGAATCTCCTGTTTTAATGAATGCACTAACAAGACCTTTTGCTTTATTTGTTATATCCATCATAGTAGAATAAAGAGCATCTTTAAATGTAGCCCTGCCTTCAATATCCAGGTCAAACTTATTCATCAATTCTTCTTCAGCCCATTGGGCTATTTCCATTGGATCATTAGTTTCATCAAATGCTTTTGTTTGTATTTCTGCACTTATTCTTATTAACTCTCGCAAAAGATATTTATCAGTAATGATCATACAATGAAATTCAACATTGGCAGATGTAACAATTTTACTTGTTAACTGAGTAAGATATAATGGGCCACCAACAGATTCAAGCTCATTATTACTTCTTAATTTATCAGTAACAAGAAGAAGGTCAATTGCCATTTTATTTTTATGAAGATCTATTATAGCAGCAAGGATCTTTTGATGGGCTTCTTTATACATTTTATCAGGAGCATCCAAAAGGTAAGCTACTCTTGTATAAGCATCTCCGTCAATCATTAAAGCACCGAGAATGGCTTCTTCAAGATCAATTGCAGTTGGTGGAACTTTACCATAATCTATCAATGGTAAGGGTTTTATTTTTTTATCTTTAAAATCAGCCATATATTATTTATTTATATTCATTGTTTTACCTCCTTCTGCCAATATTCGTGCAGTTCGCCAAGAGTGTATTTTTTCTTACTCCCTTCGGCAAATTTGATAAACAACACTGGGGTTGAAAATGCCTCTATTGCAAATTCCATTAATCCTTTTGTAAACCACCACCCTACAAATTCTCGTTCATACGCCTCTGCTTCGACAAACCCGGCATTTAAAGAGTCAAGTAATACTTTTGATCTATCTTTAGGGCATAGGCATATTAATACAGGAGGGTTTGTTAAACTCATTATTCCTGATTCATCCGTACCGTTAATATTTGTACCGAAAACGTAATTATCGGCTTTCACTCGTTTATAATACTTACTCATGGCTCATATGTTAATTCGTTTCCAGTCAAAGCAAATATAAAGTTCTGATACTCATGAACAAATTCAATCTTTGTGAGAAATTCTTTATGGTTACTCGTCATTACGTACCAGTATTTATAATTTTCTTTCCAGATGAATAAAAAGCGATCATAAATAGTTATTTCATTTGGGAATCTTGTACTTTTCTCTATGTCCTCATTTAGATGAAACTTCAGCAACCACTCTTCTGTGAGGGGAATAGGCATAAAGACTGATAATTCAGCATCTGGCCTTTCATCATTTTCTCCTGCAATTTCATTCAATATTGCAAGTGTCACCTTGGTTGATTTATACGTTTGATATGTATCAATCGTATTACCCCCAATCTTTATTAAATTTCCAAGTCTCAGCTCTGTTGCTTTCATGGCTTACCTCCCTTCTGTTTGTCCCTGGCCCACTTTGCGCCTGTTATATATCCAGTAGCCCAATCACCGACTGATTGTTTTGCATGGAGTGTAGCAAGAACTGTTATACCATTTTCTATTTCTTCATCCGACAATGACTTTTGCTGGCATTCAGAGGCGTAATCCTGCATCATCCCTACTGCAAACTTATCCGAATCACTCTTTGGATCTTCTCCGAATCTTTCTTTCCAGTACTCTTTTGCACTTTTAGCTTTCATATCTCATCTTTTTAGTATTAATAATATTTAAGATCACGTGATTTACATTTTGGACAAATTAATATCTCATCTTTTGAATGTTTGCACGTTCTATTGTCTAAATCTTTTTCTTTACAAACATATCCGCAATCTATACATTCAATCGCATTTAAGTCTGTAAGGGCTATTTGTAGGCAAGAATTGAACCAGTTAATTTTATCTGATTCTTTAAGGCTTTCAGCTTTTTCTGGAATAGTTTCAATCCATTCCATGTTCGTTTTGTCATTACCTGCAGTTGTACTCATTTTTAATATATTTTATTCAAATGGATAATTAATTGTTAAATGACAATCCTTGCAAGTAGTAATTCCTTTATCATCACAAATAAAATTATGATTAGCTACAATGCACTTCTTCTCTTCCGGCACTTCCTTTTCTAAGGCGGATAACTCATCTGTTTCAATTACTTCTGTTACTATAACTACACCACTGCCTGAACAGGCTGGACACATTTTAGTAATGCTTGTAGTTGACGGGAATGGTTCGGATATAACTCCTGTACTTTTACAAGAATCACATACTTTTGGATAAGTTCGTATTGTTTTCATTGCTCTGTTGGTTTATTGCGTTTCTTTAATCTTCTTTCTCTGCGACATGCTTTACCGTCTTGGTAATCTTCAAATGATCTCTCATATATTGGCGGTGCAGTTATAATAAAAGGTTCCTGTGGCTTTAAATCAGGATATGACGTACCTTTTAATAGTTCTTTCGCATCTACTATAATTTCTATCTTTTTGTCTGACATGGTTGTAGGTTTAGTTGTTAAATACCTTCCTTTTCAATCTTCCATTCATGTATGGTTCCAACTTCATAATTCAGCTCATTAACTTTTTCGGTAAGTTCATTTACCTTATCAATAAGATTATTAATAATTGCAGAATTTTCATCATTACTTGACTGGTGTAACCTGAAATTTAATTTTTCAATTGTTGTCATATCTCTTGTTATTGGTTACTCTTCACTAAATATTTTATCGAATGTATCTTTTAGCTTTGGAAATACTTTATATAACCGTGACTTATAATTTTCGCTTATCTCTTTAATTTTGCCATTGGTTATTAAGTCAAAATCAGATTTAAATTCGTCCGGCACAGCAAAAAGAAAAGTCATAAATGTAGAGTCAAAGTCATCATCGTAGTCTTTTATAAAGCCTGGAATTGCACGTATTTCATTTATCTGCTCATAATAATCACTACGATTACCACCTCCTGTACGTGTGTATATGCTTATAGTTTTTGAATCATCGGTTTTCTTTTTGGGAATACCAAATTGATCATCTTCATCACTATTTAACAATTCTCCGATGAAACAATCTCTAAATCTCGGATAATTATCAGGATGTTTTTCAGCTATCATCGGTAGTATAAAAAATGTTGCCGGATTTACTCCATTAATCATGTTGTATAAACTCATTGTTTTAATATTTATTAGTTATTACTCTTATCCTTCAGTGATGATAGTTCTCTTTTAAGTTTATTTTTACCTTTTTCAATAAGTCTAAATGTAATTGATTTTGATGCTAAAGGACAATATTCTAAGTCATAATAAGCTATCAGCTCCTCCATCTTCTCTATAATGGTTTTGTCGTTGCTTAACTCTGGCTGAGAAATAGGCTGTAAGTACCAGTTAACTATTGATAATAGTGTTTTTTTATCATATTCACTTAAAGGATCAAAAGTATAATTTGTAGGATATACTCTTAATTTTTCTTTTATAACATAATTGTCCTTTACTTCTGGCAAATCCTCTTCACTGTGGATAAATACCTTTTTATATAGTTCGTCTTTCATAGTCTATTTGTTAAGTTATTGTTTTCAAAATCCTTATTAAATTCCATACATCACCTTTATTTATTTGCAAATCAAATATATCGTGTCCTGTCTCTCTTGTATCAATACATAACCGATAATCATTTAAACTATCATCATGCCTTTCAGGCTTTGGTAAATAACCAACACACATTAAGTTTTGAGAATGAGTTTTAAAATTACAATCTAAATGAGGACACCAAACCGGTCTTTTCATCTTCTTTCTATTTAGTGATTAAACTAATTTAAAACTGACAGAATTAAACTTACCTTTTATTCCTTTAAGATAAATTTTGGTATGCCATGAATGAACCTCAATAGATTCAATTTCATATACATCATCAGTATTTAATACTAATCTGGGATCATCATTACTACCCCATTTAACCTGATCATCGTCAGCACTTACGAACTTTACTTTATCTCCTATTTTCATCTTATTTTATTTTATTGTCTCTGAGTGCCTTTGCGTAATATATTTTATTAATGATTCTTTTCTATCATAAGGAAGTGTTTCATAAAGTCTTATAATTAACTCATTTAATTCGCTATAATTTCGAGTCAGTTTATTAATGAGGTTCTCCATAAAATCAACATCTCCCTCAAAGTCCATTGCAGCTTCTAAAATCTGATTTTCATCTAATTCAATTCTCATTAGTTAATCTTTTTATTGTTTAATCATACTCTTTATTATCTAATAAAATATCATCCTTTAAATCCGTTACAGCCTTACTGTCGGGACGGGATGCGAGGTATTCGTCAACCAAATCAATACAATCTTTACCTTCAGGTAATTCAATTATACATTCAGACAAAAATTGAACAAGTTAACTTCGTAGGTCACTGTTCATTAGTTGAGCGAGTTCTGCAAATCCTTTCTCTGCATTGGGATGATTGTCAATATTGGCAGTCCCCCAGTTTTTTCTTAGTATTTCAAGTATCTTTTCCATTGGTTAGTTGTTAGTTATAATAGACCATTATTGGCGAAACTATAATGTTCTTTTTCTGATATTATTACATGGTCAAGAAGTTGTATATCCATTAATTTTCCAGCTTCTTTAATCTTCTGTGTTATATTAGAATCTGATTCACTGGGATTAAGATTACCTGATGGATGATTATGACAAACAATGATTCCGGAGGCAAGGCATTCGATCGCCTTTTTCATCACCAGTCTGACGTCGGTAACGGTACCACTTATTCCTCCCTGGCTGAGTTTCATCTTGCCTATTACTTTATTAGATCTATTAAGAAATAGTATCCAGAATTCTTCATGCACAAGATCTGTTAACAATGGAGACATTATATCAAATACATCTTTGGAGCATTTAATCTGATATTTTTCTTCTGCTACCTGGCTTGCTTTACGATTAGAATAACTATTACAGGCTATTACTCTTGTTGCTTGTCCTGCAGTTAAACCTTCATTAACCAGTTCATGATATGACATTTTAGCAAGATCAACATAATTGTAATTAACTTTTGTAAGTAATTCTTTAGCTTTATTTATTGAATTTCTTCCTGCTATTACTAATGAAAGTGTTTCAGCATCTGTTAATGAATTAATGCCCTGGAATAATACTTGTTGCAGGGGATCTTCTGTTATTATACGATTTTTACTCATTTTGTTGCTTTTTTAATTGCTTTTGAAATTAATTTCCATGCTCTTTCATCTGAATTAGTAAGAGCACATTTATTTTGTAGATCAACAAAATAATTATTTGCTGATATTAATGCTTCAAGCATATCTGGGGCAGCTGCAATTAGCTTCATGTTACTTTCAATCTCATCTGCCTGTTTAATATAATCTTCATCTGTCTCTGGTAATATTGAGTTACAAACAAATTCAGTATACATACCACCCTGGAATTTTGTATTAATACCAACACCAGTACATATTTTCTTAGGAGCCTTTTTGTATAACTGATATACAGGTTCCCAACTACCTTTTGTATATGACATTATTCTTCAGATTTAATTGTTTCATCTTTTTCTTCAGCATTAAGATATGCATCAACTTTATATTCTTCTGATGAATGAAAGATCTCATCAATAAGCTTCGATAAATAATCCTGATCAACTTCTTTGATTTTATCCAATTTAAGATCTTCTTGTATTCTAAAGATCATGTATTGGAAATAATGTATATCAACACCGATTAACTGATCATATATTGTTGAAGGATCAGTGAAGTTAAGCTTAGATACTTGAAAAGCTATTTTAAAGATGTCTCCGGCACTTATTGTCCATCCCCTGGATAAGAACTTACGCAACCTGAATAAAGAGGCGAGAGGATACAAAGAACCTATGTAGCGCAATTCTTTTGTAAGGATACATTCAAGAGAATTAGGATTAAGATACAAATTACCATCTTTTGACAGCCAATATGATCTTACATGAACAAAATCATAATTTTTATGAATCTCAGCAGCTGGGCCATAAAATCTTATAATAAGTTGAAACTTATTTGTAAGAGATATAGCATTATCAGTTATCACTGCAGGGAAATATTTCTTACCTGTTGCATTTATCTTTCGTATACCATTACTTGGAATATAGAATTTAACACGGCCAGTATCTGGGTAAATATTACCATTAGCATCAGCAACTTGTTCTATTCTTATCATTTCAAATGATATATCTCCTTTAATAAGCAAATTCCTGTAATATTCACATACAGTAACAACAGTTTCTTTATTAGTGAAATATACATCAAAATCATTTACCTCTTCATTTTGAATAAGAGACACAATAGCTCCACCAGTTATAATAGAATTATCTTTAACCAGACTTCTTACCTTTTCATCGGTAATAGATTTAAGGAATTTAGCGAATGATCCGCGAAGAATTTGTTCAATAGTTTTTGCTTTCATAATTTTTTATATTTACAAGAATTAAAAGAAGTTTTTGTCTGACATCAAGAGGAACTTTATTAAGGATCCATGTTTTAACAAGTTTAGATTTACCTGGAATATTAGGCATAAGTAAAGCATTGATTTGTTCGTTAACAACCTTTATATCATAAGAAAGATATTTCTTTTTACGTATAAGTTCTTTAAGGGTAGGTTGTCTTATTTTATCTGGCCTGTTATTATTCCATGTTCTGATAAGATCTATAGATTTTTTTACATTCAATGTTACATCATGATCATTTATGTCGATAAAATTAGTAATAGTTTTTATTGAATGTAATACTGTAGCATGATCCCTGCCGGCATGTTCAACACCAATGACAGCGAGACTAAATCTGGTAAGATCTTTAGAAAGATACATAGATATCTGTCTTGCCATAACATATTCTTTTCTCCTTGCTCCTGGTGCTTTATTTCCAAGTAATATTAAGGATAAAGGAATTTTTGTTGCTTCTGATACTTTTTCCTGAATAACAGCAATAGGAACATCTTTTATCTGACGATATAATAAGTTATCATACATGATTATTAATATTAGTTAAAAGAAATAGGGAATAACATATAGTCATTCCTTGTTATAAGATCAATATCTCTTGAGAAGATTACTTATTACTCTTAAAGCTTTAGGTTCATCAAGAGTATGAATACGTACTATCCGGGATTCGTTGAATGGACCTTCATTACGTACTCTTCTTTTCATTCTCTTTATTCCTTTACGTTCACTTTCGCTTACAACTCTTGTAGCTGAAGTATCAAGGAAATTATATCCGTAATGTGCGGATATATTAGCGGTAATAGCTCTGTTTTTACTCATGACATATTTTATTTAGTTGGTAATGGATCGTTATATTTTAAACCAAGAACTTGTCTGCATTCAAGATATAAAGCCTTAGTAATATCAAAGAGAATTGTTTTACGATCAAATCGACCAATCTCTTTAGATTTTACATGAGGATTTGCAAATAGATTATGCATACAAGCCTGCTGATATCTGGCTCTCTTAAAATCATGTTTAAAGATAGGAGCCAATCGGATAGCTATTTCTCTTGTCATGATTTGAAGTCTTTAACCATTTGTAATAATTCTCGTTGATTCAACATAAAAGACATATCTTTTCTCGTTTGTTCAATATTAAATAGTCCTTGTTTCATAAGAAGAATAAGCATACAATAATTCATCTTTATTAAAGATTCATCATCTCTGCGTTAGTGATACAGGCTCATATATTGACTCAGTTGATTCAATGTAAGGCTTACTGTAGTTGATTTAGCTAATGCTACTAAATCATCTAATTTATAGTTTGCTTCATTAGCATCCATATAATTATGATTTACAACATTGCTTAAACTTTCTTCCGGATCCACAGGGACATGGATCATTATTACCAGGTTTATTGCCTAATTTAATAGGTTTAGTTCTACCAAGACCTTTGATCTTATTGGAGAACTGTCTTTGTATGGGGCTCTGTTCTTTCCCCATTACAGAATTGATTGTTCGAAAACTCAATTTTTTCATTATTAATTATTTGTATGGCCATTTATTAATTGATTTGAAATATGTTATTCCGACTAAACGATAAATATCACCTGAGTATGTAGTTAGTTTATAATTTGGTTCTTCGCGAGCAAGTGCAACAATAGCTTTCCCCAAACCAGATTTTTTATAATCTCTGTGATGAACATTATCATGATCATCTCCAAATGCTTCTTTGCACAAAGTAGAATATTTCTTAACGAATTCTAATCTATGTTCATTACGAACATGTTGACTACGATCCATTTTAATAGCAACTTTTAACTTCTTAGTTACTGCAGATGCTATTTTATCAATACTCTCAAGTAGAACATCTTTCATCATTGCTTTAAGTTCTTCTTCAGTATGGTTTTTCATGGTCTTTTTGGTAAAGAATTATATGCAATAATATTATTATTCACTGTAACATGCTTTTTCTTCTTATTATTTTTTGGTTTGCATCCAGAACAATGTCTTGGATAACCAGTTGCATTACCAATGTATTCACCGCATGATTGACAGAACTCACCATTAATCATACTATCAGCTATTTCTCCCATAATAATTTAAATATTAGATAAAAAAAAGGACCGGCTTTTGACCGGTCCTTGAAATTTAAGATCTTTTAGATATGTTATGCTTGCCAACTCTGTCTAAGTCCATCTCTTGGCTGACGATAAACCCATGAACGGGCAGATTGAGTAGCTAAGTATTTATGAATCCTTAACTGGTTTTGCAATCGGGCAAAGGGATATTTATCTATTTGATTGATATAACCTTCCAATGGTTGCAATTTGAACTCCGGTTTTTCAATAATATAATAAGTATAGCATTGTATGTCTAACATGTCCGTAAATAAAATGGCATCAGAGATGACTACGGATGCGTTAACCGCATATCCCGGATTAATGGTGCAAATCCATATACTGGCCGGAGAAGTGATGTTTTCATTAATAATAGTTGGCATTAACTCACCAGGTGGTTGTACAGTCGTAACAATAGTTGAAGATTGATCAACAATATTATTACTCCGTACCATACCACTCAGCAAAGTAACCATTGCCAACACAAGGAACCCGAGAAGAAAAGCTTTTCTTTTTTTCATTTTCTTGCGTTTTTAATTGTTAATACTAAGTGAACTTTAAAATTATAATATTATTCAATGGAAAGCAAAGTTATTTCTTTTTTAGTGATTCAAGCGTATCAAGATAAGAATCAATATCGACAGAATCTTTATCATTACACCAATTGAATTCAATACAATTATTATTTGATCCCATTCCATCACCTGCAGGAGAATAAAATGTTCTTTGACGTATATCATCAAATTTATCTTTTTTAAGTAAATCGATAATTTCAGTAAGAACATCAATTCCATGTTGTTTCAATGCCTCAAATTGCTTTTGTTTGAGATTGTTGGCATCAATAGATAATATCTCAGCAACATCAAGATTTTTCATATATAATAGTTTAATTGGTTTAAAAAGAAAAGGCCCAGGATATTATCCCGGGCCGCAGCTCCAAGTGATACCAGCTGTCTGCTATGTCACCAACAGAAGACTGACTATATGGCCGGTAGCTCTCGGGGAACTGGACTGTTCCCCTTCCTTAATATGGCATATTTCTATGGTCCATCCAAATTAAGAGTATATTATTATTTGTAGTCCCTTCAGGGATCGAACCTGAACTCCTTAGAATCAAAATCTAATGTGTTGCCAATTACACCAAAGGACTATTTGACAGTTTTTTACTTACCTAAGATGGTTATACTGTCAAACCAACCATGAGTAAAGCCCCAAATCATAAACAAAATTACATCCTGTAGATAACAAAAGCAAATAAATCTACAGAGTGTAGTATTAATTCATATTTTCAAAACTTTCTTTACCAACTTTGAATAACTGTTCATTACATTGTAATTCGTAATAATACCAATCATTCTCAAGTTGTTCTTTGGCTGCCAGGTCATATAATCGATTTTCTTTAACTTGATGATAGAATGCATAACCAAAGATCATCATAGAAGCCATAGAGAAGACTGCTAATGAAAGAAGTCCTACAACCTGAACACAATTAACAGGATGAATAGAAAGTATAGCAATCGAGCAAATAGCACATATAAGCCCGATAATAGCGAAGAAAAGATAAATTAATGTTTTCATATTGATGTATTTTTAAATGGGTTAAGAATTATACATTCAAAGATAAATTCATAATCAAAATATTCCAGAACAAAGTTTCTATTAGTGAGTTCTGGATAATCAATTGAAACAAGATTACATTTAAGACCATCATCATCAAATCCGGACCATATTACTTTTGTCCATTTATCATTATCCTTGTCAACACCTGATTCATTTAATAATTTAAAATTAAAATAAAAAACTGTTTTATTATTATTATTAAATTCCAGTTTATTCTCTTTGATGCAAAGCCGTAATATCATATCGACTTCAGAAAATGCCCATTGTGACCAGGATCTATTATCATTTTTGTATCGAAATCCTGATCTGGAACATTTGTATAGTTCATAGTCCTGTGCGCTTAAAACGAATGTAAGGCACAATAACGTTAAAATAAGAAATGTTTTTTTCATTTGTGTGACATTATTAAATTTAGAAAATTAAAGGTTCAAATGGTTTAATATCAATTGGATTACGCAGATTATAAAAAAATCTGAATATTATGATCTTATCATGAGTCTGAAGATCTTTCCTTAATCTTGATTTAGAGAATAATGAATAATGTGGAGTTACACGATCATTATGTATTCCATATCTGTCATTAATAATATCACGGATACTTTGTGTTTTACCAGATCTCTGATTTATGTTGTTCATCCAGATACTGTTGATCTTATTAAAAAAATCATCATCAATAGTCATAACAATCAAGATTTATCTATAATATAAACAAATTACTCATTATAAAGCTTATTATAAGCTTGAACAGCAAGATTAAGATGATATCCTGAATATCTTATCTTTCCCAGGGCATCAATAACTCTAAATGTAGATATCATTGAAACAATATTAATTCCGGATAATATAACCTGAGTATGATAAACAAGAGATTTATGAGGCTTATCGGGTGATTGCCAGAGAATTATGTCTTTACCATAATTCAATAGATCAAAGTTATTGATTATATCAGCCATGATTAACACAATTAAGATTAACACAATAGCCTGATTCAACAGGATTATCACATATAGGACAAATAATACTATCTGTAAAGAGCTGAATAGAAGTACAGTATTTACATGGTCCGGTACAATCCTGGCCATATGAAGAGTTATGTTTACATGACCATAAATAGTTATGCTCACAACTCATAGCAAGTTTAATGTCTTTAGCAGTCATGGCTTATAAGATAGTATATTATGTTTTTGAACTTCTAACAATCTTATACGATTAATATTAAGATTATTGGATTTCAATGTATTACAAGTATAACATCTTAAGGCATTTGGATTCTTAGATAACAAATTAAGCTTAAGAGGAACATTACAATCGAGACATTTTCTGTCTGGATCTACATTACGAAAGTTAAATGGTTTTTTCATGACATATATTTATTGTTTAATTTTTTAAGTAATGATTTACAGTTCTTAATATGAGCCATATACAAATGCTGATTAGGAACAAAAGCAGGATTAGCTTTCTTAAGCTTATTAAATGTATCCTGTCTTTCCTTAAGAAGCTCAGTAATAGCCACTTTAAGAGTAGTTTCTTCACTGAGAAAGCCATCAGTAATTTCAATAATTTTCATGACATATAATATTAAGTTAATATTCTATTGACTAAATAAAGATAATACTCACAAGGTTGCAACCCCTGATTGAACCGGCTCTTGGATGAGAATTATCTTTTAGCTGCTATCCTGACTTTACAGCACCCTTTTCATTCAGGACTCATAAGATCATCATGTGGTATCATAATCTGAGCGTAGATTGTAATTAATAACAAATGTAGATATTTTAACTAATATCATCTTTTATCCATAATATACTTATGATAGATACATAAAGAGTATATATCTCCAATAACACTCTATGGTATCTCAGATATACTGTTCAGAGGCTTAAAAGCATCAAATGTAGGTAGAATGGCGCTTTGCGCACTGTTTACCAGTCAATAATATTACAGCTTATATGACAATAATTGCTTAATATTATTAAATAAAAAGCCAGCTTATTTATCACTTTACGCAGTGTATTTTGTTGTATATGTAAATTTACACAGTGTAAAGTTAATAATTATTTATGTATTAGATTTTGTATTCTTCCTGGAGGTGGATTAATATATCTACTTTTTATGTATCTGGGAAGAACAAGATAGTGTCCATATATGTTATCTTGTTCAAAATCAATAGTATTACGATGCTTTCCAACCATTACAGATACTTGAATCTTTGATTGTTCTATTGTAGTCTTACGTAGATCATATAGATCTATTACTACATAATAATGTGTTTTTCTCTTCATTTCAATTATATTAAACATGACCAACTGCACAAATATAATGCATAATCACCGTATAAACAAAAAATAGCATTATCTTTGAATTCTAATATTATATATCATGGAAACAAAAAGCTTATTACAAGGAAAGAAAACATTGATTATTGAAAGAAAATATATTATTCTTATTGATAATCAACAGGGTATATTAATTGAAAAGGAAATTCTTAATCAAACAGAATTGGATCAATTAATAAAAGACAATCCTGAATTATATCCTATATATATAGGTATAGTTTGTATTATTAGTTAATATCACAATACACCGTGTAAATTAACAATAATATTAAAATACACAGTGTAAAGTGACATTATCAGCCTTGAGCAGTAATAGTAATAAAAAAGCACACCTATATATAATAAGGTATACCTTAATATTATATTAGAGACAATATCACTTTACGTAGTGTAAATTAATGCAATAATAACTTTACGGCATGTAAATTAACCTTAAGCAGCTGATAATATAAAAAAAGGGGATTTCTCCCCTCTTCTTAATTAATCTCTGTTGCCGTCAGTGCTTTCAGTTCCTTAGTTGTCAAAGGTACAAGATCAAGACTTGAATAACCTTTGTCATTGGTAACTTTCATTCTTAACACTGATTTGAGCGGTACATCTTTGAAATCCAAAGTTACTGAAGTATCAATGGTTTTCTTTGTTGTCTGTTCAAACCCGGTGTTAAGCATTATCCAACGTGAATCCGTTGGAATTGGTTTCTCTGACTTACTGACAGCATCAAAGTAAGTAAATTTGCCGTTACTATCTTTAACGGCCTGCCATACTTTAGGTGCAATTTCCACAATGATATTATAATCATTGTTTTTCTTCTCAAACCTGTAATGAGTTCCCTGTGGTAAAACAGTCCTTTGTCCTATTGGTGAACTTGTCATACCTTTAGCAAAGTTGCTAATACTAACTTCATTCATAATAATAATGTATTGGTTTAATTATTTTCCTCCATATCTATATTCCGTTTGGAAGAGTCCTGCGGAAGCACCACGGGGGAGGCCCTGCGGAGCAGAGACATACCGGGGTTTGGTGAGGCATTACGCGTGTTCTGATATATCCCCGGGATTGATCCAGGTCGTTCATCTGGTTTTTTGAGGATGGTTGCCCCCTGGGGCTTCTCTGGTCGCATGAGGTATAGGGGAGTGGTTTTTATCGGCTTGTTTGGGGTGTAATGTGCGCGGAGCCATTGAATGTTATTTGGATTAATTGTTTATCTTTGTATTTAGAAGCAGTCGAAATAGAATTAGTAGTAATCATTAAAAATCAGAAATCATGTTAACATTAAAAGTAGTCACTACAGACCTTGAAGGTCAGGCAGAAACCCACATTCTAAATGGGGATTCAATTGTTCATAAGGAATATTTTAGTTCCGATCATTGTATTGCCGCTAAGACAAAAGAAAAGAATTCAGATACCTGGATTCTTGGCGATATGGTAGAAACTTCAGGTACACAGAAATTTACTGTCTCCGAAGTTAATATATATGATGAAGATCGTTGTTTAAAAAACGACTTACTTATTTTGCCAAAAGCAGAGTGTTATATCATGGATAATGGAAAAACGGTAGATGTGTTTTTTTGTTTCTTTGAAGAATAATCATTAAAAGACTGTTTCTAACCCTTTCAGAAATGGAAGGGTTTTTTCATTTAACGTGGTGTAAATTAATGTAATGATAACTTTACGGTCTGTAAATTATTGTTAATAAGGGTGGGGTGGGGGTGTTTTTGGGACCAGCTGAAGACGGCGGGGGTTTACAGATAAAGGGGTGGGTGCTCTTATGTACAGGGGAATGTTACTTTACATGCCGTGTGTTGATAAGTTTATCATTTTACATGCCGTAAATTGTTATTTTCTGTTTTATCTTTGTATTGATGAATTAAAAAATACATAGTGTAAAGTTATGGCAAAGATTACAAAAGAAGAACTTCATAAGATCCTGATTAAACCAAAAGTGGCCAGGTTACAATCACCTCTTATGTAAGGAAGCGCTTTGGTAAGTGGTACTTAATACCAGTTATCACGAAGGAAGAGTATAAGGAGCCCTGGCATGATATGTCAGGAGCTGTTGTAAGACACAACATAGAAGCATATAAGATACTTCTCTTCTGGAAGTTTAATAAGAATGCTGTTGAGGCTGAAAGTGGCAGACCTATTTGTCAACTGCTGGACGAGAACCAGGAGAATGAACTTAAACGATTAGGAATAGGATTATGAAAAAGAAAAGATCCATCATTGAATTAATGATACCTTATTATAATATGTATAACCAAGCAATGATATATATTGCAAGTTATTTTAATAAGAATTCTATTCCGCCAAAAGAATTACCTGAACACGATTATAAATGGAACATACAAAAAGAACAAGATGGCACTAAATAAAGTCAAACCAGGATCTAACATGTACCAATTTATAACTCATACCTGGAACCCTCTTGCCGGAGAATGTTCTCATAAGTGTACTTATTGTAGTACTTATAAGCTGTCAAAGAGATATCCTGTTATAGCAAAGAAGTATTCAGGACCTCTTCATCTTGATGACTCTTGTATGAAGGATGTGTTCACCAGTGATCAGTTTATCTTTGTAGCAGCCCAGAATGATCTATTCTCGTATGAAGTATCAGGATGTGTCATCCTTGATGTTCTCAATCACTGCAGGAAGTATGATGCAAAGTATCTATTTCAGACAAAGAATCCAGGGAGGATCCTTGACTACCTGGGTCAGATACCTAAGAATTCCGTGATATGTACTACAATAGAGACTAACAGGTGGTATCCTGAGATAATGGGAAATTGTCCCAGACCTATACAGAGATCAGGAGCCATGGATAGGATCTCAAAGTACTTTAAGACATATGTAACTATCGAACCTATCATGGACTTTGATTTGTAGTCAATGGTTGGGCTTATTAAGGTATGTCATCCTCAGCAGGTCAATATAGGTGCTGATAGTGGTAATAATGATATGCCTGAACCATCATCTGTTAATATACAGTTACTTATAGAACAGCTTAAGATGTTCACTACAATAGATAAGAAGTATAACTTAAAACGATTATTAAAATGAAAGAAGAATTCTATCGCCCTGTAAACATTGAGTTTGCTATTTCAAATGACGGAACAGGAGTTCCGGAATCTCTTGGAGAATTCCCTGATTGGGATGAAGCTGCAAAGTTTCTTGGTACTCATTTCACTTCATTTAATCAACCGGTAACAACCAACCGGTTAATGGATACTCATGAGAAGGTTGAATTAAGAAGGAACTATACAGAGATACTCGAAGATGTTCTTCCTAAGTTTGGTGAAGCATTATCAAAAGCCGAACTGGAATTATCAGCAGCTAAGGAGAATCAGAAGCGGGCTCTTGAAGCTTACAATGTAACAGTACAGAATGTAAAGGATACAGCTGCAAAGATCAAAAGAGGACTGGTAGAGATGAACCTGGATGAGAAGTTCACTGCGCGACTTGCATACAAGGGCCGATATTACTTCTTTACTTACATTGATAAGCAGTTAAGGCTTTGTAAGATTAAGGATATACCTGATTATGAAAAGACTGAGATATGGAATCAGATGGCCGGCAACGAAGAATTCCTTGATAATGTATTCGGAAAAGAAAAGACAGACAAAAAGAAAAAATAATGACATTTTTTTACTACGAAATACAAACCCGGAGATTCATCCAGAGCACAAACATCCGTGCCCTGGAAGAGTTTTCAGGTATATCGTATAACAAGATACGAGGTTGGTTCATTAATGGTAATGTACTCTATGTTGATGAATCGGTAATCTGTGGATGTTCAGATCTGGTCCGGGGAAAACAACGAATACAGAAAGTCGGACGAATCGAAAGACGAGAAGTAAGAAGTAACGATAATACCGGACCTATTGAACATATAAAGCAATCTGAGCAAGTTAAAGTCCGGAGAGAAACCAGGCAGCCGGATAAGAGAGATGGTAGTGGATTTGATGATTTTTTTAAAGAAGTAAAATGATAAGGATTGATTACATAGAAGAGGCAGGACAGTACTATTATCAGTGTGTAGAGGAGATTCAGTTTATGAATCTTATTGCAACTTCTATATCTTATTTCGATCATAATGATAACCTCTATAGTATCATTCATAATGGAACTACTATCAGAAGGAGAAGAAGCGGAAAGAAAAGAATCTTTAATTATTCAATGAGTTAAATGGAAATATTATATTTATTACCAATATTCGTTGCAATCTATTTTTATATTAAATGGAGTGATATGAATAATAATATTAAATCAGACAAAGAATATCGTGAATGTATGTCTGAGATTGAATCGAACAGAGAAAAAATACATGAAGAATTCAGACAGAGAAATATCGAAAGACAACGATTCAGAAAAGAATTAAATGAATGTTTTATATGGTCAAAACGATGTACTGATATAATGTTTCATTTTGCTGAATATTTACCACGAGAAGTTTTTTATGACTTTATGATGTCTACAGAAATAACTGCGTATCTGCCTATCGAAATAGGTGAGATAATAAAAAAAAGGAGAGAATTAGGGATATATGATATTTCATTAATTTATGGATAGACGAAAATTTCTCAGGTTAATCCCTGCAGTTGTAGCAGCTGGTGTTATTGCACCAAAACTACTTATTCCAGAAGAACCTGTCAAACTTGCCCCTATGCAACTTGTACAACCTATCAATTGGAAGAACAAGTTATCTACAATAAGAGATAATTATTATATTGGTTGTGATCCTGTAGTTTCAGATAGAGTTTATATAATGTTTACTGGAAAACAGGGATTGATCAATTTCAATAAAGCGATTGATGAATATGCAAAATATTATATTAAATGATACTACTACAGATATATATTGTCGATACTTCAAAGAAAGAAAAGATACAGAAACTTCTGGATGAAAATGAGACTATGGGCTTTGAGAAAAACAAAGTCACAAAAGCAGATCTTGATGTTAAAGAGAAACTTACTGATTTATATATTGATGAAAATGAGATCGGCGCTTTTTGGGTTGACCCGGATATAGATGATGACACTATGACAAGAGATATTATATTCTATGCTTTTGGTACAAGTTTCAGGACTCCATATACTGCTGAGAAAGTTATAATATTTAAGAATTTAATAATGAAAAAAATATGAAGATAGCTATCCTTACACCAACAAGACAAAGACCAAAAGAGCTTTACAGGTTTTTTGACAGTATTAATAAGACTGTAAGCCGGCAAAATAAAATCTATTTCCTGTTTGGAATAGATTCAGATGATCCAGGGAAAAAAGACTATTATGATATACTTCGTATGATGCAGGATCATAGTCATGACAATATTATAATGACCATGATTGAAGAGGAACGCCGGCCGATAGGTAAGATCTGGAATGAACTGGCCAGAATGAAAGCATGGAACGATAGTCCTGATGTATTTATAATGGGAAATGATGATCTTGTTTATATCACACCTGATTGGGATATTATCCTTGAAGAAAGACTGATGGCAGCAGAACATCCATTTTTCTGTTATTATTTTGATGATAGTATAAATGGTGAAAAGCATTGTGCGTTTCCTATAGTTACAAAACATTGGGTCGGGGCCCTGGGATATTTCGTTCCTGATTGCTTCCATTTCTTCTATCATGATACCTGGGTGTTCGATATTGCAAAAAAAACAGGAGTAACAAAGTATATTCCTGAGGTAGTAATAAAACATCTTCATTTCAGTAATGGCAGTTCACCAAGAGACAATACCTACATGCAGTGGAGAAACAATGATACTCATAATGTAGATACAACAGTATTCAAGTTATCCGATAAGAACCGGATGGCTACAGCAGAAATGATCACGGAGAGAATCGAGAAATACTTAAACCTTAAAAACACAGCAAAATGACAAACATTATTTTACGTTATTTAAAAGAAAATATGACTTCAACTATTATCTGGCTAACAACCATTCTTGCCTGGTTACTTTGGTTCCTTGGTATACCAAGAATTGGTCACTGGTTACTTGTATCCGGGATGACAATATTTGTACTTATAATGGTTATTGGCCAGCTTAAGGATAGGATAAAGGAACTGCAGGAGAAACTTGACAGGTTTAAGATATGATAACATACGCGGTCTACCGGTGTCTCTATGGGGAAGATTACATTCAGGAATCTATATTATCGATCATTGATCACGTTGATAGAATATTTGTATTCTGGACAAACAAACCCTGGGGAAATGTATCTGAGTGTATATATAAAGGTGTAAAGATTAAGTTTCCTGAGAAGTTTGATGACGTGGTTCAAAAGATCAGGGATCTTAATAATTCGAAGATAATCCTTATCGAGCAGACTAAAGAGATGAATCCTTATTCCGTACCCTGGAATCTTTACACCACACTTATAAACAACTATGTCATTCCCAATCATGGCAAACCTGATATATTTATTATCCCGGAAGTTGATCATGTATTTCGAAAGGACCAGGTTGAAGCATCCTTTAATGAGTTTATCGAGAAAGGATATCAATCCGCGAAGACAAAACAGGTAGAGTTATGGAAGACTCATTTATTTCGTATTCCGGAAAGACCAGCCAGGACAGGAGTAGTATTCTGGAACATGACAAACTTATCAAAATTACCGGTAACAAAAGGAAATGGAGAGACAAGTAACATAAAAGTCCTCAATAGCTTTGTTCATAATTTCGGATTTGCTATATCAGAGAAGGTGATGTACTGGAAGCATCTTACAGCCCTCGCGTTCTCTGCCGTGATAAGAGACTCGATCCCTGATGAAAACTGGCTTGATATGTGGATGACATGGGATTATGAAACTAATAACAGGGATCTTGAGATATCAAAACAATACAGGTCCTCAATATCCCGTGCAATACCATATAATGGAAGGGAGTTGCCGGAAAAAATCTTACTCAAAATATATAATGAAACAAATCCTTCTGATATCGCCGCATTCTTCGAACAGACTTAATGAAAGCAGGTATGTAAGTCCTGCTATGGGTGTTAACAGGATAGCAGGAGTACTTAATGCCAATGGTCATTATGCAGAGGCATTCGATCCTAACCTCCATGATCTTAGTGATTCTTATATGTCTGTTGAAGATAAACTCAAAGAGAAAGATTGGGATATAATAGGATTCTCCTGTCTTGAAGAGACACTTGCTAAAGATCTCAGTAATGTTTGGACCACAAGAGATATTCTTCCAAATGCAATGCTTATTGCCGGTGGCATAGAAGCTCAGTACAACTACCAGACAATACTCGATAAGTCTCCATGCGATATAGTTGTAATTGGAGAAGGAGAGATGCCTATGCTATTAATATGTGATGAGTATGATCTTGAGTTAATACCCGGAATAATCATTAAGAATAAAGCAAGAAGTCTAAGCCAGGAAGAATTCGAGATATTTACTTCTCAGATAGATTGGGAAAATATAAATTATGAAACATATTGGGATTATTATCTTAAGAAATATGGAGACAATATTACCGATGAGATACTTCAGCAGATCTATACAATAAGGATATACTCGCGTAACATGTGCCCTCATCATTGTAAGTTCTGTACATCTACGAATCAGTTACCTGATGCTGCAGGATGTAATGTAGTTTCTTATGGGATTGATGCCGATATATTGACGGATCTGATCTTAAGAATAAGGAAGGCACATCCTCTTGTACGGACCATATATATTACCGATGACGATTTTTGCATCAATAAGAAAACTGTTATGCAGTTCTGTCAAAGAGTAATTGATAAAGGACTTGATGATTTATCGTACATGTGTTTTGCCCGGGCCGATGATATCAATGACGATATCCTTCCTATAATGAAAAAGGCAGGGTTCAGAAGACTCAATATCGGTATAGAATCATTCTCCGATAATGTACTTATTGAGATAGGAAAAAAGTGCACTGCAGAAAAGAATATCGAAGCACTTGTCAAATTGAAGGAATACAATATTGAAACATTCATGACATTGATGCTTATAACACCCGGAACGCTATTATGGGATCTTGAAGAAACAATAGAGAAGACAATAGAATTTATTCAGGATCCTTTTTATACATGTGGGTTATCATTGGGGATAAGACCTACAAAAGGTTCTCAGTTCTATGAAGAGTATTTTGATTTTGAAACTTATGTCACTAAAATTGAAAATACAGGAAACAAAACTATCTTTATAAAAGAGAACAAGATGATATATGCTATCGACTCTACAGTTAAAGAGATACAGATAGAATATAAAAACAGGGAAGGGATTTATATGAATAAGATATTAAGAGAAGAAAAAATCAAACATGCCACTTATTCTAATATTGCCCACTATCAATTGAAGCTTTTACAGGTATGTATAGATGTTGTAAGATATAGACTTGGTTATCCTAAGAGACTATGGAGAATACGATTATGAGAAATATAGACATATATACTTCAACAGGATTGAAGTTTTTCAGACATAAATCTCAGATGGAGAATTACAAAAAAGGTTATTCACGAACAATAGTCTCAACTCATATATCACCTGAAGGCCGATGTAATCTTAAATGTAAGTATTGTAGTGTTATAAAAAGGGCAAAACATGAACGATTAGAACTCGATGTTATTAAAAGATACATTGAAGATGTAGTTGATCTTGGCTGTAAAGCTGTCATATTAACCGGTGGTGGTGAACCTACATTATATCCTCAGTTTGATAAACTTATTCATTTACTCAGAAGTCACAGATCTGGAATAAAAGAAATAGCTCTTATAACAAATGGAACAACCATACCTTATATATATATGTATCCTTTCTCCTGGGTGCGCGTAAGTGTCAATTATGATGATTACTGGATACGCTCCTTCATGGATAATAGTAAGCAATTTGGAAAGAATACCACTGTAGGACTGAGTTTCGTTTATTCAGGGGAAAATAAAAGATTCGCTCCGGATGATCTTGTAACAATAGCGGATCATATAAATGCAAAGTATATCAGGGTACTTCCAGATTGTCTGCAAACAGACGAAGAAATTGAAGATAGTTATAAAGAGATCGATCAATGGCTTGGAAGAGAATATGACAACAGGTTCTTTATTCAACATAAGAAGAAAGAAGCACCAGTAAGTAATATCTGTCATCAGTCATATTTTCGTCCATATTTAAGTGAGATCTTTGGTGGCATAGTATTTCCTTGTGATAGCATACCATTAAACGATAATTCAGGATATTTTGATATGAAATATGCATTATGCGTGGCAAAAGATATAAAGCAATATATGAGTAGAAGTATAGATCAGCCTTTCAATGCAAACAGAGATTGCCAGGGATGTGTATTCACTCATAATGTCAATATGCTTGAAGGGTTTATGCATAACGATAATCCTATATGGATCAAAGAAAAGATTGAATATGAAAACTTTATATGATGGAAAAGTACGATGAGGATTATTACATCAGGGGATTAGAAACGGGAAAGAGTCTTTATTCTCAGTACCGGTGGATGCCTGAATTAACAATACCATTGGCATACAGACTATCAAATGAACTTGTAATACTTGATGAAGATACCATCTTGGATTTTGGTTGCGCAATGGGATATCTTGTTAAGGCTTTCCGATTACTTGGTTTTAATGCCTATGGATATGATATAAGCGAATATGCTCTTGAGAATGTACCTGTTGATATAGATGAATATATTTATAGCGGAGAATTCTGGAAAAAGAAAAGATGGAACTGGATCATCTGTAAAGATGTTCTTGAGCATATTGGTTATGATAAGATCAATGATATAATAAAAGAGATCCGATCTTGTTCAGATAATATCTTCGTTATAGTACCACTGTCTAATAATGGCATGACATATAACGAACCAGCATACGAACTTGATTCAACACATATAATAAGAGAAGATATTACATGGTGGAGTAATACATTCCAGAGTCATCTTATTGAAGTAGTATGGTCCGGATATAGTATGAAAGGGATAAAAGAGAACTGGAACTCGAATAAAGAATCTAATGGATTTTTTAAACTTAAAACTCATATATTATGAAAATCGGTTTTGTGGCTTTAGGTAAGTTGGGCTTGCCCTGTGCTCTCGCTGTAGAGTCAAGAGGCTATCAGGTATGTGGATATGATGTTAATCCACAAATACAAAGATACATCGATGAAAAGAAGATTCCGTATCGCGAAGAGGGAGCGGAAGAGTTACTTCAAAAAACGAAAATAGAAGTAAAGAATCTATTTTCTGTGCTTACAGAAAGTGATATCTGTTTTGTATCTATCCAGACACCACATGATCCCAGGTATGAAGGAATAACACCTCTTCCGAAAGAAAGGGTGGATTTCGACTATTCATATCTTATTGCCGGAATGAAGGATATCATTCAGGAGATTGTTCATTATAATGAATATATAAATGGTATGATTTTGGATGGAATGTCTGATGAAACAGAAAGGAAGCAATTCGTTGTAAGTATAATATCAACGGTGCTTCCCGGAACGATGTACCGCGAGATATTTCCTTTAGTACCAAAAGAATTAACTAATCTACATATTGTTTATAATCCATTCTTTATTGCAATGGGTACTACAATACAGGATTTCCTTTATCCGGAATTCGTTCTCCTGGGGGTTGATGATCCTTATGCTGCAGAAATTGTTAAGGATTTCTATAAAAAAGTATTAAATCCATTTCCACGGGAAGCTGATTATTTTCCTAAAGTGTTTGAATGCTCTATCAATACAGCTGAGGCAATCAAGGTCCTATACAATACTTACATTACAGGTAAGATCTGCTTTGCTAATGCAGCTATGGAGTTATGTGAAAAGACCGGAGCCGATGTGGATCATCTTATTGATGCTTTATCCTTAGCTGATAGGAGAATCATTTCAGCTTCATATATGAGAGCAGGAATGGGGGATGGAGGCGGCTGTTTTCCTGCAGGACAACTTGTAATGACATATAATGGAATGAAACCTATCGAAGAAATAAATGAAGGAGACATGGTGCTTTCGGGAAATGGTGAATTTTGCAAAGTAATAAAAACATATGTAAGGGATTATGAAGGAGATATGATTTTGTTAAAAACAAAAGGACTTCCTCATACATTAATGACTGCTGATCATCCTGTTATTGCTTCAACTGATTTGAGAACAAGGGTTCCTGATGGGAGAAGGAATACTTTATTAAAGATATCAGAATTGATGTCAGATGACAATGAGATAAAAGCATCAGATCTAACATATGATAATATGTTGTATTGGCCTAAGATTAACGAAGGAAGAGAACCTGGAATGCCTCCTGAATATCTTGAACTTGCAGGTTGGTATTTAAGCGAGGGATCTCTTGAATTAAATTCGAGAAGGGGAAGAATAAGATTCGATTTGCATGCAAAAGAAATGATGTATGCTGAACGAATTAAAGAATTAATTGAAAGAATAACATCAGAGAGATTTGGTCTTATTCCAAAAAGGAAAAATTTAAGAGGTCTTTTTTCAAGAGTTACTATTAAAATAGAAGGGAATAGTTTATCTGTAAGATTTGGATCAAAAAGACTTGCAGAATTATTATTTAATGATTTTGGTAAAGGCGCAGCTACAAAATATATTCCTCCTCAAATTTTATGGTCAAAACAATCGCTATTGCTTTTGAAAGGATTAATTCTTGGAGATGGACATAGAAATAAGAATGGAATTTCATATAGTACAATTTCGAAAGATCTTGCTTGGGGGAGTTTTATAATACTACATCGTCTTGATCTTTGTCCTTCGTTGAGGGTTATCCCACCAAGAGGTATTCATAAGAAAGCATATGAAGTAAGAGTTAGAAATAAATATCTTGCTTCTAAATTATGTGATATTATTGGATGGGATAAAATTGAAAATCCAGTAGACATTCAAAACTATGTAGTCACCAATAAAGGAACTTTTCGTCATATAATACAGATACATAAAACATGGTTTAAAGGACCAGTTTATAATCTCTGGATTGATAGACATAATACTTATGTTGTACCTTGTGGTACAGTTCATAATTGTCATCCCAGGGATAATATTGCCCTGAGTCATATTGCAAAGAAACTCAATATCTCTTATGACTGGTGGGAGAATCTTATGATGGCCCGGGAGAAACAGACAGAATGGCTTGCTCAGCTTATAGAAGATGAGTATTTCAATAATGACTGTAATCTTGATATTATGATCCTTGGCTATACATTCAAACCGGAAACAAATCTTACCATAGGTAGTCCATCTCTTTTATTAAAAGAACTTTTATTAATTGACAGAGGGATAGACGAGAAACAAATAAAGATGTATGATCCATGGGTTGATCCTGTATATATGTTCAGCAAGAGCAGAGAATTGGATCCAAATTCAGGTCAGAAAGAAAATGAGCTATATCAATTTCTTGGTGATGCAAGAATATTCTTTATAGGAACTAAGCATGAAGTGTTCAGGAACTGCATGTTTCCTGCAGGAAGTATAGTGATAGATCCTTTCAGATATATTTCTGATCAGGATGGAGTAACTGTAAAAAGAATTGGGCAAGCAAAAAGTAATTCTTAATTTTATAAATCTCAATTTTATAAAATGCAAATTTATACAGAGAAAGGAAAGATCTATAAGATCATGGAGCCACAGGTTAAATCAGATAAGTTCAAAAAGCAGGAACTTATTATCCAGGTCAACAACCCTACCGAAAAAGGGACATTCATTGAATACTTGAGATTCCAATGTATCAATGAAATAATGAGTCAGTTAGATGGTGCAAAGAAAGGAGACTTTGTAATCTGTAAGTTTAAGATCTCCGGGAGAAAGATAGGAAAGGATGAAGAAGAATCATTCTACACCAATCTTGATGTAATGGAGATCAAGATAATCAATAAGGCTGATGACATCATCAAAGCAGATATAAGACCACAGTCTAACAGTTATTCAGATCAGTTCCCTGGAATTGATAGCGATGATGAGGATGATATATTGTCAGTGAAATCCGATAATGCTACTCCTATAGAAGATGATCTCTCGTTTTAATAATTAACTAATAACCAATATTTATGAGTACAACAAAACAATTTCCGGTTAAACCTTGTAGTGACAATATAATAATAAGAAGGTTGCTTATCAAGGATGTAAATCAAAAACGTGCAGAGAAAGGCAAGCTTATACTTGCCGATGCTCCGGCTCCTAAGAATGCACTCGAAAGAGAACAAAGAGAAACAGCAGATGCACTTCGTTATGAGGTGGCAGATATTGAATTTAAGAATAAATGGGATGAGCATCCTAACCAGGGTGTTGTTATGGCTGTGGGCCCGGGAAGGGATATAGGTGGGGGGACACTCCTTAAACCATCTGTCAAGACAGGGGACCATATTCTATACCGTGGAAAGTCCGGAGAACCTCTTGTTATCTGCAAAGAGCTCTATTGGGTCATAAAGGATCATGATATATTCTGTACGGTTCCTGCAGCGAATCTCATAAAGTAATTTATAAAACTGAAAAATATAAATTTGGAATTTATAAAAATCAAGTTTACCTTTGACGAAGTAACTTGATTGCAGTATGGAGAATTATTAAATCATCGTCTTAAAAAACTTAAGCCAGGGGGGATGTTCCTCACCTGGCTTTTGTGTATTAAATTGAAATTTATAAATTTTGATTTTATAAAATTTAATCATGCTCGCAGAAAATATCAATATCACAACAACCAGGGAAAAATTCTTTCTCGAGTATCTGATCCTCAAGAAGCCGGCTATAGATTCCATGCTCAAGCATATTACCGGTAATCGTAAGGCTACTCTTAGCGATAAACCTATGAGAGTCCTTGCACAACTACTTTACTTTAATGATGAGTATAAGAATATACCTGAAAAGGATAGATCTGCTCAGCTTTTTTCAAGAGAAGTAAAGGAGATGATCTGTGATAATCTTAAAATGAAGGAGCATCATCTTAATATATATATTTCTCAATTAAGAAATCTTGGCATTTTGGAAGGAAAGAATATTAAGCCGATATTTGTAATATTAGCTGATGATCGTAGTTTAACTTTTACATTCAGGTTAAATGGACATCCACTCAAAACGAATTGATCGCATATGCGAAGAAATAGCTAAGAAACACGGAATACATAAAAATACCGTTAAGATGATTGTCTCTGTTGAATTTGAGATGGTCAAGGAAACGATGAAGAAAGTTGATTCTTATAATAATTATTTCCCTTATGTGCGATTAGAATATTTTGGATGTTTCAAAGTGAAAAAAGGTAAGCGTAATTTCTTTGTAAACAAAAGTAAAAAAACAATAGAAGATGTTTATTCTCAATCAGAACAAGGTAACGATAGAACCCAGGATGCTGTTGATCCCGGAGTTCAGGAAGATATGGGATAGAGATATTTCAAAGAATAAAGAAAAAGCGACCAAACAACTCGCCTATGTTTATTTTGTGGCAGACTATAAAAGTGAGTATAATATTTATGGTATTGAAAAACGTTCCATGATATCCCGGGAAGTAATGGAAGATCCGGAATATGTAACTGATGATATTATTGAAGAAGCAATAAAGAAATATATTAAACTGCAGGAGACATCATCAATGAGATATCTTCGCAGTATACGTGACACTGTTGATTCAATAATCAAGTTCAATGAAGCTTTAAAGTTTAATAGTGACAATGATACCAAATCATATAACCCGGCCCTGGCCACTAAAGCATTGAAAGATGTAGGATCTATTGTTGAGGATCTTGAGAAATGGGAAAAAAAGATTTATGGTGAAGAGGATCAGATGTCAATACGCGGTGGTGGTAAAGTTGGTATTTTCGAAGATACTGAGAAAGCAACATGGATGACAACAAGGCAATTATAGAAACAGGTTATTTTAAGAATACATTACACTATAATACTGAGGTATGGCGCGAGAGCGCTTTACATTTTAACGAGTTTGAAAGATATACTAACTATCCTGTAAATGATCATCCGTCATCCAGGTATTATAAATTCTGGGAAGAAGAAGCAAGACGATCAGTATATGGATATGATATAGGCCGGGATAAGATCCCCGGCTATTTTTATTTCTACCTTAATTACAGTCCTATTTATAAAGCTATAGAAATTGATATTCCTGATGATGAAACGGATCAGGATGCAGTCGCTAAACTTTACCAACAGGCAAAAGCAGATCGTGTTTTTACTCTTCCTGATTTCTGGGATGGTGATTATCAGTATTTCTGGTATCTTGATGATGCAGAAGCAAATGGTGAACATGGCGTTGTAATTAAATCAAGACGTAGAGGATATAGTTACAAGGCTGGTTCAATGTGCGATAGGAACTATTATCTTATTCCAGGATCCAAGAGTTTTGTATTTGCAGATGATAAAGCATTCCTTATTGAAGATGGTCTTCTCTCAAAAGCATGGGAGATGATGGATCATATCGAACAACATACACCCTGGGGAAAAAGAAGACAGAAGCATGATACTACAATGTATAAGAGATCATCTTATATAGTAGATCAGAAAGGTCTTAAGATTGAGAAAGGATTCAAGAGTGAAATAATGGGTATCTCAATGAAGAATGATTATCAAAAAGTAAGGGGGAAGGGTGGTAAACTTTTGATCTATGAGGAATCGGGTAAGAATCCTAATCTTCTTCAGGCATGGAACATCTCGTTAAAAAGCATGCAACAGGGTCGTCTTACTCATGGTTTAGCCGTAAGTTTTGGGACCGGGGGTACGGAAGACTCTGATTTTATGGGACTTGAACAGTTATTCTACCAGGGTGATGCATATAATATTCATCAGGTTCCTAATATATGGGATGAAGGATCTTTGAATAGTAAGTGTGGTCATTTTGTTTCTATTGAACAGAATCTTGAAGGAGCAATGGATAAGGATGGAAATTCATTAAAAGATATTGCCAGGGAGATGGTTGATCATTCAAGGAATAAGATTATTAAAGCAACAAAGAACCCTGAAACCATTATAAGATTCATTGCAGAAGAACCACGTACACCCCAGGAAGCTGTTATGCGTATTGGTGGGACTATCTTTCCTATCAATGATCTTAAACATCATCTTAATCATCTTACTTCTAATCCTGAAAAATATGAAGAACAGGAATATGTTGGTTTTCTTGAGATAAATGAAGAGACACAAAAGATAGAATGGAAACCAAGTGCCGATCTTCATCCTATAAGAAGGTTCCCGGAACTTGATAAACGCAATCTGCAGGGTGCAATAATAATATACGAACAACCGGTTATTATAGATGGTGTTATTCCATGGGGTATATATATTGCCGGTAATGATACTTATGATCATGATAAGAGTACTACTGATTCTCTTGGTAGTACATTCATAATGAACCGGATTACGGAGAGGATAGTTGCAGAATATACCGGTCGTCCCTCCACTGCAAATGAATATTATGAAGGAGTAAGAAGGTTACTAATCTATTACAGAGCTATTTGTAACTATGAAAATAACTGGAAAGGTTTATTTACATATTTAAATAACAGACACTCAGCACATTTACTATGTGATACTCCCAAGATAATCGTTGATAAGATATTCGATAAGTCTCTGTTAAACAGAGGTAAAGGAACGCCAGGAACGGCTCCTATACAGAAATGGGGAAGAGAACAAATACTTATCTGGCTGACAACATCTATAGAACCTGGTAGTGAAATATTAAATCTCCATAGAATCCGTTCAATTCCTTTATTACAGGAGTTAATATATTGGAATCCAAAGGGTAACTTTGATAGGGTTGATGCTTTACAGATGCTTATGATACTTAAAGAGGACATGCAGCATATTCACCCTGATGACATGGATAAGAAACCACAAGATGCTTTAAGCCCTTTCTTTAAAAGGATGGAGATGTTCCAGGAAAAACTGAAACAGGAATCGAATCCATTCTCAACAATCAATAAAAGACTTCAGTTAGAAAATCGTAATAAAAATTAAACCATACTGCAATGGCAACTACAATGACTATTTACCAATTTCCTTCTCAGAAAAAACTACTTCGTGAAAAAACAGAAGAATGGGGTAAGGAATGTATTGAGGCTGGCCTGACAATAACCAATGGCGATACAAGTAAGATTCGTAAATCCCGGGTTGCAAAACAGATCAACTATGATCTTATAAATGGGATCATTGATGAGAGTGACATAGAGAAGGCATTTAATCCTATGGGAATAAAAGGAGTTAACTTTCCTGCAAAGATCCAGAACTATCCTATCGAACTGACAAAGTTCAATGTACTAAAAGGAGAAGAGGGGAAGCGCAGGTTTGAATGGCGATTACGAAGTGTTAACCCGGATGTTGTCAGTGAGAAAGAGTTCATGATGAGGGAACAGGTCTTTGGTCTTATTTCCCAGGAGATAACCAGTGGTGGATATAATGAGGAACAGGTTGCCCGAAGGTTAAAACAATTACAACATTATCATAATTATGAATACCAGGATTACGGTGAAGTGATGGGCCAACGGATCCTTGATTATTTCTGGTACACTCAAAAGCTTAAGAACATATTCTCAGATGCTTTTTATGATGTTCTTGTTGGTGCCGAGGAAATATATGAGGTGCCAATACTGCATGGAGAACCGGTTGTCAGTAAACGGAATGTACTTAATATATCAACATTTGGAGGAGGAGATAGTTATAAGATAGAGGATTCAGAGATAATCATTGACAGCGGTTATGTTCCTATCGGGAAGGTTATTGATGATTATTGGGATGTCCTTACTTCTGATGAGATTGACACCTTGGAAATAGGAGCCCGGGAAAATAGATTTGCATCAAACATAGTATTCAGTGGACCCGTTGACAGAGATGAACCTAATGTTCGTGGTCTTGGTGCCACACAACTTATTACTGTTGATGGTCCTGATGCCCGTAACTTTGGTGGACAGTTTGATTCAGAAGGAAATATCTTCGTTGCGAAGATTGTATGGAAGAGCAGACGTAAGATAGGGAGATTGACATATTATGATCCTAAAGGAGATGAACAGGAGACTATCGTTGATGAGAACTTCCCTATCGATCAGTTTAAGAATCTTGGCTGGAAGATCGATTGGAGATGGATAAATGAATGGTGGCAGGGGCATAAGATAGGAGTTGATATGTATAAGCGTATTGAGTCTCTTCCCAGGATAGGAAGTAAGTTTTCCAATCCGTCAATATGTCTTCCGCCATATATAGGAACAATATATTCGATAGGTGGAGGCACAGGTGTATCGCTTATGGACCGTGTTAAACCATATAAATACCTTTATAATGTATACATGCGCAGGACGGAACTTGCATCGGCACGTAATAAAGGAGTTATTGCAGAACTGGACCTGGCAGAGATTCCTGATGGATGGGATGAGGAACTTGTAATGATGTATGCAGAGGCCAATGGATACATGGTCACTGATTCGTTCAAGGAAGGTAAAAAAGGTATTGCCCAGGGTAAATTGTTGTCTACGATAAAACAAAGGAATTCCAATGTTCTTAATCTCAATAGTTCAGAAGTTATTCTTGCTAATCTTAAACTGGCACAATATGTAAAAAATGAACTTGGTGAAGTAGCCGGTATTACTCCTCAACGCGAAGGACAGATTGATAACAGGGAAACATATGGAGGAGTAGAAAGATCCGTTACCCAGAGCTCACATATTACTGAAGAATGGTTTAGGGTACACGATAATACAAAACTTCGTGTACTTGAATGTCTTCTTGAGACAGCCAAGTATGCATGGAAGAATGCAACAGGAGAGAATATTAAAAAACTTCAGTATGTTGATGATGGTATGATAACACATCTCTTTGAAGTTGACGGAAGGAAGTTTGCTGAAACGGATTATGGCTATTATATATCCGATGGACAGAATGATGCAGAACTCATAGCAGCGATAAAACAATTATCTCTTGCAGCTCTTCAGAATGACAAGGCTACATTTAAAGATCTATTTACAATATATCGTGATACAAGTGTCGCTGGTATGATCCGTAAACTTGAAGATAGTGAAGAACAACGCAATCAAAGAGAAGATGATGTACGTAAAGAACAACTTGAAAGCCAGGAAAGAATTCAACAGGCATTGAATGAACTTGAACTCATGAAACTTGAACAGGCAGAAAGAATTGAGAATAACCGGCTTGATGCTGAGATCTACATGAAAGAGATGCAGATAGAAGTTGAATACGCTAAGCTTGGAGAAGATAAGGATCTCGGTAAGATCACGGATGATGAATCAGAAAAACGCGAGTTTGAACTTGAAAAGCTTCGCCTGCAGCTCGCGCAGCGTAAAGAAGAGATGAAAGAGAAGATCCGACAGTTCAATGAGAAACTTAAAGAACAAAGAAATATCGTGCGAATGCAGGTTCAGAGTGCTGAGAAAATCGCGAGATCAAGACCAAAACCTGCAACTATAAAAAAATAATTTATAAAATTTAATTTTATAGTTTTTATCTATAGAAGTATTTTTTTAAAAAGACTCGTGTATGGTGATACTCTTGTCTGGTATTAATCTAATTTCTAAACTTGTATTAATTTAAAGGAGAATTTTAAATGGGAAAGCAGCAAAATGACAATGACGATCTCTTTCAGAACATGGATATATCCGGTTTTGAGAGTGCTCTTCTTGATGTCGATCAACCTGTAACAGATGAACTTGACGATGAATTAAGTGTCGGGGATGAACCAGGTGACGATGAAAAGATAAAAGGGCAACCAGGTGGTGGAGCACCAGGTAAAGGTCAAAAACCCGTGAAGGATAAATCCGAACCCGGGAAGAAAGCTAAAGACGATACATTAATCGTAGACGTACAGGATAATGAAAATCCTGATGATGATGACAATAAGAAGGACACAGTTAAACCAGGGAAAGACAAAAAGGGCGGGGGTGCGCCAGATGAAGGGAACGAATCTCCTGTCTATCTCCATGCTGCGGCTCTTCTGGAACACGGCGTACTCCCAAACTTTGATTTAAAAAGCCTTGATGGTCTGGAACCTGTAGCGGCAATCATAAAACTTAATGAGCACATACAGACACAAATCGATGAGTCTATTCAGGAAGGTGTAGAAGAATACAAATCTACAATAGGTGATAAAGCTGTTAAGTTTATTGCCGATCTTGAAAAGGGAATTCCATTTGAATCACTGGCTGATAATTATAGCCTTGAAGAAAGATACGGATCCATTACAAAGAAATCCCTTGCAGAAGATGAGAAACTTCAGGAACAGGTCTACAAGGACCTTTTGACATTAAAGGGATTCTCTGAAGCAAAAATCAACAAGATGGTAGCTATAGCTAAAGAAAAGGAAGATCTTCTCGAGGAAGCTACAGAAGGACTTGGAGAGATCCAGAGTACCATCGAAGAAGAGAGAAAAGAGATGAGGATTCAGGCAGAAAGACAAAAGACTGCAAAAGATGAATCCATCAGAAAGACAAAAGAGTCTGTTCAGTCTGCAGTAAAAGCAACCAAAGAGATCATCCCTGGAATTGAAGTAACAGAAGAAGAAAAGAAAGAACTCATCAAGTCACTTACTGTTCCTGTTTATTTTACTAATAAACAAGGAGAGAAGATCCCCATGAGTGCTGCAATGGCCCAAAGAGCAAAGAACCCTCTTGCTTTTGAACTGCGCCTGGCTTACTTTATCAAAAATGGATTCTTTGATGACAAGATTAAAGACGGGGCATTCGATGTCTTTACTAAAAAAGTTGAGACTTCAGCTACAAAACGTCTTGGAAGTATCCTCAATGGAGAGAGAAGAACTGTAGGGAAGCCAGGCTCTGAAGTAAATAAGGGTAAAGGAGAAAAAGAGGAAAAGGATGACTTTCAATTTCCACAACAGTTTATTAACATGTAACTTAATCGTTCTAAATTAAATAAAAATGCAACGAGTATCACCACTTCAGGAGTATGAACCCAAAGACTGGTCTGGTTTAACAACCAAAAACCACTTGGGTGCGATCTATCAAAACAAACCACAGGACACGAGCCAGATGATCAACATGCTGTATCGCGCCAACAGGGGAACAAACTTCGGTCTTGTTCTTCAGAAATTCAGTCCTCTGACCTTAAAGACAGATGACGATTTTCGTTGGAGGCTACAGGGTTCTTCAAAAAAGAACGTGCCTTTGATTGCTTGTACAGTAAATGGCAGTGCTATTTCTGCAACCTCACAGGTTGGCCGTAGCAGTGCAAGGTTTACTCTTACATTCCCGGAACAGTATTTCTCAGACACTAACCTGATAGTTGGTGAAAAGAATTCTGTATACCCGATCAGGATTGTAGCTATACCGGTTCCAAACGGGACCATGTGGGATTATGAATGCGAACTTTTCACAGGAGACACTGATCTCTATATTCCTTACGATGAACTCGTAGCCGGAAAAAGGTTTTCAAAAGAATGGTCCATTGTTGAAAAGACACTATCAATAAAAGGTGGAACCCCGAACTATACCAGTCCTTTCTCGATGAAGAACACCTTCTCGATGATCAGGATGCAGGACACCAGACCAGGTAATATGATCTCAAGGCCGGTAGCTTTCTCATGGAAGGCAATGGATTCGAATGGCAAAGAGAAAATCATGACTACATGGACTCAGTATGCAGACTGGGAATTTGAAACACAGTTCCAGGATATGAAGGATAAGCTGATCAACTTTGCAACTACCAACCGTGCAGACGATGGTACTTTCAAGCAAATTGGTTACAGCGGGTTCAAGATCGAACAGGGTGCCGGCCTCGAACAGCAGATTGAAGCATCGAATGTTCTTTATTACAATGATTTTGATGTTGATATCGAATGGCTTACCGAAGCTATCATGGATCTTACCGATGATACTAAAGGTGGTTATGGTCAGACAAGAAAAGTGATCATGCGTACCGGTAAGTGGGGAGCATATAACTTCCATAAGGCAATCAAGAACTATACTACTCTCTATACACCTTTCTATTCCGGAGATGAGAAATATAAATCCGGTAATGGCTGGGGATATCATGAGAACTATGTAGAATACTGGGGTCCTGATGGAACACAACTTGGTGTCATGGTTGATTCAACATTTGATGACAGGGAACGTAATAAGATCATGCATCCATCCGGAAAAGGTGTTGCACAGAGTTATGTATACCAGATCCTTAATGTTGGACGTACCGGTGGAGAGGATAATATCCGTCCTGTATATAATGAAGGAATGGAAGATTTCATGGGTTATCAACCCGGTTTGAGAGATCCGTTCCAGGCACAGGGACCACGGAGATTCATGTCTTCTCCTGAAGATGGCTACACATTCCACCGTGCATTCGTTGGCGGTTGTCTGGTTAACGATCCTACCAGGTGCGCTACCATTAAACCAAGCGTATTGAATTAACTGAATCTATAAATTAGTTAGGAGACTAAAAGCATGGAAACAAAAAGAGGCAATACAGGTAAAGGAAAAGCCGGCGTAAAATCTACGCTGGCTCCTGAGCCTGATGTACTAAATGAAGTACTTGAAATGGAAAGACCTTATTCAATAAAGGTCAGGAATCTGCGAGAGAAGAGATATGTCGTAAGACCTATTCGCCGTAAAGGACAATGGGTGACAAGCGACCATGATTCTTCTTTCATGAATGATGGAGCAAAGATAGGTATTGTAGTACCAGTGTTAAAAGGGAACATACTTGCCAATCCTATGCCGGAGTTTACTAAAGAGGATGTTGTTCTTCTTGCTGAAGAACTTGGTCTTGAAGATATAAAGAAACTCAATCTTTATACTCCAAAATGTTTCTGGAGAGGAAAGACAGTTACTCTTGATCGTAATGGACTGCATCTTCATCTTGACAGGATTGAAGATCTTATCAATTTTCTTGTTCTCCGTTCCGATACAGATCGCATTGCTCCAAACTGGAGTTCGAGATTTGATCGTGGGACGTACAAGTTCGCGCTTGTGGAAGAAGGAGAAGAGCTTTTGGACGATGTCAGCAACCTGGAAGAGAAGAAGAATGCATATATTCTCTTTGGCAAGATGGATTCGAGCCTTGATAAGATGAAGGACTTCCTGTATGTTTACTATCTTACTAAAAAAGATGCCAAGCAGCCACCGCGTAATGCTACACTTGACCAGTTAAGAAAAGCTATAGGACAAATTATTGAAGATGATCTTAAGACCTATCTTTCGATTCTCAATGATGACTTCTATACTTTAAAACTGTTGATCCAAAAGTCAATAGCTAATGGCTCCCTGCAGCGTAACAGGCATCTGTATTCTCTTCCCGGGTCTGATCATCCGATAGGAACAATTGAAGATCTTATCGACTTTCTTGATGATCCCAAGAACCAGGATGTACGTATGAAGTTAAAACATCAAATTGAAAACGTTGAATAATGACTGTCGATCAGATGATAGAATCCTTCCTGTTGTATTATGACAGGATAACCAGTTTCTCGGCTCCGGGATACCAGACCGCAGAGATATTGGTATTCCTTAATAATGCTCAGGATGATTTTATCAAAGATCGTATGTTCGGACAAAATTTTCAGCCACCTGCCTTTGAAGATAACCAGAGGCGGGTTGCTGATCTCCGAACCATTGTAACAAACCTTGCTCTTACATATGTCTCTAATGACAGTCATGGAGCAAGACAATATACATTACCTGCAAACTTTATGTTCGCGATAAAGGCATTTGCTACATGTACCAGGTCAACATATCCTCTTGTTTTAGCATCAGAGGGATTTGAATGTAACTTTATAAAGAGTGAAGATGTATCAAAGTTCATTAACACGACAACAAACAAAACTCATTTCATTAAACCATATCTGTCTATTTCCGGTACATATGCAAAACTGATAATAGACAGATTTACCACAAACACGGCATTACTTTTAAATTATATAAAGACACCCATGGCGCTTGCTTCATCAGGATCATGTGATCTTCCCGCGCATACACATCAGGAGATCATTGATATGGCAGTAAGACAGGCACTGCAGGCAATACAGGATCCACGCTGGCAGACAAGTGTACAGGAAGAAAAAATTAAATCGAACTAATGAATCTCACGGAGTTACAAATATTGTTCCAGCAGAAGATACAGGATACTAATCCTGTTTTTGAGGTTCAGCAAAGGCCTGATACATTCACTATATGTAATTACCTCAACAGATCTATTGACAGGTATCTTGAAAAGAAATACCTGGCACTTCCGACATATGAACAAAGACTAAGCGCCATAGATCTTAATATAGATGAACTGCATAATCTTATTATCCCCAATGGGGCATTAACAGCAGCTAAAGATCTTGCTGAATATAACTGGTCTACCAGGGGCCAGAGATATCGTACGCCTGATGATATACTTATTCCTATAAGTCTTGTTTGTACTGTAACCCGGACAGAGATATATCCGATGACTGATCAGAGTATGTTTGCAGAATGGATGTCACGCCGTCAGGCACAGAGAGTCATAAGCAATACATCTGATAAGGTCATGTATCCAAAACCTATATCTGTATGGGAAGATCCTTATTATATTATGCTTATTGGGGATGCATATACTACATCTCTTACTGCAGGAGTATTGACTTACCTCAGAAAACCATATAAACTTGATTTTTTATACACTGAATTATCCGGCGTTGGTACCGGTAATCTAAGTATAAGTGCAATAACCAATGGATCTTATTTTCTTGCAAAGGCAAGGATGACATATGTTAATTCTGTTGGGGTTGCTACTACATTCAAACCCGGAGATAAAGTACTAAAGGTAGCGGGGTATAATACTATCACTTATGATGATGAGCAGATCGTTGTTGGTTATCCCTGGGGATTAACAGATACTCCTGATTTTCCTGCATATCTTCATGATAGTATTCTTGATCAGGCTGTATCATTATTTCTTGAAGAAGCAAAATTAAAATTAATAACTAAAAACTAAAAGTCATGGCAAACCTTGAGTCGATTAGTAGAGATAATGCCAGTAAATTCAACAGTAATCCGGATAATGGATTTGTTGTAAGATCTGGATTTTGGAATAATCTTATTGCTCTGTTAAAGACAGTTCTTACAGAAGCAGGAGCATTTACTGTAGATACGATATCTGAAAAAACAACGGATGCAGGTGTAACCATTGATGGTGTTAAATTAAAAGACGGTGGAGCTACTGTTATTACAGGTGGAACTAACACTTTTAATATAACAAATGGAACGGCCTCATTAGATGTTATTGCAGGTGCAGCAGTTGATATTAATGATGATTTTGCCGTTACCGCTGGATTTGGTGTTACTTTAGCTGCAGAAGATGCGGCTTCTTCAATAACTCTTGATGAACAGACTTTTGAAGTAGAGGGTGAAGGTACTGCAAGCAGATTAATGAAATTAAAAAATGATACTGATGCTGCAGTCACGCTTACAATGGGAGGAGATCAGGATATTTCTACTGATAGTGCTACATTTACAATATCAGGTTTAGTGGCAGATACTGTTTCAGAAAAGACACCAGGATCTGGTGTTACTATTGATTCTCTTCTTATTAAAGATGGTAAGAAAGGTGCAACTACTGCCATTACCGCGAATTCTACCGGAGGAGGAGCAGCTATAATATCTGCTGTAGAACAACATGTCGTGATCACATTCACAAATGCTGATCATATTGTTTCCCTTCCTCTTCTTTCAAGCTTTGCTACTGGTGGCATGATAAGTGGTACTCCTTTGAATACAGGCGGGGAATTAAGGGTTCATCCTACTGATCAGACAGGAACGAAATATATCAATGGAGTAACCGGTGGTAATGAATTACAACTCAGTGATGCTACTGCATCCTATTTTGAAGCTGTAAAAGTAAGTAATACTAAATGGGTCGTCAAAACATGGAGTTCACTTGGTGCACCGACAACGATAGTTCCTGATTTATAATGATCGCGGAACAGATGCAATATCATTTTGAACTGAAGCTTAATCAGTTTAATACGGTGAATAAGGTATATACATCGACTGATATTGCTGTGTTCCTTAACCTTGCCCAGGATCAACTTATAGATGACAGGTATTCAAAGAAAGCAGGAAGCAATCTATCGTATTTTGAAGCGGATGAAAAGACAAGACTTGAACTCGGTAGTCTTATAAAGAATACTGTAATAACAAATTTTGTAACAGCCGATGCAGCTCTTCATCCAGGAGGTCAGTTTGCTAACCTTCCTTCAGACTTTCTTTATTCCCTGCAGGAGATGTGTGTTGTAGGATATACTGACTGTAATGATGACAGCGCTACAGGATCTGTAGAAGTACTTCCAATCCGTCATGATGAATATACAAAAAATGTCAAGAATCCATTTGGCAAACCATATAAGAATCTTGTCTGGAGAATGGACTATGGAGCTACAGGAACGAAGAAACATGAACTGATACATGCAAGTGACAATACTATTACATCTTACAACTTAAGATATCTGAGTAAACCTTCAGCTATAAATATTATTACAGGTGCAGATTGTCAGTTACATGAAAGTCTTCATGAGGAGATTGTTGACAGGGCAATAGTCATTGCTCTTGCCATGATAAGTAAAATTAATGAACCTAAAAAAGCAACAGAATGAAAAACAGGGCAATACTTGCAAGGGAGAAAGCCAAGGGATATATCCCTGAAGTCTCTATAGAAGTTGAAGAACCAGTTGTTGAAAAAACAAAGATAGCTACAAAAGATCCAAAGACAGGTGAGATCGTTGAGATCTTTGAATCATTGGAAGAAGCAATAGATAAAGGTTTTGATAAAACCAATATCAATAAAGCTATCAAGAATGGTACAAAGTACAAAGGATTCTTATGGAACTCTGAGAACCAATTATTATAATTATAAATTTTAAATTCCAAAGACATGACACAAAATGATGTAATGCAACTGTTTATCGGCAAGGACCTTGGAGCAGTAACTCCAACTACTGCCATTAACGGCGTAATATCCACCTATGCAGGACTGACTGATGGTGAGATCGCCGTATGTAATGCCCACAACATGGTTCTTAGCGCAACATCAGTGCTTACTGATGACATTGTTGCAGAATCTGGAATTAAACTCATTCTCCGTAATGGTACCGATCTGATCCAGAGTGATCTTATCAAACAGGCCAATATCCTCGCGTTCAAAACACAGGTCGATGTAGCAGCCGCAGAACAGGTATCCTATATCGGGTATAATGGTACCTCAGGTGAGATTGAAGTAGCAAACAGCAAACTGTATGTCGTAAGACTTTCTCTGAAAGAACAGGATTATACAGGTATCGGACAACAAATGATAATCAATTCAGCTTACAAGAGTGATGCTTCGGCTACACAACTTGAGGTTGCTCTTGGTCTTGTTCAGCAGTTGAGTCGTACTCTTCGCAGGCAGGCTGTTGTTCCTATCCAGGCTGAACTTATTTCTGATGTTGCTTATGCAGCTACAGCTGCTTTTGCTGGAACAGTAACCTTTGTTAAAGGAGAAAAATATGTAACATGCGGTACTAATACTGATTATAATACCAACGTGGACCTGGCTGTAGGTGATTATGTTCGTTTTTCTGATGCACAGGCAGTAACCGGGTGTCTTGTCACTGATGGTATATACAGGGTCGAGGAGCTTACCTCAACTACCGTGTTCAAGGTTGACAGACCTATTGAGGAAGAAAGTTTCTCGGCAGTAGCTGCAGGGAAGGCTGCAGGCACGGTTCTTACCGCTGCCAAGATGGCTTCTGCTGATCTTGGTATTAAACTCTCTGGTGTTGCCAGGGCATTCTCTGTTGGGAAAACTCCATTCTCAAAAGTATCATTTCTGATAGGGCTTGATACATCAAGTTCATTTGGAACAACACCTATTACCTATACGACTGCTATGACTCTTGGGCAGGGTAATTATGAACAGATAGCTGAACTGGAATGGGGACTCCTTGGTAATGATGGTAATGCCTATGCCGGAGACTTCATGTGGACAGCTGCCAGGGCCCTTGCTACATCAGGAAAGATGTATGATCAAATGTCGGTCAGTTATTATACTGATGTTACTACCGGAGGTATTGGTGGAGCGCCAAGGAGACTGAAACAACTTCTTGTTGCCCTTGAAACAGGATTCTCCAATGGAGAACCACCTGATACTATCTCTGATATACTTCAGGCTTATACTACACAGACAAGTTCAATAGGCGTATAATAACCGCTTATCTGCCATATTTCAAATCGGGGGAAGCGGAAGATATTTTCTCTTCCCCTTTTTTGAATTTATTAATCAATTTAAAACAGATAAGTCATGTTTACGCCAGATCTTGATCTTAAAGTAGTAACCCGTTGTACTAAGTTCAGCATACAGGACAAGACTGGTGTTGATACAGGAGATGGGACAAAATGGAGTGGTGTTTCAGGGTTGGATCCAGGGACATTGACTTCTGCCATAATTCAAATAATAAATCCTTCCGGGGTAGCATCAGATGAATATGATATCCTTAGTCAGATACCTGATCCGGTAACAGGTACCTGGTGGTTTGATGATCTTACGGGTACAAGCGAGGATGGACTTCATAATATTGTTTATAAGCTTAAGACTGGTGACTTTACCATATCTGCATTCTCAAATTATGGATCTACCGTAAATGGAACAGTAAAAGTAACAGCTGCTACACATGGATTAACTGGTGGTATGTATGTTGATATTACCGGATCAACAAGTTATAATGGAGAACATCTTGTTACCAAGATTGATGCAAATAACTTTTATATTGCTGATACCTGGGTAGCAAATGATGGTGCATGTACAGGTACAAGAGAATATAAAAGTACATTCTATCCTTATGTATATTGTAGATCTGAAGCAGGAGTTGATAAGATGTTTTCTAATCTTGCAAGGATGGTGCCCGGAAATACAAGAAAGAAATATCTTGATGATGCTCTTACAGCCTGGGGACTTCTCAGTTCATTAAAGAGTGCTATCAGTTCATCCAATCTTACTGCATTAACAACAATACAGGGAGAGATAGATCAGATACTTGATTTTTATGATGTTGACCCTAACTTATAATTATCATGTCAGGAGAACCTATTGGAGAAATAAGATATTCTAAGAATTATAAGAATACTCTTCCACAAGGTGGTTCTATTGGTCAGATTATTAAGAAAAAAGGAACAGTAGATTATGATGTTGAATGGGGATCTGTAAGTGGATTATCAGAAGCATTTGAAACAGTGTCAAAAAATCTTAAAAGTTATCCTTATGTGATAACTTATAATGGTGATGATATTGACTATATAACTTATGATCTTGGTGGTAGTCTTGAAATAGTAAAGACATTTAATTATACTCTTGGCGTTCTAACAAGCCTTGTTTTATCAGGTGACACCCCTTCAGGAATAAGTCTTACAAAAACATTTGGTTTTACAGGAGATGATTTAACGAGCGTAACATATTCATAGAAAATGTCAATAATAACCGAAAATAAGTATTTAGACGAATTAACATTCTCAAGTGGTACAATCAAGGATGAGGATTGCGCTGATATTGTCGATTGGACAACAGATGGCGATACAGGAACAGGTGTGAGCTCACAGATTTTCTTTGATTCCAAGAGTTGTTTTAAAATGGATGTTGTTGCTGCTGGTGCTGGTAACTTAGCTTCCCGTACTCTTGACATAGGTTCATATCAAACAAACCCGAATATTATTTCAATTAAACTATACCATGACACTTTAGGAACACTCGCTAATTCAGATTATTTTGAACTTCTTTGTTATGCTACAAGTTACTATCTTGGTATTCGTTGGGCTTCTGATGGACTATATGTTTATGATGGTGCAGCATGGAACGAGGTAGGTGCTGATTTAGTTCAACAGGATACTTGGCAAGAGTGGACTTTTGTATGGACTATGCAAGCTGCTGGGGTCGTTGATGTTTACTTAAATGGAGTTTTACAGGCTTCTGCGGTTGATTGTAGTACAAGTAGTGGCAGTACGACAGGAACTACTACATTACGTCAATATGGAACGACAGTCATCGGGCTTACTTATATAGATTGGTTCAAGGCTGGTAATGCTCGTAGATATGGTGGTGAAACCTTGATACACAATTAGGTGATTTGCCTACGGCTGTGGAGATAAGAACAGAAATGGATGACAATAGCACGGAACTTGCTGCCATTAAGAAAAAAACAAATATGATACCTGGATTATATTAATAAAATAAAGATATGTCAACCGGTGCACAATTCTTAGGTCCTTCTCCACAACTCGATGGTGGTAATATATTTATTGAACCGGCCAGGGATGATAAGAAAAATATTATTCTTCTTACAGGAGAAACTATTAGCGTGGCCGGTGCTACCGGACCTATAGGAATAGGAGCCACAGGTCCGACTGGACCAACAGGATCTTCTGGTACTGGACCTACAGGTCCATCAGGACCAACAGGTGATATAGGTGCAGACGGTGCAACCGGTTCTACAGGACCAACAGGACCTATAGGAGTAACAGGATCTGATGGTAATACAGGAGATGATGGACCTACTGGTGCTACAGGTCCGACAGGAGCCGCATCAATAATACCAGGAGATACTGGTCCGACAGGTGCAGATGGGAATACAGGTCCAACTGGTTCTACAGGAGCAACTGGTCCAATAGGATTAACAGGTAATGCAGGGCCAACGGGCACTGACTCAACAGTGGCAGGACCAACAGGACCTTCAGGACCAATAGGATCAATAGGTCCAACAGGATATGCCGATAGATTTGCATCTACATCTACTGGAACAGAAACACTTCCAACAACTCATCCTACAGGAATAGATATGATATGTTCTACAGGAAGAGCATTTACATTAGGACAGGATATTGTTGTTGCTTATGATATTAATAATCTATTCCGTGCTACTGTAGTAAATTATACAGCAGCTTCAGGAGAGTTATCTATGGTTTCTGTTAACCATACAGGATCAGGTACGTATTCAGACTGGATTATAAATCTTTATGGTGGAGCATATTCACCTGGTGCTACTGGTCCTGCAGGACCTACAGGATCAACCGGACCAACCGGTGCAGATTCTACTGTTGCTGGACCTACCGGAGCTACAGGACCGACAGGGTCAAGTATAACAGGTCCTACAGGTGCTGATGGTGTAACCGGATCCATTGGACCAACAGGACCTTCAATCACTGGTCCAGTAGGGCCCACAGGTGCGGGTGTCACAGGTGCAGATGGAGCGACAGGTGCTGTAGGAGCAACCGGACCTACTGGTGCTGCAGGGGCTGATGCTGTAGCGGGAAAGATCCCAAGTTCATTTGTCGAGATGGAGACATTAAGAACTACCACTTCAGCAACACTCATAGATATTACAGGAGTGACAACATCAATAACTCTTGAATCTACTGTTGAGATAATGGCTATTATGAATTGTCAATGTGAACTTGTTTCCGGTGGTGCTTCAGTAATAGGATTAACTCTTCAGATCAATGGTGTTGATACCGATGAGGTATTTGCCTATCTTACTACCACTCCTACTTATATCGTTATCCCTGTTGTTAAAAGATCATCATCACTTGTTGCCGGAACATATAATGTTAAGGGAAGGATGAGGAGATATTCCGGTACAGGTGTTGTGGGAGTATCGAGGGTTGATCTTGTAGTTTTTGCCACACAGGGAGCAATAGGACCAACTGGTGTTACAGGATCAATAGGTCCTACAGGTGCAACAGGAGTTGGTAGTACTGGTCCTACAGGACCTGCAGAAGCGCCAAAGACATTTATCATTCTTGATAATGCTACAGCAGGAATTCATTGGGATGTAACGCAGGGATATAATGCAAAGCTTACTCTTGTTCAGGATTGTACTCTTATAATATCAAATGTAGTAAGTGGAGATCAGGGTAATTTAAAGATAATCCAGGATAATACAGGAGATCATGTCTTGTCTCTTACAGGAACATATTATACTGAGGCAGGATTTGCTTTTGATACAGGTCCTAATGACAGGGATCTGTTAGCATTCCTTTATGATGAGAGTGGTGCTTTCTGGTTTAATAAAGGTGGACCATATACACAATAGTTATGAGAAAAGGTTGTACATTCAGATCATTGACAAGATTTCGAGGTATAAAAATTATTATTGAAACATCTATTGTTGGTACATTTAGTATGGACTTACAAGGATTAGGAAATGTTATTATTGATTGGACGGATGGTTCTATTTTAGAGACAGTAACATTATTAGGAATGGGTAATGTTACTGTAGATCATTTTTATATAGGAGGAGGGACTGTAATTATATCCGGTGCTACTGTGATCACGCATATTTCTGCACCTAATCAGGATATAACCGATATCCTCATTCCAAGTACAATTATTAATATTGAACAGATAAATGTTCAGGGGAACTTACTTACATCATTTGAAACCTATCCTGAATGGGTAAATCTGATGATCTTTGCAGCAGGGGATAATGCTTTGACATCATTCAATACTTATGCCACATGGGTTAATTTAGTAAGCCTGACCCTTGATATCAACCAGTTAATAACACTTGCTACTCATGCAGAATGGGTGTTATTGGAAGTTCTTGGAGCAAGTGAAAATTTACTTACAGCAATTGTTCTTAGACCTGAATGGATAAAAATAATCAACATAAACTTACATGATAATTATGGTTTAGTCAATATTGGAGGTACTTATGCAGCATGGGTAGATATTCAGAGTATAGAACTTACGAGTTGTCCGATAAGTGCAATAACTACATTTGCTGCATGGGTTGATTTTTATCGAATAAATGTTTATGATGCAGGATTAGCCACGCTTGAAGCACATAGCGAATGGGATTTATCGCTGTCAATACAAATTGATGCACGAGAAAATGATATTATACTTGCAGCCGATATAAATAACATACTTATAGAAATAGATGCTTCCACTAAAACAATGGGATTTATTTATCTTGAAGGTGGAACTAATGCTGCGCCAACAGGTGCAGGAATAACTGCTAAAAATAGTTTGATTGCAAAAGGAATATCTGTAACTACAAATTAAAATAAATAATCTACCTTTGGTTTTATGGAGATACTAAAGTATTAATTAAAGAGACAGGAAGATGACAAATGAAATGAATGATAAAAAAACAATATGCCTTTGTGCAATAGTTCGTAATGAAGCGAAAGTAATTGCAAGAATGATAGATAGCTGTAAATCATTTATTGATTACTATGTTATTATTGATACAGGATCTGTTGATGAAACACAGAAGATAATCGTTGATGTAATGGAAGATGCCGGGATAAAAGGAGAACTTCATGCAAGACCCTGGGTTAACTTCGGACATAACAGATCAGAGCTCATGGCTCTTGCCTATGATAAAGCAGATTATCTTCTTCTTGCCGATGCTGACTTTGAATATAAAGTATCAGATCTATTTGACAAATCACAATTGAAATATGACTGGTATCATTTAAGATACATGGGAGATCTTGATTTTGCACAGATCTTACTTATATCAGGTAGAAAGAAATTCAGATATATTGGAGTAACACATGAATATATTAATGGAGAGAATTGCGGGGAGAGTCCTGAGTTAAGATCTCTTGCAGTAATACATCATGCTGATGGTGGTACACGAAGTGAGAAGTTAACCAGGGATCGCGATCTTCTTGAAAAGGCAATCATTGATAATCCATCCGATACACGTAATTACTTTTACCTGGCACAGACATATGCCAACATGAAGGAATATGATAAAGCCATAAAGTATTACGAGGAAAGAGCAAAACGAGGTGGCTGGCCGGAAGAAGTATATTATTCCTTATTTCAGATAGCTGTAATGCAATATCATCTTAAAAGTATGGATAGTGCCATTCTTCAGCTTATTGAAGCTTATTCATTCCGTCCTTCAAGATTTGAGGCATTATATCTGCTTGGCCTTGTCTATAGAGAACGGAAGAAATATCATATGGCCCGGTTACTTCAGGAAGAAGTGTTAAGGATGGATTATCCTGTAAATGATAAATTATTTATTCATGCTACAAATAAATCATACTTGGCAGACTTTGAACTTGGGATCTGTTATTACTGGATGGGTGAATATGAAACAGCACAGAAGCATGCACTAATAGTAAAAGAGAAATCTGGTGTGGCTGATCATATTCGAAAACAGAATGAAGAAAATCTTAAGTTCATAAACCAAAAGCTTGAAGGCAAGATCACGGGACGTAATGATATTGTCTATGTAAGTATGTTTACTGCAGATACTCCATATGAAGAAGAGGTAAAAGTCCTTAAAGCAAGTCTTGATAAGTTTGGTCTTCCATATGAGATAGTTGGTCTTCGTCATCAGGGATCCTGGGAGAAGAATACTCAGATGAAACCACAGGTCCTTAAATCTGTAATGGACAAGTATAAGAAGGATGTTATCTGGATCGATGCCGATGCTGAGATACTTGCAATGCCGGAATTCTTCTATACTGTCGATTGCGATATATCATTTCATTATCTTAAGCAGTGGAATGAGAAGATGACAGGTACCATGTTCTTTAAAAACAATACTGTTTCCCGGGAAGTGATTAACAGATGGACAGTTCTTAATTCTGAAAACAATAATCCCGATGCTATAAACTTTCAGGCAGTAATGGAAGGATTACAGGGGGTTAAGATCGTTGATCTTCCAAAAGAGTATATTCATATTGCAGACAATAAATACTTGCAATGTGATAAGCCTGTTATAATACATAACCAGGCATCCAGAAGATTTAAAGACAAGATGAATATTATAAGTAAACCATTGGAATATGATAGAATAATCAGAAGGGAAGTACAGAAGATCATCAGTGGTAAAACATCTTGTTCAGTTATTGGTAATGGACCATTCAAAACAGACCTATCAAAAGAGATTGATGATTCTTTTGTAATGAGATGTAATAACTTTAAACTTGGGTTTCCGGAAATAGGATCCAGGATCGATCTTAATATATCCAGTCTCTATCATGAAATTATTCCGGACCATAAAGTTGATTATCCTATTCTTGGAATTCTTCCTATATCAGAAACAATGTATCAGAAGTATACTGATGCTAAGAAGATGCATGAGTTCTGGCTGGATAATGGAGAGAAACTTATTAAGATGGGTAATGTTGTCTGGATGTATGGAGATAATGAAGAGTTTTCGGAAGTGTTTAGATATGTATCAGAAGAGATAAAAGCATTTCCTACTGTAGGGATAATGGCTATTGCCCTGGCAAGATGGATGGGATTCAAGGAGATAATCATCTCCGGCTTTACATTTTTTCAATCTGAACAGAGTCATTATTTTCAGAAGAAAAATGTTCGTCCGTCAAGTCATCATAACCCTATAGCAGAAAGAGATTTATTGATCCGCTGGATAACAGAAGATATTGATATTAAGTATATTCTTGATAAATTAGTTGAAGATAATTTACTGATAAATGCAAGCATTCAGTCAAACACAATTAAATAGTGATATCGCAACGATACAACTATTACATTCAAGGCTTGGATTGGATCTTTCTAAAAGCTTTGCATATCATACAGGTAACTTTATATTCCTGAAAGAACTTAATGAACGTAATATAATGATCTCAAAGTATATCGAGATTCTTTATAGGTATGAAGTAATATCTGATGTATCAATAACAGAATATTATAATGTTCTTACAGTACAGGACATTCAGGATATCATTGATGATTCTTACAGACAACTGGAAAAATATAATACTTAAAAAATATTGCCATGAATCAGAATGAATTTAATGCATTACAGATCCTCCAGGGAGGAATAGGATGTGATCTTGTTACTGGGACCGGGACCTTTAAGGCAAGACTCGGAAAGATTAGAGGAGTTACATCTAATGCTGATGGATCTCAGATAGAACAAATAACTGAGATAAAAAGTAATCTTGGCACTACTGCTGATATAGTTGATGTAACTGGAGCAAGTGGATTAAGCTATATTTCAAAGACTGATACTACAGCTGCATCAGGAGGAGTAGATATCAATGATAATAAATGGGTTCTCTTTGATAATCCTGTTACTCATATTAAATTACGTGCAGGATCCTTTTGGGTATTTTATCAGAATATTTAACCCTTATAATCATGCCAGGTGTTAATACAAATATTGGAATTAAAAGAGTTGGTCGCCCCTCCGGTGCTTCGTGGAGTGCTATGTATTACACCCTCAAATCCGGATCTACCTGGTATCGACGTGAGATAAACAATGCAGGTGGCTATTTCAAACTATGGTATTCATCTGATGCAGGCGCTAATTGGGAGGAGCTTCTTAATCTTGACCTGACAGAAGAAAGTGTTTTAATTGATTTGGCACATGTTTACAGGCACAGGATTAAAGATTTAGAGTACCATGTTGATCAGACTCTGACAGCTACGGGCTATGCCGGAGTTGAAAATACAGATTGGGAGAATATCTATGCGACTTCTGGTAGTGTCGTACCGACAATACTCACCATCGGCACTACTGGACCGGACTATATTACTTTACAGGAGGCTTTCACTGATATAAATGCAGGAAACCAGACTGGTCATATTGTTTTAAGGATTATCGATGACTGTACAGAAATAGCGAAAGCAACGCTTCAGCCTACGGGCTATCTTGGTAATTCTGATTGGCTATCAGTAACGATTTACCCAACGGTATCTGGATTGTCGATAACTGGTAATCTTGCAGATGACTTGATTCTGTTCAATGGTTGTGCGAATGTTTTGATTGATGGCAGGGTTAGTCAGTCGGGAGGGGCTTCTTTAACTATTGAAAATGAAAATGCAGGTGGCACGACAATACATTATACAGGAGTCACTAATACACAGGTTTTAAATTGTAACGTAATTGGGGATATTGTAACGGATTAAATAAATAAAGAAATGAAAAGATTAATGGTTTTTTTAATAGCGGTTATGATTGTCGGTGCTTTATCCGGTCAGGGGTCTAATACATTTAAGTATGTGTTAAAGGCCAAGGGTGGGATAATAAACACTTTGAAAGGAGAAGCAGCCGATAAGATTGACAGTACAAAGGTATCGGGCGGGAACATCACTCACTATCAGGGAGGCGACACACTGAATCCTACGATACCGTATGTAAACCAGCTGGCTCTATTTGACGTAGCAATGAAGAAATACCCTGATTCTTTACTTGTCACCACAACAGAGTTCAGACCGCAACTGACTCACCTTAATACTTATATAAGGTGCAACAAAGCAACTCAGGTCAAAGTGTTCTTACCCCCTGACAGTACAGTTAATTTCCCGATTGGATCGACTCTTAACTTTAGTATGGATAATGCGGGTATAGTGACATTCTATGAATCAAATAGCGTGATAGATGCTAAAAAAGATTCAACAACTATCAATTTTAAAGGAGGCTGGGCAACTGCAATAAAGAGAGCTGCTAATAAATGGGATTTACTTGGTGATTTAACTGACTAACTATGAAAAAGATACTATTAATATTTTCGTTTCTGATAGCTACTTTAATTGGTAGTGGTCAGAATGCTATTCCATTGGGAGTTATAAATAGTCAGGGCGAGGTGACTGGTGTCGCTGCTCCTGCGTGTTTAACTGATGTGAATACAACAAAAGGATGGTATGATTTTGAGGTTGGAGTGACATTATCAGGATCAGAGGTCACTCAGTGGGATGATCAGAGTGGTAATGGTAATCATCTTGTCGGAGCAGCTTCTTATCGTCCTGATCTTACAGCTACAGGCATTTTATTCAACGGATCATCTGATCAGCTGCGGGATGTGACAATGGCTCTATCGCAACCGATAATAGTATATGCTGTAATGATTCAAGTAACCCATACCAACGCAGACTATTTATTTGACGTCGGTGCTGGAGTTTCTGTGCGCCAAACTACATTATCCGGACAAGTACAATTGAACTCAGGAGGGTCGTCTTTTTCTCAGTCAGGCACTCCGATTAATTCCTACGCTATATATAGGATATTATGGAATGGAGCAAGTTCAAAAATGGTATACAATACAACCGCACAAACAGGAACGGTAGGTGCGGATGGAGGCACTTATTTTAGAATAAGCAAGGACGGAGTGGACGGAGGTAATATGGAGGTCAAAGAAGTCATTGTAAGAAACACAACTGATTATGAGGCCGATATATTAAGTTATCTTAATACAAAATATTCTATATACTAATGAAAAAATTAATTATAATACCACTATTGCTATTTTCGCTTCTGATTAATGCAACTACCTATTATTGCTCAACAACAGGAAGTGATAATAATACCGGAACACTTGCAAGTCCATTTTATTCATGGCAGAAGGGGTTTCAGACATTAGAAGCAGGAGATACCTTATATCTAAGGGGGGGTGTTTGGTATCCAATAACAGGTTATCTTAATGGGAATAATGTAGTATTTATTAATGCCAGAACGAGCACTGATCCTTATAATAATCTTCCTCATGCGAGCCATGTCGGTCATGACGGTACTGCCGAAGACCCAATTGTCGTTATGGCTTACCCCGGAGAGACACCTATTTTGGATGGTTCTCTTTTTGTAAGGACGGCTTACGCAACTGCAATAGAAATGGAATGGACTAATTTTTGGAAAATAAAAGGATTAACTGTTCGAAATTTTTGGCAGCGTGGATTGGAGGTAGAGTGTTATGGGTTTGGGATTTATGGTGGAAGTAATATTACATTAGAGAATTGTACGGCACATAATATATCTGGAGAAGCATTTAGTGCTTACCTAAGCGGGGGATATGGATCATGGGGTTCGGGAATTGCTTTTGATACAACAAAGTTTATAAATTGTGATGCATATAATTGTATTGACACCACAAGCACAATGGGTGAAGGATATGCTGGTAATTATGCAGACGCATGGAAGGTTAATTCAAGTGCATCTCTTGATAAATATGGGTATGTTTCTTTTGAGGGGTGCAGGGCATGGAATTGTTCTGATGATGCTTTGGATATTGGAGGAATAGGGCTTATTGTTGTTAAAAACTGCTGGCTATTTGATTTAGGCAAATTAGAAGGCGATGGATGTGGATTTAAAACAGGGGGAACTAATTCAACAACAACGCCAGCGGCACAATTTCCAGATAGTATAACAAAGGTTGTTCGTATCATAACAAGAAATCTGATAGCGTGGTGCAACGGTACTGGAATTGCTGTCGTTGAATATCCTTACTATTACAGGTTGAACGCAAGAATTTATAACAACACTTCCTACAACAATGCGTATGGGTATAACTTTTCAATCAATGCACTGAGGCCGACTGTCCTGGCACAATACAAAAATAACCTTTCATATCAAGATGGAATAACTTTTTCAAGTGCTTATCAAATATATACTGAAAGTCATAATTCATGGGATAGAATTGAGGGGTGGCCTAATTATGAGGCTACAGATGCTTTTACTGTTACTAATACTGATTTTCTTACAATAGACTCCGCAGCTGGATATAATCAACTTACAGCAGGAAGAAAAGCAGACGGATCACTACCCGATATTACATTTTTAAGATTAACGGCTGGGTCTGATCTTGTAAATCAGGGAACTACTGATGTCATTGCGGCAGCCAACTTAACATATACAGGAGATTCCCCTGATGTTGGCTATGATGAATGGGTGGATGCTCCTGATTCAACAGCAACCAACATAATTACATTTACGCTTTCAGCGCAGAAAAACCAATCAACGATAAGTACTTCAATGCACACGGTAGCCATTACTGTTGTCAATGGTACTGATGTTACTGCTTTGGAGCCTACGATAACGATGGATTACGGTGCTACAATAAATCCTACAAGCGGAACTGCAAGAAACTTTACTAATCCCATTGATTATACGGTAACTTCTTTAGGTACAGATTCTACGCAGGTATGGCACGTAACCGTTACTATTGCTGATCCTGATGCACCAACTGTATCAACATCAACAGTAACTACATATAATGCTGGTTCAGCTACACTTGTCGGGACTATTGTTTCAGACGGAGCAACGACAATTACCGCTTCGGGGTTTGTATGGTCAACATCGGAAAGTCCTACTTTAGCCAATGGCAATATAGTGCCGAATACTACACGCACAGAAACGACATTCAGCAACTCGATCAGTCCTTTGCAGAAAGGTACTACGTATCATGTGAGGGCCTATTCGACTAATTCAGCAGGCACTTCATACGGTGCAAATGTCAGTTTTACAACTCCGGCACTCGGAATGATACAGAACGGAGGGAGTCAGTTAATTTGGGAAGGTAAATTAATAATATATTAACATGAAAATCTTATTAAACATTTTGGGAATTGTACTTTATTTTATATTAAAGTACATCAACAGAACGGACCAGACAACTAAGTTATCTCCAATATTCTGGATTAAAGATAACTGGCCTGAGTCGCTTGCTATAGTAATGTTTGACCTTGTATTAATGATTCTATTAATGGCAGGAGGTATTACGATTGACCTGAATAAATATCTTCCTGCATTGCCTGATGGAGTTGCTTTTGTCGGGGACCTTGCAATATGTTTTTTTATTGGTATATTTCTATCATCCGGCATTTATGAATTATTCAAGGCTAAGCAGAAGAAAATTCAGGCTCCATAAGTAACTCAGAAGAAACTCGAATGATATGCCAGGTAACGCCGACTACCGCCTTTATCTTGAATCAGAGTTTAAGGCTCTGAATGATAAACTGACTTCCATAAATGATCATTTAGACCAGCTTAATGGATCTGTGACGAGGCATGAGATAAAGATCAGTGAGAACCTTCCGCACTCGGTTGTTCATTGTGTTCAAAAAGCTACCATTGAGGAGTTAAGGGATGAACTGACAGGCAAGAAAGCACTGGAAAGAAGAGCAAAGGATGACAAGGAAGACCGCAGGGCAAGTGCAGGACGGTGGGTAGTAATCATAGGTATTGCTGTTTCGATTATATTAGGGGTGTTCAATATTCTCAGGAATAAGGCCGTGCCAGCAGATGTAGCGATAACAAAAAAAGAAATTCAGAATCTTGGTACACCATTTATCACTAACAACAGGGGTGAGCCGGTGGTGTTCAATGATACGACTAAGATTTATTATTGGCCCACTGATTCTGCTTATATGTTCATAATTACAAAAGTGAAGAATAAGAAATGAGTTGGACAATTAAAACCTTAAAGAAATACTTTGAGCAGAAGTTCAAGGACATGAGCAAGGCTCGGAAACTTGCACGGAAGCTAATGAATACCAGACTTAATGGAATGAACAACATACATTTGCAACTTGTAAAGCAGAATGAGACATTTGTTAATAAAGATGAAATGAAGCTGGTTGAACGGGAGATCAAAAGTTTATCACGGTTGGTTTACATCGGACTCGGAGTATGGTTACTTTTACAGCCAATTATAATGTATATATTGACTTTACTTTATAAGAGATGAAAAAAATACTATTCTTTTTAGTCGTGATTCTTTGCGGGTGCAGTCCCGTGTGTACCATAGCGCAAATATCAGATCAATATGTTTATGTTGATCAGTATTGTAAAGCACAGTTACCGGATTACAAACTACAGGCAAAAGTAACAGCGGGTTGTTTTGGTTATTCTCTGACTCAAACTCCTGCACCCGGAACAATACTATCAGCAACTAATAAGGTCGTTACAGTCACTTTAAAAGCCACCGGCACGAACGGCAAATCAACATCAGAAACATTCAGAGTTACTCTGCTGGATACTATCACACCCCGGATAACCGTTCCTATCGCTTCAGTTGATGAGTTGCTTAAAAAGAGCCAGCTACTTTACGACACTGCTGATCGGATGGTAGGAATGATTGACAGCGTGTTCACTCGGAATATCCTTGTTGTCGCTTCGTGGGATTCTGCCGGTGTAAGGCAAAGGTTTGTTTCTTACACTGATACTTTTGATTTAGCGATATTGAAATGACAGAGTTTGAAAACTATATTAAAAACAGGAGTCCTTTGAGGAGTGTTGATAAGGTCCGTTATGAAATGGGTATTAAGGCTCAGCAGGTGGCAGACAGGTTTTTCCCTGATGACCCTGAGAAAAATAAAGTCTGTGCAGATGCTTATCTTTTAGCGATGTATGATATGGTTGAACTAATATATAATTGAGATGAAAAAGTTTATTTCGTGGTTTGCCGGGTTTTTTCAGGACCAGGGAGACTCAGCAAGTAGCAAAAGGCTTGTAATGTACATCTTTGTATTTATCTTCTTTATGGAGGTAAAGGCTAATATCGGGGGTGCAAGTATTGACCCTCAGATCCTTTATGCAACAGTCGGAGTTATCCTGTTTTGTATAGGTGCGGTAACGGCCGAATTTTTCAATCAGATGAAAACAACCTCATCCAAAACGACAACTGAAACTGAGAAGAAACAAACGGTATAATGGCAGTTCTTGTAATAGTGCATTGCTCGGATAGTTCCTGGGGTAATGCAGCAGCGATAACAAAATGGCATTTAGAACGTGGTTTTGAAACTATTGCCTATCACTATGTCATCCTTAATGGTAGGTTGTCTCCGTTTAAGATGCACATGGAATATGACGGACATATAGAAACCGGAAGGCCTTTGGATGATGATAATGATTTTGAACTTGACGAAAAGGGGGCTCATGCTTTCGGTTATAATATGGCAGTCGGACTTTGCCTGATAGGGTTATCCGGTACATTCTCAGATTCTCAGATCCGGGCGCTTGATTTTGAGACACGAAAACTAAGGAAACAATTTGGAGAGATAATAGTCAAACAGCACTCGGATGTTGATCCTAAAAATAAGCCGCATTGTGCAGGACTTACAAAATTGCAAATGAATACACTTAATAAAATATGAAAACAAAACTACTCTTATTAGCTATTTTAATCCTGTTTTTAGGCAGTTGTGTTACACAACGTAAATGTGCCAGCAAATTTCCTCCTCAGTCCGTTACAGAGACTAAGGATAGTATTGTCGTTAAAGATTCAATCATTTACAGGGACAGGGATGTTCCTTATAAGATCCCAGGAGATACTATACGGAAAGATAAACCGATTCCAGGAATACCTGAAAAGATTAATATATCTCCGATAATCCTTGAAAATACCTATGCAATTGCTAAGGCATGGATAGATAATTCCCGGTTAAAGATGGAACTGCAACAGAAAGATCAGGTAATAACTTTTAAACTTGATAGCGCAGACAAGGTATCAAAGCACTGGGAATACAAGTACAAGAATGAAAAGCAAACCATTGTTGTAAAAGAGAAGTATACTCCAAAGGTTTTTAAAGTTGCATTCTGGTTGTGGATTTTTGTGATAGTTGCAGGTTTGGGTTATGTTGTACTCAGGTTGTTTGTTTTTAAAAAATAACTTAATAAACTATATCATGAGTTCTTTTTCACATTATATATATGAGGTAAGACTCAGGATCCGTCAGCTTAATCTCTATGATGACGACAAGCTTGATGATCGTCTTATAAAGTTCTGGATCAATAATCAAAGAGCATTATGGCTTCGTAATGACATGAATAAAAATCATGATATCGACGAACAGATAATACAAACGGTCATTGATCCATTGGAAGTATGTGACAGATCATTACATCCGGTACATCTTACCGGGTATAGTGTTTTAAGAACAGTCAATGATATCCCTAAGACTATAGAACTTAACAATGGAGATGGTATTTTGGAAGTAGGTCCTGTAGATGAGATAGCTCATCGTTTTTCATATGTTAATATTGCCAGGGCCAGATTTGGTGGAAATGGAAGATGGAACTCAAGACAGATATTTGTATTCCGCCATGGATTAAGATTTCTCCTTATCGCGAAAGATATGGAGAGCGGAAGTTTTCTTAAGTACATGAGATATCTTAAGTACCGCGGAATATTTTATGATCCCGAGCAACTTGCAAACTTTATGCATGTAGATGGCACGGCTTGTTATTCCGATGATGATGATTATCCTATGAATGAATGGATGTGGAACTATATCAGGGATAGGATAACAAAGGATAACTTTCCATTAGTAACAGGAGCGCCTACAGATAAGGTTAATGATGCAAGTGAGACATTAAAAGTTACTTCTAATGAAGAATAAAGAAAGATATGGTCTGCCTGAGATATATAAGTTCTTTAAGAAGAAATTCACAAGGGACGAAAGGAATAGTTCTGCATTCCTTGACTATAAGAAGTTCAGTGCAATTCTTAAAGACTCTAATAAAAAACTATCTTCGCTGATCATTGATGAAGCAATTGAGTTTAAGATGCCTCTTCGTCTTGGATTTGTAAGGATAAAAAAATATAAGAAATCTCCTCATATTAATGATGATGGTACTGTTGATAAAAAGGGATTAAGTATCGATTGGCCATCATCAAAAAGTTTATGGAACAGAGAATATCCCGGGAAGACAAAAGAAGAGTTGAAGGAGATAAGGAAGAAACCACTGGTTTATTTTCTTAATGAACATACAGATGGATATGGATTCATGTTATACTGGAGTAAAAAGGGAAGTAATGCCGTAAATAGGAGTCTGTATTCATTAGTGTTCACGTTTTCAAATAACCGTCATCTTGCAAAAGTACTGCAGGGAGAAAGAAAAATAGATTATTATGAATGATGCAAAATCAATATCGCCAATTATGGAAAATGTAAAACAGTCTTTCAGGTTCTCCAAGGAAGTTGACGGTGTAACCAAAAATGTAAGTGGAGAAGAAGTAGAAAACGGATGGGTAATTACAATATCAAAAGAATGGTATGAAGGAGAAGGAGATAACCGTAAGTGGAAAAATGAATGCAAAAAATACATTTCAAAAGATAATCCTATGGAAAATCTTAAGAATAAAGATAAGAAAGATAAAGAGGAAGTATCAGACATGATCAACAGCCTGTCTAATATTTCCGGGTTATTGTCTGTTGACTAAATTATAATATCATGGCTGATAAATTTGTTTCCGTTTACAGAGTAATAGAAGAGGTCTACCAGAATGAGGGTTATGCTCATGAACTTGACTGGTCAGATGCTATCTCCTGGATAGGCAAAGCTCTTGGACTTATTGCAGCTCCTGCCATATATCAGTCAAAGATAACCGGTCTTGACATCCTTACTCCTCATGTAGAATGTGTTGATTATAGAGGCAATCTTCCTATTGACTTTGTAGAAATACTTGTGAATGGTGTCAGAGACTCAACCTCAAAACAGATATACACGTATAGTGGCAATGTAAATAAGGATTACGGATCCCCTACTTATGTAGTAAAGGATCAGTATATTGATATCAGCGAAGAGACAGCTACTCTTGAACTTGCATATAAGGCATTCATGATTGATGATCATGGTTTTCCTATGGTCCCGGATAACGAAAGAGTCATCGAAGCAGTAAGGGCATTCGTTACTTATCGTATCGATCATAAACTCTGGAGAAAAGATAAGATAAGTGATAAGGTATACTCTCATAGCGAAAAGGAATGGTTATGGTATGTAGGCAGTGCACAGAATTCTTTAAGAATAATAGGTCCGGAAAGAAGACGTATGTGGACAAAATACTTTACCCAGGTACTCCCTACAATAATGACAAGCGATCCCGAGAATATTGATGAAATAACAGAAGATTATTCTGGGTATACAAAACCTAATGTTACTTATCATGATCTGCCAAGTACTCCATAACGATGCCTGTATTTAAGAATACATATAAGAAGCTTGACAGGGATACAGCTTTTAACAAGGTTGATAATGAAAGCATGTATGACTGTCGTAACTTTCGTATCACTGGCAATGATCCTGCTCGTAATGGAGGACTTACAATCATAAAGGGTAATTATCCGTTAGATGGGGACTTTGATTCAATAGGAGCTACAAATCACAGGATAATAGGTAGTGTTAGAGTAAGAGACAAGATGATACTCTTTACTACTGATGATGATACTCCTTCTCCTACTGCTTCTAATGGAAAGATATGGGAAACTGATTTTGCGGATGATCAGATAGTGATGGCTGATATCAGGCTTCTTTATTCCGGGATCCTTAACTTCTCAATGCAGAATCCTATTGAAGATGCTCTTTCATTTTATGAGAATGAGGATATAGTCAAGATCTACTGGAGTGATAATTACAATGATCTTCGTTATGCCAATGTAGCAACTTATCTTACAGATGACGGATTGATAAAATCAGGAAGCAACTCATATCTTGATCCTGATGAGTTCAATATAGTACAGAAGATGGATCTTTCTACCCCGGAATTCATGCAAATGGTAAGTGGAAGTATCCCTGTTGGTATGGTTCAATATGGATATCGTCTTTATAAACTTAATGGTCCGGCCAGCAACTTCTCTCCATTATGTAGGATGATACCGCTGACAACAAGTTCTATGTCCCTGCAGAATACTATTTCATTTAAAGGTGCAGATCGTCTTAATGCTTCAGGAGCTAATCAATCTTCAGGCAAAGGAATAGTAATAAAGATAGAAAATATAGATACTGATTATGACAGGATAGAGGTTATAGCAGTTCATTACTCAGCTCTTAATGAGGTACCAAAGGTTTATATAGTAGAAGTTAAACCGGTAGATTCAACAGTATATATCACTGATGATGGACTTTATAATTCAGGAGAATACCTGTATTCTGAGTTTGTGATGATAAACAATCCATTCAGATGTAAATCTATTGCTGCCAAGTTCAATATTCTTTTTGCTACCGGAATAAAACAGAACGAGTTTGATTTTGATTATGATGCCAGAGCATATAGATATGCAAGTACTCGTTCCTGTTATCTATATGAAACAGATGGTGGTTACTGGATGAATAGTCTTACTTATGGAAACACGTGGTTGAAATACAATTCATCAGGAGTAAATATAGATTCTGTTGATTCAATAGATGATCTTCCTTTTGACATAGATGCTATATGTAAAAGCAATGATATTACATTTGATAGCCAGGGAACAAACTTTGCATTTCACCAGGATGGAACAACAAGAGGCGGAGAGGGTCCTAATGTAAGTTATATATTCCAGTCTGTTAATGAAAAGCCTATCGACAATCTTGGTAATAATAAAACCTTTGGTGTAGTGCCTGTTGCAGTGCCTAATTATTATAATGGTCCGGAAAGCCCGGTATTCAACCAGTCTATAAGAACACTTACCAGAGGAGAGATATACAGGGTCGGTTGTGTTGGTTTTGATGACAAGGGTCGTCCGAGTCCTGTTAAGTGGATAGGAGATATACGAACTCCCGAGCACGGAACTGATGTAAGCGGTAAGACAGGATCTTCTTATACAAGTCTTGGAGCAACAAATTCATGGCCCATAGAGATTGTATTCACCCTTACAAATCTTCCTACTGAAGTAAAATATGTCCAGATAGTATATGTAAAGCGCACTGATGACAATAAGACTGTTAAACTACAGGGAAACTTAAGCTGGATATATCCTTATAATGGTTCTGAGTGGATAGTAGGCAAGCCATCATATTCAAGTACAAGTGCATATAGTGGCCTTGCTGCCATACCAAAGAAACATCTCGTGATGTTCTCACCGGAGATATCATTCTATAAAAACTTTACGCAGAGTTCGAATGATTTTCTTCAACTCATTGGTACTTGTACCGGAGTAAATAATGCATATGGCACACAACATGAAGCACTAAAGTATCATACTCCTGTTTCCCTTGCTCTTGGTAAGTGGTATGCAGTACAGGAATCAAGGATGCAGAATGCAGCAGTCACGCCAGATGTAGAAGCAATAAGTACTTCATTTGGGGATATCCCTAATTTTATTCCTATATCCGGATGGACAGCGCCGTCAGGAGTCCGTAAGCTTGGTAATCTTGGAACATCACTTCTTATTAAGTTAGGAACTGCTCTTGATGTATCGGGAATAATAGCTGCTGATAAATATATGATTGCCAATTACAGGACTAATCTTTATGGTTCTCAATATGGTGGTCATTCCTATGAGGATCGGACAAAGAATGAATATATAGCAGCTGGAGATATTGTTGCTGTCAGTACTGGTAATGCCACGGCTTATTTTAACCAGGGAGATACTTACATTGCCTACACTGATCATCTTACAAGTTACTATAATGAATGGTACCAAAAGGCATCAGGCATTGCTTCTGTTGATACATTTGCATCAGTGGTAATGTTTCCATGTGAGACGAGTGTAAACCTTGCATACAGACTCGATGACTGCTGGCACAGGATCTTTGATAATGTTCCTACAGCATACTGGATAAGAGAGAAAGGAAATGCAGAGTTCACAGAGACAATAAGCAATGCCGATGGAATAACATATCTTAATAACTGGACAGATCTTTATCTCGAGAATACAGTATATAAACGTACTGCTGATGCTAAGAAGTTTCTTCCGGCGCCATTTGACTATAATCCGGAATATTATAACGACTGTCTTGTCATGGCTTCCAATATGAAAGAGGGAAGAGAGACAATAGATCCCTGGACTCAATGGCTTTCAAATGAATCTATAATTGTTAATAAAACCTTTGGACCAGTTAATAAACTCGCTGCATGGAAAAACTACCTGTTATTCTTTCAGGATAATGCTGTTGGTTCATTAAGTGTCATGGATAGATCTGTAATATCTGATACAGAAGGTAAGAGTACAACACTCGGACAGGGCGAGATCCTGCAGAGATATGATTATATATCTACTAAAATTGGATTAAGTACAAAATTTTCTATTGCTGAAAGTATCAATGGCATTTACTGGTATGATCATAAGCGAAGAACGATAAACAGGTTCCTTAATAACCTTGAGAATATATCTACCATAAGAGGTATAAACTCATATCTCAATGGTATATCCGATGTATATTCCAATTCAGATAATATCATGAGTCTAAATCTTAATAATACAGGGTTCTTCATGGTCTTTAATCCCATGTATAATGAGATCTGGTTCATCATTAAGAATCATGCTGATGCCGGTATAGCTCTTATCTTCAATGAGGTTATTGATGCATTCACCGGTTTTGCTGATACCCTGGCATATTTTTATATGATATACGATAATAAATTGTTCTCAGCATATAGTAAGCATCTTTATAAAGAAGATTATGGTTATCCGGGACAATATTTTGGTAAGTACTTTGATAGTTTTGTCGAGGTGATTGTCAATCCAATGCCAAACATTGTAGCAACATTTACCAATTTTGAGATATCATCTGAAGTATACCTGGCAGATCTTCCTGAACTCGTTAGTAATATAAATGCTCCATCATTGGAAACTGAAGATATAACTACTCCTACATCAACGGGATGTGTAAGTGGTGGGGATATAATCTCTAATGGAGGAATTCCTATAATAGCCAAAGGAGTTTGTTATGGTCCTACTGCCGATCCCACTATTGATGTTAATAGTCATACTTCTGATGGTACCGGGTCTGCTGATTATGCAAGCACGGTAACAGGACTTCTTCCTGCAAATACTTATTATGTCAGAGCATATGCTACAAATAGCGTAGGCACCGGTTACGGATCCAATAAGATACATAAAACTACAATCCCCCCGGTAATACTTCTTACCGCTATAAGTAATATAGGAGAAGAGGAAGCCACTACAGGATGGACCCTGGTTGAAGACGGAGGAGACAGTCCATTGACATGCGGATTGTGTTGGTCTACATCTCCTAATCCTACTATACTCGATGATAACTATACAATACTTACAGGAGTTGAAGGTGTTGTTGAATATACAATTACCGGGTTAACAGATACAACTCAATATTACGTGAGAGCATTCGCGATAAATAGTCTTAGTGCAACACCCGTTTATAGTGATGAGAAAAGTTTTAATACAACAAATCTATTCGTTCCTACTCTTACTACAAATGCTGTTGATCAGATAGGAATATCATCTGCAAGAAGTGGTGGTGTAATAACAAATGATGGTGGTGCGGAAATCACTGAGAAAGGATTGTGTTACAGTTTAGTTGATCCACCTACAACAGCTGATGATATTGTTACAGCTGGAACTGGATCCGATTCGTTTTCAGCAGATATGGAAGGTCTTACTGACAACACTCAGTATTATGTGAGGGCTTATGCGATAAATAAGAAAGGTACAGGTTATAGTGCAACATCAAGAGGATTTTCTACTCTCGATCTTGATTATGCTACGGTATTGACAACGGAACCTACTGTATTGAGTCATGTGTCTATAAGAGCAGGAGGGAATGTTACTCATGATGGCAATGCTCTTGGGGGAGTAACACAAAGAGGTATTGCTTATGGAACATCTACTAATCCTACGATAGCAGGAGATCATATTGATTCAGGTACAGGAGAAGGAACATTCAGTGTTGATATTACCGGGCTTTCTCAGGGTACTACATATTACATGAGAGCCTATGCAGTCAATAGTGAAGGTGTATCATATGGAACCAACTGGGCCAGGACAACTACAGTATATACTACAGCTTCTGTTGAGACAAATGAGATAACAGTCTTTGGATCATCAACAGCTACTGCAGGAGGAAATGTTCTTTCCGGGAATGGATCTACAGTATATGAACGAGGAATATATTACTGTATAGATGACTATTCTGATCCTGTTGCGGATGGAGTAAAAGTAGCAGACACTGGAACGGGTCTTGGATCTTTTGATATAGCTCTTACAGGATTATTATCAGGAAGGGGATATCATGTTATGGCCTATGCAATGAATAGTGTAGGTACAGCATATGGAGTGAGAAAGTCATTCACGACAATAAATGTATCTCCCCCTAACGTGTCAACTGCTGATGTAACATCTATAGATTATACTACGGCTACATGTGGTGGAACGATCACAAGTGATGGTGGCGATCCTGTTACTGCCAGGGGTGTTTGTTGGAAGACAAGTTCAGGACCTACAACAAGTGATTCAAAGACTATCGATGGTTCTGGAATAGGCACTTTTGTAAGTTCTATTACTTCTCTTAGTCCTGGAACATTATATTATGTTCGTGCTTATGCAACTAATGGTGCAGGAACATCATATGGAGATGAGAAGATATTCAGTTCAAAAACCCAGACGGCTCCTGTATTAAGTCAATATAATGCAACATCAATAACCGCAATTGGTGCTACGTTAAGTGCTATATTATTAAGTACAGGTGGTGCTGCCATAACAAGATTCGGTTTCTGTTGGAACACATCTGGCTCTCCTACTGTAGCTGATAGTTATAATGATTGTATTACAGAATTTTCACATATAATGAATAGTGGTAGTGATGGTATCACGTACTATGTTAGGGCATACGCGCAAAACTCTGTAGATATAACTTATAGTAATGAGATAAGCTTTACAACAATAGCTTATTATGTGCCCACTGTTGTAACGAATGCATATTCCGGTCTTACTACAGTAAGTGTTGTCCTTAATGGTAATGCAACATCTGATGGAGGAGTGGCAATTACAGAAAAAGGATTCTTCTTTGGTACGGATCCTGTCGCATATAATAATCCTAAATATGATGATGGTGATTCAGGAACAGGATCATATAGTGTAACCCGAAGTAGTCTTACCCCTGGAGAAACATATTATGCAGCAGCCTATGCCACAAATAGCAAGGGTGATGGATATGGCGCTCCTATAACTATAGTAATGAATGAGAATGTAGCACCTACAGTTACAACTGATTCAATAACAGGTATAGGATATACTGAAGCAGGAGCTAATGGTAATGTAATATATGCAGGAGGCAGTGGACTTACAATTACAGGACGTGGATTCTGCGTAGGTACATCTCCAGATCCAACGGTACAAAACTATTCTTCAGGTAGTGGTATAGGATCATTCTATAAACTTATTGATAATCTTCCCAATGGGACAACACACTATATAAGAGCATATGCCGTTAATAGTGTAGCACTTGTTGGCTATGGAGAAAATCTCACATTTACTACAGCAACACCACCAATAACAGGACCGCTTACAGATAATGCAGGATATGAGTATGATACTATTGATGTTGCCGGCAGAAGATGGATAATACAAAACTTTAAAGGAACCAAGTTTGTCAATGGAGGATCAATAATAGCATCAGCTCTTAGTTATAATACACTTCAGAATGCTATCATTCCTTATATAGCTGACTTTACTCCTATTACAGATCAGTTATCTACATATGGACGTTACTATAATGGTTATGCAGCTCAAAGCGCGAATAACATAGCTTATCTTACACGTAGTGGTGCCCTGGAGACAGGATGGAGAGTTCCTACTATAGCAGACTGGATGGCTCTTGTTGCTGCTCTTGGTGGATCGTCATTAGCCGGAGGAGCAATGAAAGAAGTTGGTACTGCTCATTGGACAAGTCCTAATACCGGAGCAACAAATTCAAGTGGATATACAGCATTACCCGGAGGAAGTGTTTTTGTCGGATATAATACATTCTCTGAGCTCGGATTAAAAGGATCATACTGGTGCTCTGATTCTGATATGACAATAACATTCTATCATTCATATGCTGCAATAACATATGAAGCAAGGGATATTGTTGACTGCTTTAATATTCGACTATGTAAAACATTATAATCATGGGAATTCCTATACATACAAGAACGATAGATAAGATACAGGTACGAAATGATTATCAGGATACTGGTGTTATTCCTATTAATTCTTCCAACTGTAGGAGACTACTGAGAACATGGAGGATTGATGCAGGAAGAAATGCTGGTGATAATGCAAGATTAAGAGATACCTATATCAAAGTAAAGTTTACTTTTGTAAATGATACTAATCATCATACGATAGTTCTTCACGATCTTGTATCTTTGTATATGGTACCGGCTGAATCGATTGCTAATAAAGTCACTCAAAAATAAAAGCCATGGCAATAAAAATCAAGGCATCACATAAAGGTCGTTTTACAGCGTATAAAAAGAGAACCGGTAAAACAACTGCAGAAGCATTGAGATCTAAAGATCCTCATGTAAGACAGATGGCTAATTTTGCCAGGATGGCTAAAAGACATTTTAAAAAATTAGAATTGGGCGGTCCACTTGGAGATCTGCCAAAAGATGTAGTTAATAATAACCTATGGAGATCACATACAGCTAAAGAAATATATCCTGTTCTTGCAAAAAAAGGATTGATGGGATCTGGCAGAGATAGTATTCCTGAATCGGTATGGCTCAGGATGCCGGCATCTCAAAGAGCAAGCATGATGAGTAAGGATAAAGGTACCGACTGGACAATGGGAGGACCTGAAGGATATCGCCTCTGGAACATGGAAAGTATACCACAAGCTGCAAACATTAATAAGAATTTTTCCGGTTACTATCTTGGAGAAAAAAAGAAGACAGCAAAACTTCTTAAGAAACAAGGTTTTGATCCTGACAACTATAATCCTTTTATGGCAGATACAGATGTACCTCAGTATTCAGTAGGTGGATGGCTCAAGGATAATGCAGGGAACCTTGCCAAGATAGGTGTAGGAGCAGCCATGACAGCAACAGGTATCGGAGCGCCCATAGGAGCAAGTCTTATGACTTCAGGTGCTGCAGGGGCTCTTGGATCTATTGGTCAACCAGCCAGTGATGAGAATGAGATATCAGAAGTATATAAACCTGCAGTATCAAGAGGAGTTCAGCAGTATGATAATGTAGTTGCTGCTGGTGGAATGAACCTTAAAAAACTATCAAAAAGAACAGATTATATTGGAGAACAGCATAACCAGGGAGGTATTAACCTTCCTATTGGAGTACAGGTAGAGGATGGAGAATCCCGGACAGGAGATATCGTTCACTCAGATAAGATTAAAGTAACACCCGCTATTATGAAAAGATACGGAGGTAATGTACCATTTAAAAGGGTAGATATTGGCAAAAGTGTTGCTGATGTTGTAAAGAAGCGCGATAAGCGTTTCGAAAAACGTACCGGTGATCAGTGGAATGATGAAACAAGAAAAGTATCACAACTTCCATTTGAAGAAATGAGTGATGAATTAAGCCAGATCTATGATATTACACGAAGATATTTTGGAGCAATAGGATATGGTAAAGATGGATTAAACCTTAAATCATTTCTTGATGATCCTGGTAACGCACCTATCATTGGTAGTGGAATAGGAATGGCAACAAACCTGTTACGCAGACCTGAGAAGGTAGACTATCAACAGGCATCATTTACACCGACACAAGTGGCTCCTATAAGTTCTGAAGCAGGAATACAGAACATAAAGAGATCATTCGGATCTTCCCGGGAACGATTACGCAGATTAAACCCAAGAGGATACATGAATAACCTGTCTAACATTGCAGCATCAGAAGCCGAAGCAATAGGTAGTTATACAGGTCAGATACAGGCACAGAATGCAGAAACACAGAACAGGGCCTCAATGATGGATTCACAAAACAGATCCAGGTTAAGTATGTTTAACACCCAGGTAGGAATGCAGGAGGCAGAAGCTAACGCGGCTAACAGGGGAGCAAGAAAGACTGCAATAGATGCTAATACGAATCAACTATTTACTCAGATAGGGCAGAAATCAAGGGATGACAAGATGATGACTGCACAGGAAGATTATCAGAATCAGATGATAGGTCTAAAAAAACAAATGATTGATGCATATTGGGGAAATAAAGACAAAAGTTCATTTGTTACTCCTGAAGACTCAAAATTTGATCTATTCAATCTTGATGAGAATGAAGAAGATCTTAATCCGAGAAATAGTTTTACTGGCAGGTTTGGAGGTAATCTCAGAAGAAAAACTACAGCATTATTAGGGAAACGCAGATACAGGAAATATTAATATTTACTCTAATGGGTATAAATCGGTTTTATAATCCAAGTCTTCCTGAATATACTTCTCAGTTTGTAGAGGATAAGACTCCATGGGAATCAATAATAGGATTCGAACAGGATAAGATACAACGTGCTGAAAAGACAGATGCAGCAGCTGGTGAAATTGATGCATTATCCAGATCTGTAGTTGGTGGATTGAGTTCCGAGGGTCTTGCTCAAGAGGTAAAAGATAGATACAAGCAAAGAATACAATCATGGCAGCAGAAACATGGTGATTCGACATATTCTGTACCGGCAATGAGAGAACTGACAAGGATTAATGCAGACTTTCATGGAGATCCTGATGTTCAACTTGTAATGAAAGACTACCAGGATAGTGAGCTTCACAAGAAAATGATCCTTCAGTCTAAACCCGGCATGATTAATCCTAATGTAGATCCTAATACAGGACAATATAGACAATATAAGTCAGGAGATCAGTATAGCCCATATGATCCTCTTCTTGATCTTCGAGGGTATTTTACAGATATATATAAAAATATTCCTGCACAAGTAGACACTAAGGATCTTGAAGGTTATCAGATGCCATTCATAGATAAGAATACCGGAAAACCGGTAGTTGATTCTGAAGGTAATCCTGTTAATGTAAACTATACTCAGCAGGAGACAATACAATCAAGGAACGAGGAGATGATGAGACCGGCAACAGAAAAAGCCGTTGCAGATATCATATCATCACAGGGTCCTGAGGCAAGATATTTTGCAAAGCTTGCTGGAAAACATGTCTCTGAGCTCACCCCTGAAGATATAATGCCATATACCAAACCATATCAAAAAGAGAATGTGATCTATGAAAGAGATGTAAAGACTACACCTATAGGTCAAAGTTCCGGAAGAGCATCAGGAACGAAAAAGGAACCCGAAAAAGAATCTAATAAGATATTCTCAACACCTATGCAAAAAATAGTTCCATTACAAAATACTCCTGGTGGTGGAGAATTAAAGTCATTATCAAACATAGGATTCTGGAAGAGTAATCGTATCGGTAAGGTTGATAAGTTTTATGAAAGTGAGTTAGGGCAAAAATATTATAAAAAGGTTACAGAAAATCCAGATCTTATGTTTTCAGGAGAAAATTTAAGAGACGAAGAAGGAAAGGTATTAACTGATTATTCTCTTGGCTTTAAGAGTCCTGAAAATAGATGGAAGCCTACTATGCAAAAAATGATCTTTGATGATCCCTGGGGAACAAGACCTTACATAGAGAGTTATTTTGATTCTAAGATTGCATCACTGCCAGATAAGAATAGCAAAGAAGCGAAAGATCTTAAGAGTAAGAAAGATGAGGTAATGACCTGGATAGACGAAGAACTTAAAGATCAGAAAGTAAATGAAAAGATTCAACAAACAGATGTTGAGAAAAATAAATTATTATATGCTTATAATGCTACAAGAAACCTGCCAGGTGAGTTATATCAGAGTGTTAAGATTGATGATATAAACAATTTAACCCCACAACAAAAATATACACTTCAAAGAATCAATAAAGCATATGATTCCCAGATTAATGAAGTAGGCGTTCGTCCAGATATTGAAGTATGGTCTATGCCAGGTGATCCTAATTATACTAAAAACATGATGGAGGAATGGACAACTGCATTTACAGGTATTGTTCCAGATGCAAATGGAGAGATAAAACTTAATACTGAAGCTTCTGCACAATTTTCCGGACAAAGGGTTGTTGATTTAAATAATCCGGATAAACCAGAGATGGATGCTGATGAAAAGAATTCATTGTTTAAAAAGGGCAAAACATTTAAAGTTACTGGAAAGTTAAAAGACGAGACAAGTCAATATGGTCCCGGCATGTACCAGATAAGTACAAGCGATGGTCTTTATCTTATAGAAGGAGATAAGAGGGAGGTTGAGAAAAACAGACTTTCATATAATATAAATACGTTCAATCTTCCACAAGCAAAAGGAGAAAGTAATTTCTTCGCAGTCAGGGGTCCATTAAATACTCAGGATGGAATTATCTTTGAAACCATTGACAGGTTCAATAATATTGATAATAAAAAAGGAAGCAGACCTACCGATGTATGGATGAATGTTGCAGAAGATTTTCTTGGAACGACAGATGACTCAGAAGTAATCTTCAGAGTATACCAGGCAGATCCGAATAATATCAAAGATGCTTCTTACGCGAATCTCTATGATGAAAAAAAGAATCCTAACGGTTATATTGTTTATCCTGCACAAGTTGATCCTACATCAAGAGCTATCGATCCTGTAATGGCAGAACTGCAAGCTTATAATATCTGGATTGATGTTAATGAAAAGAGAGGGACAATAAAAAAGCCAACTGCAGCTGCTCACAGAGAGAATCATAGAAATGCAGTTCTATTTTATATTAATAACAGATAAGATATGATATCTAATAGAAACTGGGTAGACCCTGATGCCCAGGATATTGAAAGTCCAATAATAGAACAAGGGACAGGACTTCCTGTTGAAAAACCATTACCAATAAAGCTATTCAAACAAAGAGAACAAAGACCTGGTTCTTATTTTAATATGGATACATCTGTCGGTAAAGCAAAGTATCTTATCGGACAGGGTGTTCCTGTATGGGATGAAGAGTCAATGAAAGCTGAAGTTCAACCATTCTTTAATAAATTCGGTAGTGGCCTTGTATCGCGTGGTACAAGTCTTATTCCTAAGTTTGCTCAGAATGTAGGTCATATAGCCGGAGCTGTTTCTTATGGTATGGATTATCTTGATGATCCGGAAACAGCAGATCCTAATGTTATATGGGATAATGCTTTTGTAAATACAATGAGTAAGATGGATTCTGGTCTCAGGGAATCCCTTCCGATTAATAAATCCTATAGTGCAAGAAACGGAAACCTGTTACAACAGATGAAGGATCCTGCATTCTGGTTTGATGATCTTTTTGATTCATTTGCTTTCCTTGGATCTGCATATCTTACCGGAGCCGGTATTGGTGCTGCATCAAAAGCTCTTGGTCTTGGAAAGGCTCTTGCAGGAGCAGGCGCAACAAAAGAGGCTGCAAAGATAATGGGCCAAAAAGTTCAGGTATATGGATCAACACTTCTGAACTCAATAGGAGAAGCCGGGTTTGAATCAAAAGACTTTAAGGACAGTGAGAAGCAGAAGATGTCAATGCGCGATTATGATAAGCCATTCGAGATGCTTACTACTGAACAACAGACAAAGATAAATGGAGTTGTGTCTACCGGAGCAGCTAATGTATTTAAAGGGAACCTTGGAGTACTGATAGTTCCTAACTACATTCAGAGTAAGTTTATGTTCGGCAAGATCGGACAGGTAGCGTCAGAGATGAGGACAGGAGTACGCGCAGGAACTATTGCTTCAAAAGATATATCGCTATGGGGAGAATCATTGAAAGGCATAGGAACAGGACTTGTATCAGAAGGTCTATGGGAAGAAGGTATGCAACATGCCCTTCAGACATATAGTACGAGGAAAGAATCATTCGGACAGAATATTGATGACTATACTCTTGGGATAGCAAATGAATGGATTGATAATTTTAGTACTGTAGAGGGTCAAAAAAATATGGTTCTTGGATCTTTGGTTGGTAGTCTCTTTGGTGGTGTTGGAGGCAGGGCTTCAGCAGTAGGGGAAAGAAAACAGATACAAGAGGAAGAAGATATTTATACTTTCCTTAAGGGAGAGATGAATAAGCATGATAAGTGGTATTCACAACATATTGCAGCTCCTTACAAGACTTTCAAATCAACTATAAAACAACAACAGGAAGATGGTACTGTCAGGGATATAGAGACAGAATCATACTATAATGAAAATAATGAAACTGAGATAGATATTGATAAGGCAGAGAGGATGTTCATGTATTCTCTTTATAATAAACTTCTTTTTGATGAAGGTATGGCAGCAACAGTCAATGCTGATAATATTCACCTTGAGACAATAAATAAAGATGCCCTGGCAAGGTTATATTTTAACTATGCTACTACTCCGGGCATGACTAACCTTGAGGAAGTAGATGATCTCCTGATGGAACGTGATCTGGCAATACCAAAGGAACTTGCAGAGAAAGGATATCAGAATAAGTTTACAAAGGCAGATATTAAACCTTTGCGTGAAGCATTTGAAAATGCACGTAACCAGATCATGAGTGCTGAAGACTTTAAGAATGAGAAGTCAAGAGAAGAGTTTAATATAGTAGCTTTAAAAACACTCTTTGGAGAACAGGTAAAGAGAAATATGTATGAGGATTATCTTTCTAATGACCAGATTTCAGATGAGCAGAAAGATGATATTCGAAAGCTTATAAAAGATAGTGAGAGACTGACCGGGAAGATCCTTGAAAAGAAAACCCGTGAGAAGTTATACACGGATTATCTTAATGAGCAGTTCATGAAAGCCAATGCCAGGGACAAGGTTACGCAACTTAAAAAAGATCAGCAACAACCGGATTCAAAAGTTACTCAGAAAGATATTGAGAGAGCACAGTATGAACAGGATGAGTATTTTTATATCAATGGTACCAAGAATCCTTTTTCTACCAGGTTTGCCAGGGATGTAGCCGATGGCCTTGCGCCGGATATGTCTAATGAGTTTGGCGCCATGTATAACTATTTCCATGATATAGGAAAGAACTATCGTAGGAAAGCTCAGACAGCAAAGGATGTAGAAGAAGCAGTAAAAGGCAGGAAGCCTATATCTGATGTTATTAACACCGTTGTTAACAATATATCAAATGGTGATTATTATTCCAAAGAAGATCTTGATAAGGTACAGTCACTTATAAACCAGAGAGGATCATATCTTAACAGGACAAAGAACCAGGCAGAAGAGTGGGAGAGACAAGCCGAAGCAGCAAGAGAAGGTAGCATGGTCCAACCTGTTGATGAGGATGGAATACCTTTTGGTCCGAAACAACCAGGACCAGATTTTGAGAAGCTTAATAACGAAGCAATAAAATTACAGAAGAAGATAGATACAAGAGAGGCTCTTCGTCTGGATCATGAACGTTCATCACAGTCATTTCAGGATATATTATCTAATATCCCGGAACTTGAAGATAAAACATTCGCGAAGGATCAGAAGAAAACATATCGTAAGTTTCAAAGAGAGTTTGCTGATCAGCCTATAGATACAGCTAAGGATATAATACATGCAGCCAGGGGTAATGATAAGTATAATGATGTTTCAGCTATTGACAATGCTTTGACAGAACTTGATAGAAGAAAACAGATATATAGTTCCCCTGGCAGAAGGAGATTGCTCACCACGAATGAATTTAAGGGGTTTCTTGAGAAGATCGACAGGGCGATAGAGGATCTTAATACATTAAGACCTAAAGCTGCTGAGGCCCGGGAAAAGATGAGCGTGATTGATATGAAAAGCAGGATCAATTATTCCGCTTCGCTATTTAATGCCATAGGTCTTATAACTAACCGTGATAAGAAAACACATCAGGTATCGGATCTTAATAAAGATATCTACAGTATTATCGAGAAGACTATTGGCAAGGATATCCTTGAAGGAATTCTTAACGAAGCATCAAAAGCTCAGCAGGATGGTATAGAATATACCTATGACAGTACGTTCGTTGAGAAAATCATCGAACTGGTTAAGAAAAACAATGAAGCAAAAAATGAATTAAATAAGAAAACTACCGAGATAATTAATAGCAGGATAGAGACATTTGCTCAGCATGTAATGGATATGGTTAAGTTATATTCACTGACTACTCTTGAGCAATATAAGAAGTATCCTGACAGTGCATTCAATGACATACTTGAGATCATTGTTAATAAGTTTGATCCTAATCTTAATATAACCAAGGCAAATGCCATTGATGACTTCTTTATTGATAAGGATGCAATCAAACTACATACAGCACTGAAAGAAGGCGCTCCTGTTGTTTATAATGTAGATAAGAAGAAACTACTCGAGCTTCTTGAGACACATATATCTCTTCTTGCCCTTGACAAGTTAACCAGGATGCTTGAAAGTAAAATCAAGATTGAAGAGATAATAGAAGTAGAGAATTCTCTATTGAATACTGAAGATAAGATCCCGAGTAATCAACAGGATATAGCTCTTCGTGAAGCTATACGTGAACTTAATATCTCTTTAACAAAAACACAGTCTAAGCAGGAGTATAAAGGATGGTATTATCTGAAGGGATTGGCTGGATCAGGTAAGACAACAATATTTGCGAAGTGGTTATCCAGGATGATGGGCTTTAAACCAGAATCAGTAATTGGTCTGAGCACTCATGAGAATGCTCTTGGTGTATTAAAGAAAAGTCTTGAAGGAGTAACCAATACCGGACTTGTAGATACATTTGATTATCAGCTGCTAAAGGATGATAAATTCAATATTCTTCTTATTGATGAAGTAGCCAGGCTTGATGCTTCACAGCTTGATATGATAGCAGAAAATGTAACTAAGGCAAATGAGACAAGAAAGAAACCATTAAGAGTATATGTATTTGGAGATCCTTCACAGTCATCAAACAGGAACGTGGATTTCCCTGCTATCAATAATTTCTATGGTGATATGATCAATGTACGTCATCTTAATCCTCTTACTGCAGTATTCCGGTCCGGCAATTCAGCAATAATAAGTATCCAGAACAGGTTCCTTGGTGTGCCATCAAAGGTAAATACAATCCTTGGTGTTGCTGATGCCGATCTTGGCAATCCTGCTAATGGAGTTCACATATCAGGCAGCAAGGCAGATCTTAAAAGACAGATAGCAATACATCAGAAAGCAAATCAAAGGAGCAGGGTTATAGTAGTCAGTAATGAGCAGGATGCTAAGTTCTATGAAGGTCTTGGTGTTGATATAATGCAGTATGATGCTGTAGCAGGTCTTCAGTATGATGAAGTATATGTCGATATGGATCCAAAAGATTTTGATACATATCTCAAGGCAGCGCAGCGTAAGTTTAATGAAGGTATGTACACAGCCTTATCCCGGTCAAAGGATTATATCTTCATCAAGAGTTATGAAAAGGATCCTGGGGCATGGAGATTCCGTGTACATGATATTGTTCCAGAAGATAATAAACAAAGGGATATTGATATACGTAATGCATTTGCAAACAGACTTGAGTTTGAAGCAAGAATTCATGGTATGACAATAAAAGGCGCCGGGGTTGCACCTGCGCAGGCATTAAAAGCAACAGGAGAAACTGAAGAACAGGTGCCATTCTCTGATATTAAAGATTCTCCCGCAGAAGATGAAGAGATGAGTATTGATAATATACCATCTACCGGAGGTGAGTTTCTTCTTGATCTTTCTGATGGTAATACAAGATCTGTCAGGTTTCCTTCATATTATCCTATCAAGAGCAGGGATAATAAATCAGACAGTACACCATATATAAGAAGTGGATCCAAGGTAAAATATATAAGGGTTTACAATCCCGATATTAAGGATTACCAGATATGGATAGTGGCACAGCAGATCAATATAGATGGTTCTCCTCTTCCAGGTCCAACAGGTAATGGAAAGTGGGAACAGATTGGCATCATGGGTCAGGCTGAGCTTCTTGAAGATGATTTTGGTCTTGATCTGTTATCCAGGAGTGAAGCTGCCGGCAATGTATCAAATAGTTTATCTGCAGGAATAGAGGGAACTCTTAAACTTGAAACTGGTCCTACAATACTTGCAGAAGGAACAATAAGAAAAGCAGAACAGTTATCCTATACTTATTCAGATACAATTCAGGATCAGGGAACTGGATTTCTTAAGAGGTTACTTGCAAAAGCGGAGAGCATCTTTTCTTCACCATTAAAAGAGACTCTTGCTTTCACTATCGAGATGTTTAGTATAAAAGATAAGAAGTTATTCCCGGGTGTCCCATATCTTATTATTCAGCGTAAAACAACTAAGGATGGAGAAGAGCACACACGTAAAGAACAGTTCATAAGACTTACTGCAAGGAAGATACGTAATAGTGATAATCTTATGCAGAAGTTATCTGATTTTACTTCTGCTATAGATACTTTTGAGGCTTTGGGAATAGGAAGACTTTCTGAGCCAGGAGTAAATGAATTTCTTAAAAGGTTCTATAAGAATTTTGAGGTCAATGCTGATGGAGAGATACAGAGTATTAAAGATGGTAACTATAAATATAAAGATTACCAGGATGAGTTTGAAGAAAGAGGATTTCCAAATGTAACAGAAGAACAGTTCAATAAGATTGCTGAATTATCAGCTACTATCATCCCGGGATTCTATGGACCAGGAGAACAGAGGGTAGAAGTTAAGAGCCAGGAAGAGATGGAACAGTATCTTGGTCCAACGGAACTTACTAATCCTGATTATACATATGAGTTTAAAAAGCATCCAAAGAAACAAGGCGGGTATATTCTTCGTAAGGATAACAAATCAGATATTGTTGAATATGTAACTGACCAGAATAAACTTATTGCAGGTAAGGGAACAGCACAGATAGCTCTTAATATACTCGCTAAGGCTAATAGTGATAATCCCTGGGTCATTAAGAAAAGGATAACAACATATACAGATGGCAAGCCATCGGTTAAATATATAACACAGGCAAAACATCTCTTGAGTGAACATAATTCATCAACCAATTATTATGAACATCTTCTTAAAATCTATAAGGAGATGGCAAGAGAACAGATATCAATAGGTCGCGGTGCCAGAGATGTAACCGAATTTCTTGATGAGACAAAAAGCTTTACCGATGAAGAAAATATAACCAGGCTTGAAACACTTTTGTTACAAATAAAAGACAATCAGCAAACATTGGTTGAAGGAATAAGTAAACAGGAGTTTGATGAACTCAGGAAGGAACATGAGGTAGCGCTTGTTACCTCAGAACAATTACATCAGATACTAACATTCGATCAGGATGGTAATCACACATCTTTGAACCTACCCCTTATGATGAATGGACCACAGGGGATCAATGAACTTGGGAAAGATATTAATAGGAACATAGTTCAGCTCGAGGATCTTCTGGCAAGTAAACTATCATCAATAAACCGTACACAAATACAAATAGATCTGGATAAGAAACCAGAGACAGCTAAAGATGAACCAAAGACTATAGGAGCTAAAATAGACAAAGCTGTTAATAGCGTTCAGGATAAAATAGTAAATAGAAGAAGGACCCGGAATATGCTTAACGTGGGACAGGATCCTGGTGAAGCAATAACTCAGGAAGAAGCTCGTAAACTACTTGAGAAATTCATCCCTAACATATCAAAAGAGGGAAAAGAAGTATTGTATTTTGTTGATGAGATGACTTTATCCGGGATGGAAGATGGAAGAAGTCTTTATGGTTTATACCGGGATGAAGTTATCTGGGCAATGGAACGCGGTGGCATGACATTTAAGAAGATAATAAGGCATGAGACGTTCCATAAGATCTTCAATGAACATCTCAGCCAGAGAGAACGTAATATGATCGTTAATGCCTTCAGGAATCAATTTAAAGAGTATGCTGACAGATCAGTGGATGAGATAGAGGAATTACTTGCCGAGAAGTTTCAGGATTATCAACAAAAGAAACTTACAACTGTTGATAACATACTAAAGAGATTCTTCAACTGGCTCGCTAAGAATCTTGGGTTTATTAATATGAACATGAATAGTCTTGATAGGTTCTTTGAGACTATTGAAGGAGGTTATTTCACAAAGAGTAAATATACTGGCATTGGTATTACCCGGTCTATGCGTAATATTATTTCTCTTTACGGACAGGATACTGGTAGTTTTTCACATGCCATTGATGTATATCGTAATGCCAGGGCAATAATACAGGATGAGTTTTTAAGGATTCATGCACTTGGATTTGATGGTTTCCCTGTAACCAGAAGAGAGATGTTTGATATTGCAAAAGATGTAATAACACAGGATTATATAATATTATTAAAAGAAGGGAAGAGACTTAAGAAAGCAAAAACTTCTCTTAATGAGATAGCAGAGAATGGAAAAGAAGCCGGATATTACAAGACAGTAATTGACAACTACAATCTTCTTGTCAATGATATATATCAAAATTGGGACTTCAGTTCTGCAGGAGAGATAACCGTTGATACAACCATATCTACAGAGGAAATAAAAGAATATTATGACAAGATTGTTGACAGGGTTAACATGAAGGAACATATCATGGAGTCTGATGATTTTAACCAGGAAGCAAAGATGTCAGCAGTTGTAAAAGATTTCCTTTCCAATATTAAACTTGCTACCGGTAAGTATATGGGGTGGAGAGAAGCATATATCAGGACATTGCAACTCTTTGAAGGTTTACAGCCAGAAAATAGTGAGTTTATAAAACAGGTTGAAGAACAATGGAGAAATAATGGTAAAGAACCACGATCATATGCAATAGTCGAGTATATAAAGAATCTTAATAATGATGCGCGTAGAATCAATTATGGTAAAGATGGAACCAATCTTCCAAATACGATGCGTTTTATTAATGAGAACCTGTTTGCATTCTCAGAGAATAAAGATGTAAGTGATGTTGCCGGGCCTGCAGGAGCATCTATCATAGGCTCTAATACTATTGCAAGGGCAGATAATGAAAGTACCCGGGAGTATATTATTCGTTTATCATCAACATATGATCTTAATATTGATGATATAAAGGGACATTTTGAGAAATATATGAATGTAAATACTTATCGGAGTATCATCAATCTCTTTAATAACCAGAAGCAAAAAAATCTATTTCTTGTAGAAAAGAAATGGGAAGGAGCAGGTACATATGCTATATCTTATATTCCCGGTTCATATTTTGGTCCTCATCTTGGAATAGAAAGTCAGTTAAAAGAGAATATCGTTGATTCATTACCTGATAAGGATTCTGTTGATAAATTCGTTAAAGGTTGGTGGGCTCCTAATAAAAATGAATTTAAAGATAATCGACTTGAACTTATAAGATCATTCCTTAAGAAGATGGGAATGGGACTGCTTGCTAATAACATTCAGAATGTAGAATCAGATGTTACTGCTATATATAATGATCTTGAAGGATTCATATCAAGGATTTCTGTACTTATAGGAAAAGCAAAAGAGACAATTACTCAGGATGCTATCGAATCAGGAGAAGAAGCAGCGGATCTTTACTATACTACAGAAGACATACTCGCAGAGAGCGGTAATCTATTAAGGGGATTATCCAGGCTTATGATGTATAGTAATGCTAATCTAAGGGCAACTAATGTCAGGGATGTTGCAAAGAAACGTAAATACATGTGGTCGCCATCTTCATTTGCTCATAATGTATTATTTAGTCTTATTAATACAAGAGAATTAAAAGGCGGGAGCATATCTCTGTCTATTCCAAATCATCTCAGGTCTGATTATTTTAAGCATAATATATTCTTGACCGGGAAGAATAAGATCTTCTCAGTATTTGATCATGATGGCATACGGAATATAGGATTCAATGAAAATCTATTTGGGATAAAACAAAAAGATGAGAGTACACAGGATTTTATAGTAAGGACTTTTGTTGCAGGATTCATTGACAGGATAAGATATTCAAGTGAAGGAAGAGAGAAATACTTCCAGGCACTATATCCCAATGAAAGGAATAATGTTCTCGGGGCAAAGATCAATGTACTTACTATTGCACAAGTCCGAACTTCAATAGAAGATGCAATAAGACAGATAAACAGTTCTCCACAGCTTTCAGGTATAAAAGAAAATAATAAAAGTAAGTTTATTAATCTCAGATTATTACAGGAGGTAATCGGTAAACGCGACATAGTTAAAAAACCACTATCGGAAGAAGAGATTACAAAGTATTCCGATAAGGTCATGGATTTATTAAAACGTGAAGCAGAAAAGGCAGCAGATACCATTATAGAAAATAAGGTCCCATTTGATTCCGATATGTTCTCTATGAAGAATGTTAAAAGAATTCTTGGAGAAGATGTTTCGATGGATGGATTTATCAATTCAAACCTGAGAGGTAAAAAGAAACTTCGTTCCGTCAATAATACAACCGGTGAATATCTTATTGACAGGGATCTTATATTTCCATTTGTATATTCTTATGTAGCAAATAACTATATTAATTCATATTTTCTTAATCAGATGATCCTTGGTGATAATAATCAGTTTTTGAATGAAGAAGATGTGATGAGGAGGTTTTCTCTTGCTACAGCACCTGGTATGAAACCTATTGTTAATAAAGTATTCGGGCTTCCTGAAAGAGTTAAGTTCCTGATCATAGGTGATCAATATAAAGAGACAGGAGATATACAGACTCTTCTTGAGAATATTCTTACAAAAGATGAACTACCGAAGCTTCCAATGTTGATGAAGGCATTCAAGGATAACTTTGCTATTGGTGATGGCCAGGGATTCATGCTTCCGGAACGATTTGAACAACTTAAGAACATAGGTTTTGGATCAGAGTTTTCACTTGGTAAGATATTAAAGCCTGTCGTTTATTCAATAGGCAAGGATGGTACTGTAAGAGCAATAAAATATAGTTCTATCGTATTGAGTGATGAGCTTATTAAGGAATTTCCTTCTCTTGGCATCCTTCGCGATAATATCCGCAGATCTGGTTCTCTTGAAGCAGTATTTGGATCAGGCGTAAAAGTTGGTATTCCAGAAGTTACAGCATCGTTTTCTGATATGCTTACCGAAGGATATGTTCAGGATCCGGAACTGGTTAAACAAATGACATTTGAAGTCGAGAATGATCATTACCGTATACAGCTGGATCCAAAAGCTAAGATCGAGAGTAAGGTACGTCAACCATCACAGCTTATATATCTTGCCAGGGTGCTTGCCAATAATCAGGATGTAGCCGATAGGATCTATCATCATATGGCTGAACTGGAAAGGATAGGATCAGACAGGTTCTTTAGTAAGTTCTTTAATAAGAAAAGTATCAAGGGAAATATCCTTAATCTTTTGGAAGGCGCAGGCAATGAAAGAGCTTATGACATATTGAGTACAGATATAAGTATAGACTTTCCTGCTATCATCGATAAAGTTATTATACAACTTGCTTCATATCTTGAACGTAATCTTGTCGATATAGAATTCTCAGGTACGAAACTCGTTCTTCAGAGTGAATATGGAGTACGTAAGTTTAATCAGAGTGTTTCTGCTGGTCCTTCAGGTAAGCTAAGGTATTATCGTACTAATGATGGCAGACTTGTAGCAGAAGTAATAGTACCACGAGGTCTGTTACCAAAAGAATATGAGAAGCAGATTGAGTTTGCAATAGCTAATGGAGAGAAAGCAAGAGATTATTTTGATCTTCCGGATCTTCTTGGCTTCCGTATCCCTTCTTCTGATATACATAGTGGTATTGCAATTAAGGTTGTTGGGTTCTATGATACTCCAGGGACTAACGTGATAATAGCTCCTGATCTTCTTGTGGCTCTTCATGGTTCTGACTTTGACGTTGACTCATTATTTGTAATAAAGCGTGAGACAGACAAACATAAGAAGCTTGTAGGATATACAGAGAAGAAAGGGAAGTGGTATTATAATGAAAACGAAGAAAATCTTATTGATATCAATGATCTTGAAAAGTATCATAAGAATGGTGTTATTCATGAGCTTCTTAATATGTTGAGTAGTAAGGATAATGTCTTTAACATGCTATCTCCTATTCCATTATCGGAGATAAAAGAAGAAAAGAAGAGAGTTATTAACATGAGAAAGATAGTACCTCATAATGACTTGTCTAATTACAATGATCAGATAACGGCTCATGAGACTATCTTTGGTGCCTCAGCTGCCACGGGTATCTTTGGTAATGCAGCCAAGGCTCTTGCCTATATGATCCGTACCGGAAAAAACAGACAGATGCCTAAACTTCGTAAAGAAGATAATGCATTCATATTTACAGATAAAGATGGTAAGGACAGGATATATGATACTCTTAGTGTATTTGATGAGACAGATCAGGCATTATTTACTTCTATTGACGGATTTATAAATGCTTCAATAGATAATATCCGGGAACTTGCTTTGCCAGTACTTAATATAAATCGTAAGACAATAAAAGGGTTTATTACTCTTCGGGCTCTGGGAGTACCATTAAGAGTTGTTGATGATATCCTTCAGCAACCCTCCATCCTTGAATATGCCAGAAAAGGCAATTATAAGGATGTACATGCTATGATCCAGCAGAAGCTTGGTAACAGCGCCAACCAAGATACAGGACAGGTCCTGATAAGCCAGGATAATCTTAATGCAGGCATTCATAGTGGAGCAAGGATAACAGATATGAATAATGCAACAAATGATGATGGCACAATAAACTACACTGACTATAATAATCTTGTTTTTCAGGCTCGTATCCTTGATGAGTTCAAGAGGATGAACGAAATAGGTGATGCAATAAGTAAATTTGCTATCTGGCTTAAACTTGCCAGGGCAATACCTAACCAGATGTGGGAGATAGATAAGATAATCAGTGATGCAAAGACTCTGTTTGGAGACATAGACATATATGGTAATCTTAGTTCATTTGACAACACTTCATTTCCATTTGATATAAGTGAGTTCTTTATTCATAATCCTCATATACTGCAGGCATTTAATTCAGTTAAGAAATATGCAGATGTAATAAGAAATTCAGTTAAGAAATACCATCCACGCTTTGAAAAGATTGTCGATACTATCTATGGTACTATTGACGGTATGACACTTAAAAAAGATGAGGCCCGGGAACATATCCGTAATGAGTTTATAACCTATCTATTATCTAATGAGATCTATTCAGGAGAGTATAAGCTTGATAAGGATATTACATTTGAGTATAAGTATGGTAAGGAGACCAGGTATCTTACAGGACCAAAGGCCATGAACCAGATATTCATAAAGAAGATCAGGGCCCTTAAGAACTACCTTGCAAAGAAAACAGATGCTGAAGGATTCCCCATAACAAATATGTTCCTAAGTCATCTTCATGATAAATATAATCATCTCACTTATACTTATGATCTGGTATTCAATGGTGGTCCATCAATGGATCCTATGGATATACTTGATCTTAAGAAAGCATTCATTGAGCTTAATAAATATGAGGTTGAATATGATAAAGAGACAGGTAGTTATATTGTTACCGAGTCAACAGACCAAATGGCAGATAATGATTACTCAGAGTTCCAGAAAGAATTTGTAAGCCATGGTATAATGAACTGGGGTCTTCGTTTTGGTGCGAGTAATTATAGTATTATCCTCCCCGAAGATATGTACCTCAAGGCTGATATACTTTTTAATAGTCTTATGGATAAGTTTATTGAAGATGACAGTGAAGAAAACTGGAAGAATGTAGAAGATGATTTCCTTATTCAATTCATGGTTAATAATGGGAACCTGATGCAGGATGTGTATTTTAAAGAAGGATCTCCAATACAAACAGGAACATATGTAAATGAATATGGCAAGACAAGATCTTATTATGGTGGATTGACATCAAGATTCTTTTATGACAGGTCATATGATAATCCGGATAAGAAACATTTCAAGAGGTTTATAATAACTAAATACGAAAACCGCAGAACTGTTTATATGAGGATGAATGATGCTGATGCCGATACAGTATACTATCAAAGGATCGATATGGTATCTCCATTCAAATATTATAATACTTCTGATGTAGTATTAAAGGGTGGTTATGATTCTAAAGATTATTTTCAGTCAGATCTCAAGACTGGCCAGCCAACACTTAATATCGCTGTAAGTGATATCAATCAACCTACATTCACCTATAATGGTAGCGATGTTAATGAAGGGGATATTGTAAGCTTTACATTACATCATGATGTTACCAGGACAGAAAAGCAATACAAGAGAGTTATAAGCAAAAGAGACAATACATATATCGTTGAACCGGTAGAACTTATTAATGCTTCAATGCATTATGAAAGGATATTATCAACAGCTGATAGTATAATTGAAGATGTTAAAAAACAAGTGTTTAAAAAAGGTACTCCATTCAGGGCTGATAATAAAGGTCGTGGAAGGATTCTTTATGCTAAACATCAGTTAGCTGAGGCTCGTACTTTTAAGAATAAGATGAATGCTGATCAATATGGTGGTTATCGTGTTTGGAGAGAAAGACAATGGCAGGATGGTGTCGAAATGTATCTTGACAGAGACGAATTGATGAGATTCTTTGCCAGAGGAGACCAGGAAAGAAGAGAGCAGTTTTATAAGATAAACAATATTCCATTTGAAAAAAGTGCTGTAATAGAGAACAATAATAATCTTATCATTGAGAATACCGTTGAAGACAATAAACTGGAAGAAGCAGTAGCAGGTGCAACAAAGATTTATTCCTCAGAGAAGAACATGGAATCTCTTATTGACAGTATGATAAAGCGTAGTAAGAGTTCACGCAGAAGCAAGTTATTAACAACTCTTAAGAAAAGAATATTACAACAGGATCTTAAGATACGTGTTGGTGATCTTATTAAAGTAGGTAAATATGGAGAATGGGATTATGATGGTAATATAACTCTTGATCTTGTTAACCTTTATGAAGATGATGGTCGGCTTGACATTGATAAGATAGACAGGATTCTCTTTCATGAGATAGTTCATGGATTATCGGTACTTGGTTTGCTTGAAGATGCTAAATTTAGTGAAGATATAATGGCTCTTATAAATGAACACTTTAGCATAGATAGCAAGACAGGCAATCTAATATCGCTTCCTCATGCTAAAATTGCAATACAGGAGTATCTTGTTGATAACGGTTATGATCCTGATACATCAACAAAGGATCTTATGTTATTTATGGGATTAAGGACAAAAGAAGAATTTATAGCTGAACTGTTATCTAATGATGAGTTTGCCAGGATAATGAACCGGGTCAAAAGAGAAGGAGAAGAGAAGTCATTACTGAGAAAGATTATAGACAAGATACTTGAATTCTTTAATATAGGAAAGGATTTGTCATATGATTTCTTGCAGATAATACTTCATAGTCCTTATACTCCATCATTTACTAAAGAAGGAGAGATATTCCGTAGTGCCTCTGGAAAGGCATATAGTAAGGTTTCTATGCCTTTTGAGGTAGAAGTGGAATCGGTAGTAGCAACGAACGTGGATGAGGTCAGAAAGGCTGTATTGGAGCGTGCTAAGAAGATTCAGGAGATATCATCCAGGGTAAAAGTAGATACTGATGCTACAGGAAGAGAGCTTTCAACATATTCTGTTAATGGTATTACACGTAAGATAAGAAGGATCACTGATAATGTAGGCGGTGCAATGTCATGGTTCAGCAATACAAAAATTGATCCTAATGTATCTTTTGGCCAGCATATGGCAGATCTTCGCTGGGGAACAGTGCCTCATGATCATAAATTTACTATTGATGGTATTGAGCAGAACTATGACCAATACAAAGAGAGAAGAGAGAAAGACTTTATGCAGGGTATGATAAAAGGTAATATCATGCACCTTTATTTCAAGAAGATGTTTAATAAGATATTCAATCTCGGGTATAATGAAACAGATATACTCAAGAAGATGAATGATATTGCATCCATGAGTGAAGGGTCAACCAGGCCGGAACATTACTCCTGGCTTGAAGATAAAGGCATACAGGACCGTATATTAAGTCAGGCAGGAGTGAACATACTTAAAGATCCTGGTAGGTTCCCTGATGCTTTGAGAGATATAATAGCTTTACCTGAACAATCAATATATAGTGAGCTCCTTGGTATAGGCGGTACGACAGACTCTATGATATTCCATTCAGATGGTAAAGTTAGTATTATAGACTGGAAGACCGGTCAGAATTTTGGTAAGAGATTCAACGCTGAAGCAATGAAATATGGTATTCAGGATATATATATTTCAGACAATCAGAGAGAGAGAGCAAAGCTTCAGGTTATGTGGTATGCATTCCTTTACAAGCTTGAGTTTCCTGATATGAAATTCAGGGATCTTATGACAGTATGGGTCCCGGGAAGATTTGTTGCTGAAAGAGAAGACATGGACAGGTTTGTTGAAGTATCATCATACCTGAGTATGATAAAGATGTTCCTTAATGACAAACAGGCTCTTAAAGATGCTGGTATTGATCCTAATGTTATGAAGAAGATTCTTGAAAAGAGTCCTAAGATATTTAATGTAGGAGAATATACCGATAAGGCAGGTGATGAATTATTCGAGAACCTTAAAGATTCACCTTTTCGCCCTGAAGAAGAATATAGAAGAAGAGTAAATGAGATCCAGATAATACTTGGAAAGTTTGTAACTGACAGGAAGATACGTGTTGATGAGCTTCCGGAATGGGAAAAGAAAAGGCTTGCACAGCTCTATAGAGAGATAGCGCATATAAAATCTGATCCTTCCCTGCAGCTCGATGTATATCCACAGGGAGATATTGGATGGGCAACACAATGGATAGGTAACTATTCTGATGTTAACATGGGAATATTCCAGCCTTGGGTAAAAATACGTAATGAGAGATGGAATGCATATACCCAGAAACATGAAATGGATCTTCTCAGGCTCAATACATTTGTAGAACCTATTCTTAAAGAGTATATGAAAGGAAAGTTAAATATTTCCAGGGGAGGATATAGCAGGGTGGCTAATGTTAATTATGCAGAGCTCTTTGGATTTATGTATAAAGAATTCGAAAAGAATGGAGTTAAAGAAGAAAGATTATTAACAGAAACAGATCCGGAATGGAAAGGACTTAATAAGAATAAGCAAGATCTTCTTACGTTTCTTAATAATACATTTGCTTCATGGTTCGTTGGAGAAAAAGCTTATCTTAATCAGCAGGCTACAGTAATGAAAGGTAAGTCTTATTCCTGGCTCGATATATTCAATAAGAATAAGACAGAAGAGAGTAAGATGAAATATTATCCCGGATGGTTTCCAAAAACTATGAAGACCTATGAAGAAATAAATTATGAAGAGGGAGCAAAGATTCTTGGAAAGATTCCTGGACATGGTGATATAATGGGAGCTAATATTATTGGACGATTTTCAGCTAAAAGAATAAAAGAAGCTGCCAAGAGACAGTTTACATGGTTCACGGAACAGGAGTTTGAGATGTATAATGATGTTACCATGTCTCTTCCTTTGAAATACATGGATAATCCTATAGTTATCAATGACCGTAACTATACCAAGAATGCAGTATATATGTTCGATCAGTTCAATAAGTCAATGTTACATAAACAGTATATGGATAATGTATATGTAGTTGGAGAAGCATTAAAAGTATATCTTGAATTGCAGAAGTATTCCAATGGTCAACCTATGTTTGAAAATACTGCTAAGTTTCTTGAGAAGAAGCTTATTGCTGATATTCAAAATAGGGTAGAGCCAATTAAATATACCGGCAAGCCTATAACATTTGGCAAAGCAAATATATCTCCTGATAAGATCCTTGAAGCATTAGTCCATTGGACAAGTGCTTCTATAATGTGGTTAAGACCTGTTCAGGGTACCGGTAATGCTATATTTGCCAAGATGCTTACCCATAGAGAGGCACTTAAAGGTACGATAGCAAGCAAGTTCCTTCATATAGATGGCGATGCTATTGACTTTACAGTATCGGATAATGCTTTTGCTGATGGAGTGTACTGGGGATCATTTATAAAAGATGCAATGATAGGAGATCTTCGTAAGAATAAGATGTTCCTGCTTGCAAGGAAATTAAATTACATCCCTGATAACTATGATTATGCTACTAACAGAAGGTTTCTTTTATCTACTCGTAACCAGGCATTATCAGAATCATCAATGTATAAATTTTATAGTATAGGTGAAGAATATGTATCACTTACTACTATGACAGCCCAGATGAAACATCTTAAGCATCCCAAGACAGGAAAGTCATTATGGGATTCTTATGAGGTAAGAACAGAAAATGGAATAACAGATGTTTACTGGATAGGTGGTACCAGGGGATATGAAAAATCAGGTAAGAGTGGTGCAGCATCTTATACACCGATAACAGAATTAACAGGTCATGAGATAGCAAAACTAAAGAAAGTACATGAAAGAATGCAGGGGGGATATCGCAAGGAAGAAGCTGCCAACCTGGAACTGTATGTGCTTGGGAAAGCTTTTGTCCAGTTTAAGAGATATTTCATGAGGCTTGTAATAAATGCCCTTGGCAGTAAACGCGAAGAGGTGGATCTTGGAACATATAAAAAGATGGAAGAATCACGTATAGATCCAGTAACAGGAGAGAAGATGGATGTGTATGAATGGCTTGCAAGAACTAATGAAGGACGATGGAGAACACTTATTAATGTTATTCTTACAGCTCTTAAAATTGGTAGTCCTGATTATAAATGGAGTTCATTATCTACAGAACAAAAACAGAATATTGTCGATGCTATTCTCAGTATTGGAATGATAGCTCTTTCATATGCTGGTTATTTAGCATTATTCGATGACAAAGACGATGATGATACATTTAAAAAATGGTGGATGAATTATATTATACAGAACCAGTCACAGCAGTATAATCCTATAGAGATGCTTCGTACAATGGAGACAGTAACAAGACCTGTATCATTTGCCAGAGCATTTAAGTTTACTGAAGCATTTGGTCAGATGATGCTTGCCTCAGCAAACCTTGCACTTGGAGATAAAGAATCTGCTTTCACTCAGAAAGGACAGTTAAGAGGCTGGAATGAGTTTATGAGATCCGTACCATATGCTTCTGCCTGGCATGATATGGCAATGAAATTGCAAAATGCATCACAGACAGAAGCATGGTGGACTGAACATTGGGCTAATAAATGGCGTTAAAACAACAATTCTGTATCATCAACTTTCTTTTCAGGGACCGGTTCTTCAACCGGTTCTTCTTTTTGTCTGAGCTCATCCTTTAGAATATAAAGATTACCATCTTTAAAATATTTAAGCATTTTATTCATGTCTGTATAGGGTTGTAATATCCGGTAATAATATCTACTTTCTGATTGTACATGAATAAGTACATCAAGCCCTTCAAAGATCTCAAGATTATCTTTATTATCGCTTCTTTTATGTTTTTTAAGACGATAAAGATCCCGGAAATTAAGGCATTTGGTAAAATGGTCCGGTAATTCATCAAAGTAACTACAAAGAATAGGTGTCTCCGGATCATCACCATATGGCATATGTAATCCAAGAAGTTTCATATCATGACTTAATACTTCATTCATAAGTGCTCTTTTATCTTAAGGTAATATTTATATGTTGATTTCTTTTGCATTCCTTTAGGGCCACCATTCCAATCTCTGCTTATACGTTCTGATTCAGAATAATGATTTTTTACTGCATAATGAATAAAAACCTGTTTTGACTTCACCGGACAAAACATATCAGTCTCATAATATCTGATCCCGGTCTGTTTGTAAAAGTCATCAAGCCGGGATAATCTTATCTGAACAATACCATATGACCATTTTTTCATGTGCTTATCCCCGATTGCATAGGGATTGAAGTTACTTTCTATAGCACAGGTAGCGTTCCATAGTGCCTCATAGGGCTTTATCTCTGATGGTGCGAATATTACCATGGTTGGAGATGGAGGAGCCGTTAAAAGGGCACAAAACAAGCTGATTATTAAAGTTAGTGTCATAATTTTCATATCGCTTTTTTAAGTGAATATTATAAATGGAAAATGGATCTTAGCACTCAAGGGTTCGATCCAGTTCCATCCTAATTAAACCAATTAAATTAGTCGTTTGTCCCGATAAGTATCTTACCGGTATATCCCCACATCTTAGATAGATTTCTGATTTGCCAAATATAACTGTCATCTTCTTCACACAGACAATCAAAAAAGCTTTTTGTGAAGTTATCCAGGTCAGGACGTTGTTTATGTGGTTTACCCTCATAAGCTACCTTTTTCTTTTGCGACCAGCTTTCTGGCATTGGAATTACAAAGATAAGATATTCTATGGAATCGGGTAATGTTTTCAATCCGTACTTATTGGCTTGTAGCCTGAAAAGATCTTTAAAAGCCCAATAATGATCTGTTACATGACGTTTTTTCCATTTATCAGATCGTACCATTCTCGGTTTAGCTACCGGATCTATTTCAAATATAAAATTTCTCATTTTTAATAGGTTAATTCACCATTAGCGAATGATATTTGTCTTTGTATTCCTTCAGGCTTCTTCCCCCATTCTTTCATTTGACGTTTAAGGGCTCTGCGGATCTGGTAGATCGATCTTAACCGGTCATCAATACTTCCTATGTAATTCTCTATTTCCTCTTTCTCATTAGAGATAAAGTACCCTACAGCTGTAGCTACAAGGAAAGGGATAGTATCTGTTACCCGGAGTATATGTATCATATGTCTTATCCTTGCTGGTCTTGTTTTAATTATCCATGAAAGATCAGGATCTTCATTATCCGGTTTATACATAGGATTTAAAACATTTATATCTTTTAGAATTTGATCATTTTTAACCGCCTTATCCTTGCCTATTGCAAGAGTAAGTATCTTTAAAATTCTTGGCATGATATAATTTGCCTCATCTTCTGTTAATTCAGAAGTATAGTCTTCAAATGTCCTGATCATAATACTTATTATAAAGTTCAACAACTATCCAGGCGAAAACAAATAAAGCTATTACTCCAAAAACTATCAAAGTAATTATTGTCAAAGGATTTAATTTTACCATATCAAATTATATTTAATGGTGGATTCCAATGTGTTATAGTTCCATCAGGATTTATTGATGCTTCGGCCCATTGAGCTAATCCTTCAGATTGAAGCTTTCTCATCTGAATACAACTATTAAAGGGTCCTACGATTATTATCTTTTCAGATGGTTTTCCCGGATCAAGTATTTCTGGTACAATCACTAAGTTTTTATCCTTGCAGATAAACATCTTAATTGTTTTGTTTATTTTGAGGTCTTTGCCAGGATGGAGATATGGACATCTCCTTCCCTGACAAATAGACCGGCAATCAAATTCTAATATCTGACTCATTATCATACGTTAAATATACAAAATTAATAGAGATTATTAACAATGATAGTGTTTTCACAATCACGTATCCTTTTACGATAAGTTTTTCTACGGAATTTATCAGATCATAGATTTTCTCTTTCTACAATTTTTTGTAGCCAATGTCTTATTTCAAAGCCATCCCAGTTTTCAGGAACACTTCCTTTCTCAAGTTTTTCAACCATATAATCAGTAATATCTTTTGTTATTGCTCTTGTAAGAGCAATCTGTTCGTTTTTATTCATCTGATTTTTATTAATTGATATTTACCCCAACCAAATTCAATGAATTTACAGTTATGAAGTCTTGCAAGATGATGAATATGTTCTCTGCATCTTCTTTTTTCTGAGAAATAGAATGTTATTAATCCCGGATCTGCAAGCATTTCACAACTAAGATCATCAACAGATGTCATTACCTGTGCTATTCGTGGTCGATTTGCATCTATATAATCGACATATATACCAAAATAATATTTCATATGATAAATTTATATTGTCCGTTTTTTTCTCTCAGTTTAACCAATTTATTACATGGAAATAATTCTTCCATATTAGGAATAAGTAACTTATCCTGAACACTTAAGATATGTTCAATGCTGTTCCAATCATGAAATTTATAATAGATATATCTATTGTTAAGATGATCATCTTTCATGAATTCTGGTAGATCAAACATTAAAGTAGGAGTGGCCCAACCTTTATGAACAATACTTCTCTTACTCGATGCATAATCAGCTATTGAAAATATTGCTACTGCAAGTAAATAATTATGATTACGCAGAGATAGTTTTTTACGATAGTACACCATCATGAAAGGGAATGTGATTTCTAGTGGAATAATAGGTTCTTCTGGAATGGGATTTTTGTTGATAAAATCAATGAGTTGTCGATCCCATTCTTCTTTTTCAAGTTGTTTCATCTGATTCAGTTTTTTCAAATTCTTTTTCAAAACTGATTAATTCACATTTTAATCTTTCGAGTTTTGCAATTACATTGTTATATTGAGGATCATCTTCAATAGGAAATAATTCGTTCCATTGTTGCTTAACATAATTAAATTTGTTTGTGAACTCAGTTATTTTTCTCTTTTTGGCAATAATTTTATTTTTAAGATCATGTAGTTTTTTTTCTTTAGGAGAAAGTTTTGAAAAGTTACCCCATGTCATTTCAACATATTTCTTAGGATTTTGTACCTGAAGAAGCGCAGCTCTGTATTTGAAATACCAGTTATATTTAAGTCTTAATGTCCATGGAACTTCCCAATATAACCTGGTTATTTCTGCGCTTCCAAGAGTATCTGAAACTAAAATTCTTACCCAATGTACTCTTTGTCCGGTAATTGTTTCATCAATTTCCATTATTTTTAGAGGTAATATTATAGGTTCAGGATCTTTTTTCTTATTATTTTCCATAAACTCTAACCTGGCAGTAGATGTTTCTTTTGATACTGGTTCAGTAATAGATTTGATTCCTGAATAATTGAAATCATCCATATGTCTTTTATTAAAGTCCTGAATTACTCCAAGAGTGGATGCTCTTAGTCCTTTGAGATCATTAAGATCAGCTGTTAAAATCTTTACTAATGATGGTTCAGATATACTCATTTCATGATAAACATACTTTTTTTGTTTACCTTTTTCTTTTGTAAGAATCGTATAGATCTTACGAAATTTTAATATATCGTCTTTCATTTTTCCATTTTTCTTAATTCTTTTTGATAAATATGTGGATGTGAGATCTTAATATTTTTAATATAATCCATCCACCATATTAATTTTCTCCATGGCATAGAATCATAATCCATATGGCACTTATGATGTGCCAGCGACCAGTCATCTTTATTGAGTAGTTTATCTTCATCTCTTCCATCCAGATGATGACAATCAGGTTCTTTTCCTATTTCTCCCTGACAAAAGATACAGAATATTCTTCCCTGTGGATCTTTAGCTCTTTCGTCCTCTATAAACAACTTTCTGTCTATGGAATACTGTCGCTCTTCTTTTGCACGATCTTCTGTCCTGTGTGGTATTACATAGGTCTTTTTAACCTTTTTATCCTCTTTAGGCTTAAGATATTTCTGTTTATAATGGTTTATACACCATCCTCTTGCATAAAGAGGTTGAATACAGCCAGGTTCAGAACATAGTTTATTTGACATTTTAATTGGTTTAGTTAATAAAAAAAGAAGGGATGCCGCCTCGGTAGTAACATCCCTTCCAACCATATTTCACTCTTGTAATCTAAAAACTCTCCGGGGCTAATCCTCTATTGAGGACATATTATCTTGTCTTATAGACATTCAATCCAATAAATGTATCTTCTGTACCATCAACTTTTTTGTTTCCAAGAGTTGAGGCAAGAACAATACTTTTACCTGATTTACTTGGAGATCCTTTTACTGATAAATCTACAGTAATTGTAAGGATGTTTCCTTTCTTTTCAAACTTTACGTTTTCCATATTAAATGATTTAATTAAACTGTTTGTATACGAACACGGTCTGGACAAGCAAACCAGGGACATGATTTACATAGATGAAATACCGGGTTTGTTGGCCAATCGAGTTTTTCACCTGCTTCCAGGCTACTTACTGTTTTACGGATACTCTCATGTAATTCTGCTTCTTTTGTTTTATCCCAGGAGACATCAATGAATTTATCTTCAAGGACATCTTTTTTATATCCGAAGACCCATAACAGAAATACAATAAGATTCTTATCAATAAGACTTTGTATTGTATTTGTTATCAACCCGGATAATGTAGGATTAAACTTCTTGTTGATGTTCCGAACCACATAATGATACATCTTAGCCTGAATAAGATCCAGGTATTGGGGACTACCATAACAGTAATCTCCATATGTAGCATTTATATCTGCAGTAAGCTTAAGATCGATAATAGCAGCATAAAGCCTTGGTTCCACATCATCTTTTAACTTAATAAGTATAGTGGTAGGAAATACATCAAGCTCTGCACTTAGTAGTACATCAGGATCCTGATCCCATACTGTAAGTATAGGTACCTGAACATTATGATCAGCTATTATAATCTTATGTTGTTTTATAAGAGCATTAAACCTGTTTATCTGATCATCAACCCTGATATGATCAAGGTACTTTTCTCCGGGAAGCAAAGGTTTCCCTTCTGCTTTCCGTACTGCATTTTCTGCTTCCATCTTTTTGGTAAGTTTCTTTCGTGGAAGATCTTTAACATCATATCCTGAACTTTTGCCAAGACACTTTGTTTCGAAGTACTTACCATAAAGCATAGGATCAGAAGGAACTTCTTTCAGGGATCTTTTTATTTTAGTAATATAGATCCTTCTGAAACAATACTCCTTTTCTTCTCCATTATGCAGAAATGTCCGTATTATGGACTGGTTTATAGGAAAATCGTGGAAGTTCATTTTGCCTGTGTCATTTTCATTTGTAGGAATGAAACTTCAAGATCGACATATCTGAGAATATCATCTGTACTCTTAATATTAAGGCTTGGATAATCCATAAGTGTACCAACAACCTCTTTAAGCCGGCTTTGATAGTTAATAGAAAGTTGGCGATCACCATTACTTTTCTCCATGATATGTTTAAAGAATTTATTGGCTATTGCATGTAAAGCAACAAGATCTTCTTTCACCTGATCTGCTTTACCTGTTTTAAGGATACATATAGCAGCTGAATCAAGACATACACTTGCTGTGATACTTGCTTCCACTTCTGGACTCATGTGGCTTCCTGAGCCTCTATTGCCCCCTCCTGTACCACCTTTACCTGCGTTAGGATCTTTTGCTATGTCAATCTTAAAATATTCACCACGTGTATTAGTCTTTACTTCTGTGGTAAACTTCACTTCTTTTCCGATAGTGAACTTAGTCTGGTTCTTTTTCGTTGTTGAGAACTGACCTTTAGTTAAATCATCATCATCAAATTCGATGTCGAAATAATGAACTGTTCCATTGGGTCCTTCCCATTCACGGTTCCATTCAATACTTACCGGTTTACCGGTTTTTTCTGTTAGTGTTGCCATTTGCTTTTCGGCTTTTAATTAATACTAAAATAATGTTGAAGGTTCTTCATTTTCACCACCCTCTGGCGTTTTATCTTCATTAGGATTATTATCGTAAATATCCTTTGCTGTTGGTTCAGTAAGATCTTTTTCAACCTTTACTTCTTTTTTTGGTTTTGGTTCTTTCTTCTTTCCCTTTCCATCAAGCTTTTTGAAATTGCTTTCCATATCTGCTTTAACAAGGTCTTCATAACCTACCACAACCATATCATTTGCATTTCTTACAACTTCATCAACAAACATAACCTTATTGTTTGCTTCTGCTATATCATTAAGCATGTCAAGTTTAACTGAATCAAGGATACTTGCATCACCTATGATCTGAATAGGTCCAGGATTAATCTTTGCAAGGATATTGGCAAGAATAAGAACTGCATCACTCTCACATATCTGATTTTCTTTAAACTGATAACCATCAATAGTAAGAAATCCATCATCGAATGATATGTTTTCTACAGGAAGATCGGATCCGGAAACAATAGCAGCTTTAGAATCCCTGCAATTATTGATCCCCATAGTTATTTCTTCACTTTTCTTTTTGTTTTCGTCAAACTTTACCTGCCATTCTTTTTTAAGATCAGTTTTAGTTGACAGTGATGTAATCTTAGTTATGATCTCATTTCCTTTCTCAAGTTTTAATGCCAGATCTTCATCTGTAAGATTATTATATTTCTCAACAGCTTTATTTCCTTCTTTGATAGCTTCTTCTCCCTTCCCAATTTCTTCATTGATATATTTAAGATCAAATTCAAGTCTTTCTTTTCGTAACTTAAGATCATTAATCTTTTCCTGAATAGGTTTATTTGATTTTCTCAGATCTATTATGTTTCGATAAAGAGTAATAAGATCTCTTGCCTCTTTTTCCCTGGGAATTAATGCTTCATCTTCCTTATTGAGAACAATAGATTTGATAGTACTTTCAGCTGTTTCAACTTTTTTGTTTACTTCAGTTCTTTCATTATAATAACCTGTCTCAAGGAGATCAAGATCATTAAATGCTTTCCTGTCAGTATCAGTAAGAAGTTTAAGGATTACATCTCTTTGTTTTCTTCTTCCTTCAGCTGAATTACTCCATGCAAAGAATTCATTTACATTGATAGGAGTATAGTTAAACAATCTACGTATCTCAGTTACTTGTGATATCTTTGTGCCATCTTCTTTTATTGCAAAGAATTTACCTTTACCATCTGCAGTAAACTCATGACGGATAGTAAGAAGTTCTCCATCGGCTGCAGGAATAGTTGTCTCATAATATCCTTCTGCTTCATCACTACCACGTGTTACTTTATCAGGAGTATCATCATTTGCTATCATAAGACTTGTAAGAGCCTTAAGAAATGAAGTTTTACCAACTTTGTTTGGACCTTGAACAAAATAAATGTTCGATCCTTTCAGAACAAATTCTTTGTCTTGAAGAAGTTTGTAATTATGAAATAGAATAGGTACTTCAAGTGATTTTATAGATATTTTTTCGTTTTTCATTATTATTTAAAATTTAAATTAGCAAACTCATTTTTATACTTAATTGCTGCTTTATCATATGCTTTTGCAGCAAGTTCTTCAGTTTCAAACACACCTAAATAAATTCTTTTTTTATTTATAGTTATTGCAGCTTGAATAGATATTTTTTTACCGTTTAAATTATTGAAATAAACACCCATGTATTTAGATTTTCCGATTGGTTTTTTATTTCTCTGATTATCGCTTGAACTGCAATTTCTTAAATTAGGTTTTAATATATCATCAATTTCAATGAATTTACGATTATCTAATCCATTATGAAATGCATGATCGCATACCATTCCTATAGGTGTATTCATTATATCCCTATGCATTAGTATATGAATAACTTTTTGATTAATCCAAATAGCTCGACTGGCATAATAAGTATAAGGCGTTTTAAATACTTGCCATTTAAATTGATTTAAATATTCATAATCATCATTGTCAACCAATGCAAACATTCCTTTAGTTAAAGTAATTTGTTTCATATTCCAGTTTATTAATAATTCCAGAACAAAAATAGAATTGGAAAGGAGTTCTGGTTTCCCTTGTTATCAGGCAATTACCCCCGACTATCCAATTCTAAAGATACGTAATATTATGGAAATGAATTGGAATTTCCAAACTTTGAATTGAATTCTTAGTTTTTGCCATTTTGTAAATTTTAATTGGTTTTCAAAATATCTCTGTCTTTCTAATTCTTGTTGTTCAGTGCACCATTTATTATACTGGTACTCATAGTCATCAGTTTCTCTTGATGCTCTTTCGATTTCATCATGAAAAAACTCTTTAATTTTTCCCATCATTACTGTTTTTAAGTTCTTCCCATCCGGAATCTGTCATTGGAATAAATATATTATAATCCAGGTTGGCATTATACCGGATAATATTCATGTCATCAATATCACTACCATCTCTATTTTTTACACATTCGGCAATAAACAGGTTTTGGATAAATTGCGCTCTGCTTATATCATTGCCATATAAATAGAATGTCCTTGAACTTGGTTGTGGTTTATAGTCTTCCTTGAACTTTTTATGGTTCAGGAATGTATAGATACTGAATTTCTCTGATTGATATTTTACTTCTCTGTTACGGTTTACTTCATCAATTGATATGGAATACTCAATATACTTTCTCATAAGATAACCTACTGTGATAGGCATTCCATCATCAAGTGTTTCGGATCCGCAAACAAACTTAAGTTCATTCCAGGTGTTATCAAACAGATCGGTTATTGCTTTAGTATTTTTATCTCCTTTTGGATTAATAGACCAGAATTCGTTTTTAAATCTTTCTACATTAAACTTTCCTTTTATCTCTTTAGCATTAAACATTTCAGCCTTCTTCTTTTCTTCAGAGACAAGATCTTTATATTTACGCGGAAGATTAACAAGTATAGCCTGTTGTATATAGTCAAGAATACGGGTAGATCCTTTAATATATTCTGATCTTGGTCTGTATCCTTCATTGATATTAAGCTTGTTTTTACTCTCTTTTGTTATATGATGAAGAATAAACATACATGCTTCGGTAGTATCATAAATATCTTTTAGCTTACCAGCCAGGTAATCATCTTTCTCATTGCCTCTATAAAATGAATCTGTTTCAATAAGGCCCAGGTTGTCAACGACAATTACTAAAAGACATTCTTTATGTTTTTCCCGGTAGCTACGTGATTTACGCATTATAGTAGCAATAGAACATACCCGGTCAATAAATTCAATGTTATAATCTTCAAATTGGTTAACTGCATCATTTATTCTTGTCCAGTCGTCATCTTTAATTGTATAGTTTACACTCTGCATTTGTTTGGTAGTAAGTTTGCATCCCATTGAGATAAAACTTCTGACAATTTGTTCTTTTGAATCTTCCATTGAAAACCAGAGGACGCGGACATTTTCATTATTATCCAGGATAGATTTAACAATATAAGAAACATATTTAGTTTTACCTGAACTCTCTGCACCAGCAATAAGAATACCGCTTCTTGCTCGGAATGATATCTTGCTGTCTATTTCTGAATCTCCTGTTTTAATGAATGCACTAACAAGACCTTTTGCTTTATTTGTTATATCCATCATAGTAGAATAAAGAGCATCTTTAAATGTAGCCCTGCCTTCAATATCCAGGTCAAACTTATTCATCAATTCTTCTTCAGCCCATTGGGCTATTTCCATTGGATCATTAGTTTCATCAAATGCTTTTGTTTGTATTTCTGCACTTATTCTTATTAACTCTCGCAAAAGATATTTATCAGTAATGATCATACAATGAAATTCAACATTGGCAGATGTAACAATTTTACTTGTTAACTGAGTAAGATATAATGGGCCACCAACAGATTCAAGCTCATTATTACTTCTTAATTTATCAGTAACAAGAAGAAGGTCAATTGCCATTTTATTTTTATGAAGATCTATTATAGCAGCAAGGATCTTTTGATGGGCTTCTTTATACATTTTATCAGGAGCATCCAAAAGGTAAGCTACTCTTGTATAAGCATCTCCGTCAATCATTAAAGCACCGAGAATGGCTTCTTCAAGATCAATTGCAGTTGGTGGAACTTTACCATAATCTATCAATGGTAAGGGTTTTATTTTTTTATCTTTAAAATCAGCCATATATTATTTATTTATATTCATTGTTTTACCTCCTTCTGCCAATATTCGTGCAGTTCGCCAAGAGTGTATTTTTTCTTACTCCCTTCGGCAAATTTGATAAACAACACTGGGGTTGAAAATGCCTCTATTGCAAATTCCATTAATCCTTTTGTAAACCACCACCCTACAAATTCTCGTTCATACGCCTCTGCTTCGACAAACCCGGCATTTAAAGAGTCAAGTAATACTTTTGATCTATCTTTAGGGCATAGGCATATTAATACAGGAGGGTTTGTTAAACTCATTATTCCTGATTCATCCGTACCGTTAATATTTGTACCGAAAACGTAATTATCGGCTTTCACTCGTTTATAATACTTACTCATGGCTCATATGTTAATTCGTTTCCAGTCAAAGCAAATATAAAGTTCTGATACTCATGAACAAATTCAATCTTTGTGAGAAATTCTTTATGGTTACTCGTCATTACGTACCAGTATTTATAATTTTCTTTCCAGATGAATAAAAAGCGATCATAAATAGTTATTTCATTTGGGAATCTTGTACTTTTCTCTATGTCCTCATTTAGATGAAACTTCAGCAACCACTCTTCTGTGAGGGGAATAGGCATAAAGACTGATAATTCAGCATCTGGCCTTTCATCATTTTCTCCTGCAATTTCATTCAATATTGCAAGTGTCACCTTGGTTGATTTATACGTTTGATATGTATCAATCGTATTACCCCCAATCTTTATTAAATTTCCAAGTCTCAGCTCTGTTGCTTTCATGGCTTACCTCCCTTCTGTTTGTCCCTGGCCCACTTTGCGCCTGTTATATATCCAGTAGCCCAATCACCGACTGATTGTTTTGCATGGAGTGTAGCAAGAACTGTTATACCATTTTCTATTTCTTCATCCGACAATGACTTTTGCTGGCATTCAGAGGCGTAATCCTGCATCATCCCTACTGCAAACTTATCCGAATCACTCTTTGGATCTTCTCCGAATCTTTCTTTCCAGTACTCTTTTGCACTTTTAGCTTTCATATCTCATCTTTTTAGTATTAATAATATTTAAGATCACGTGATTTACATTTTGGACAAATTAATATCTCATCTTTTGAATGTTTGCACGTTCTATTGTCTAAATCTTTTTCTTTACAAACATATCCGCAATCTATACATTCAATCGCATTTAAGTCTGTAAGGGCTATTTGTAGGCAAGAATTGAACCAGTTAATTTTATCTGATTCTTTAAGGCTTTCAGCTTTTTCTGGAATAGTTTCAATCCATTCCATGTTCGTTTTGTCATTACCTGCAGTTGTACTCATTTTTAATATATTTTATTCAAATGGATAATTAATTGTTAAATGACAATCCTTGCAAGTAGTAATTCCTTTATCATCACAAATAAAATTATGATTAGCTACAATGCACTTCTTCTCTTCCGGCACTTCCTTTTCTAAGGCGGATAACTCATCTGTTTCAATTACTTCTGTTACTATAACTACACCACTGCCTGAACAGGCTGGACACATTTTAGTAATGCTTGTAGTTGACGGGAATGGTTCGGATATAACTCCTGTACTTTTACAAGAATCACATACTTTTGGATAAGTTCGTATTGTTTTCATTGCTCTGTTGGTTTATTGCGTTTCTTTAATCTTCTTTCTCTGCGACATGCTTTACCGTCTTGGTAATCTTCAAATGATCTCTCATATATTGGCGGTGCAGTTATAATAAAAGGTTCCTGTGGCTTTAAATCAGGATATGACGTACCTTTTAATAGTTCTTTCGCATCTACTATAATTTCTATCTTTTTGTCTGACATGGTTGTAGGTTTAGTTGTTAAATACCTTCCTTTTCAATCTTCCATTCATGTATGGTTCCAACTTCATAATTCAGCTCATTAACTTTTTCGGTAAGTTCATTTACCTTATCAATAAGATTATTAATAATTGCAGAATTTTCATCATTACTTGACTGGTGTAACCTGAAATTTAATTTTTCAATTGTTGTCATATCTCTTGTTATTGGTTACTCTTCACTAAATATTTTATCGAATGTATCTTTTAGCTTTGGAAATACTTTATATAACCGTGACTTATAATTTTCGCTTATCTCTTTAATTTTGCCATTGGTTATTAAGTCAAAATCAGATTTAAATTCGTCCGGCACAGCAAAAAGAAAAGTCATAAATGTAGAGTCAAAGTCATCATCGTAGTCTTTTATAAAGCCTGGAATTGCACGTATTTCATTTATCTGCTCATAATAATCACTACGATTACCACCTCCTGTACGTGTGTATATGCTTATAGTTTTTGAATCATCGGTTTTCTTTTTGGGAATACCAAATTGATCATCTTCATCACTATTTAACAATTCTCCGATGAAACAATCTCTAAATCTCGGATAATTATCAGGATGTTTTTCAGCTATCATCGGTAGTATAAAAAATGTTGCCGGATTTACTCCATTAATCATGTTGTATAAACTCATTGTTTTAATATTTATTAGTTATTACTCTTATCCTTCAGTGATGATAGTTCTCTTTTAAGTTTATTTTTACCTTTTTCAATAAGTCTAAATGTAATTGATTTTGATGCTAAAGGACAATATTCTAAGTCATAATAAGCTATCAGCTCCTCCATCTTCTCTATAATGGTTTTGTCGTTGCTTAACTCTGGCTGAGAAATAGGCTGTAAGTACCAGTTAACTATTGATAATAGTGTTTTTTTATCATATTCACTTAAAGGATCAAAAGTATAATTTGTAGGATATACTCTTAATTTTTCTTTTATAACATAATTGTCCTTTACTTCTGGCAAATCCTCTTCACTGTGGATAAATACCTTTTTATATAGTTCGTCTTTCATAGTCTATTTGTTAAGTTATTGTTTTCAAAATCCTTATTAAATTCCATACATCACCTTTATTTATTTGCAAATCAAATATATCGTGTCCTGTCTCTCTTGTATCAATACATAACCGATAATCATTTAAACTATCATCATGCCTTTCAGGCTTTGGTAAATAACCAACACACATTAAGTTTTGAGAATGAGTTTTAAAATTACAATCTAAATGAGGACACCAAACCGGTCTTTTCATCTTCTTTCTATTTAGTGATTAAACTAATTTAAAACTGACAGAATTAAACTTACCTTTTATTCCTTTAAGATAAATTTTGGTATGCCATGAATGAACCTCAATAGATTCAATTTCATATACATCATCAGTATTTAATACTAATCTGGGATCATCATTACTACCCCATTTAACCTGATCATCGTCAGCACTTACGAACTTTACTTTATCTCCTATTTTCATCTTATTTTATTTTATTGTCTCTGAGTGCCTTTGCGTAATATATTTTATTAATGATTCTTTTCTATCATAAGGAAGTGTTTCATAAAGTCTTATAATTAACTCATTTAATTCGCTATAATTTCGAGTCAGTTTATTAATGAGGTTCTCCATAAAATCAACATCTCCCTCAAAGTCCATTGCAGCTTCTAAAATCTGATTTTCATCTAATTCAATTCTCATTAGTTAATCTTTTTATTGTTTAATCATACTCTTTATTATCTAATAAAATATCATCCTTTAAATCCGTTACAGCCTTACTGTCGGGACGGGATGCGAGGTATTCGTCAACCAAATCAATACAATCTTTACCTTCAGGTAATTCAATTATACATTCAGACAAAAATTGAACAAGTTAACTTCGTAGGTCACTGTTCATTAGTTGAGCGAGTTCTGCAAATCCTTTCTCTGCATTGGGATGATTGTCAATATTGGCAGTCCCCCAGTTTTTTCTTAGTATTTCAAGTATCTTTTCCATTGGTTAGTTGTTAGTTATAATAGACCATTATTGGCGAAACTATAATGTTCTTTTTCTGATATTATTACATGGTCAAGAAGTTGTATATCCATTAATTTTCCAGCTTCTTTAATCTTCTGTGTTATATTAGAATCTGATTCACTGGGATTAAGATTACCTGATGGATGATTATGACAAACAATGATTCCGGAGGCAAGGCATTCGATCGCCTTTTTCATCACCAGTCTGACGTCGGTAACGGTACCACTTATTCCTCCCTGGCTGAGTTTCATCTTGCCTATTACTTTATTAGATCTATTAAGAAATAGTATCCAGAATTCTTCATGCACAAGATCTGTTAACAATGGAGACATTATATCAAATACATCTTTGGAGCATTTAATCTGATATTTTTCTTCTGCTACCTGGCTTGCTTTACGATTAGAATAACTATTACAGGCTATTACTCTTGTTGCTTGTCCTGCAGTTAAACCTTCATTAACCAGTTCATGATATGACATTTTAGCAAGATCAACATAATTGTAATTAACTTTTGTAAGTAATTCTTTAGCTTTATTTATTGAATTTCTTCCTGCTATTACTAATGAAAGTGTTTCAGCATCTGTTAATGAATTAATGCCCTGGAATAATACTTGTTGCAGGGGATCTTCTGTTATTATACGATTTTTACTCATTTTGTTGCTTTTTTAATTGCTTTTGAAATTAATTTCCATGCTCTTTCATCTGAATTAGTAAGAGCACATTTATTTTGTAGATCAACAAAATAATTATTTGCTGATATTAATGCTTCAAGCATATCTGGGGCAGCTGCAATTAGCTTCATGTTACTTTCAATCTCATCTGCCTGTTTAATATAATCTTCATCTGTCTCTGGTAATATTGAGTTACAAACAAATTCAGTATACATACCACCCTGGAATTTTGTATTAATACCAACACCAGTACATATTTTCTTAGGAGCCTTTTTGTATAACTGATATACAGGTTCCCAACTACCTTTTGTATATGACATTATTCTTCAGATTTAATTGTTTCATCTTTTTCTTCAGCATTAAGATATGCATCAACTTTATATTCTTCTGATGAATGAAAGATCTCATCAATAAGCTTCGATAAATAATCCTGATCAACTTCTTTGATTTTATCCAATTTAAGATCTTCTTGTATTCTAAAGATCATGTATTGGAAATAATGTATATCAACACCGATTAACTGATCATATATTGTTGAAGGATCAGTGAAGTTAAGCTTAGATACTTGAAAAGCTATTTTAAAGATGTCTCCGGCACTTATTGTCCATCCCCTGGATAAGAACTTACGCAACCTGAATAAAGAGGCGAGAGGATACAAAGAACCTATGTAGCGCAATTCTTTTGTAAGGATACATTCAAGAGAATTAGGATTAAGATACAAATTACCATCTTTTGACAGCCAATATGATCTTACATGAACAAAATCATAATTTTTATGAATCTCAGCAGCTGGGCCATAAAATCTTATAATAAGTTGAAACTTATTTGTAAGAGATATAGCATTATCAGTTATCACTGCAGGGAAATATTTCTTACCTGTTGCATTTATCTTTCGTATACCATTACTTGGAATATAGAATTTAACACGGCCAGTATCTGGGTAAATATTACCATTAGCATCAGCAACTTGTTCTATTCTTATCATTTCAAATGATATATCTCCTTTAATAAGCAAATTCCTGTAATATTCACATACAGTAACAACAGTTTCTTTATTAGTGAAATATACATCAAAATCATTTACCTCTTCATTTTGAATAAGAGACACAATAGCTCCACCAGTTATAATAGAATTATCTTTAACCAGACTTCTTACCTTTTCATCGGTAATAGATTTAAGGAATTTAGCGAATGATCCGCGAAGAATTTGTTCAATAGTTTTTGCTTTCATAATTTTTTATATTTACAAGAATTAAAAGAAGTTTTTGTCTGACATCAAGAGGAACTTTATTAAGGATCCATGTTTTAACAAGTTTAGATTTACCTGGAATATTAGGCATAAGTAAAGCATTGATTTGTTCGTTAACAACCTTTATATCATAAGAAAGATATTTCTTTTTACGTATAAGTTCTTTAAGGGTAGGTTGTCTTATTTTATCTGGCCTGTTATTATTCCATGTTCTGATAAGATCTATAGATTTTTTTACATTCAATGTTACATCATGATCATTTATGTCGATAAAATTAGTAATAGTTTTTATTGAATGTAATACTGTAGCATGATCCCTGCCGGCATGTTCAACACCAATGACAGCGAGACTAAATCTGGTAAGATCTTTAGAAAGATACATAGATATCTGTCTTGCCATAACATATTCTTTTCTCCTTGCTCCTGGTGCTTTATTTCCAAGTAATATTAAGGATAAAGGAATTTTTGTTGCTTCTGATACTTTTTCCTGAATAACAGCAATAGGAACATCTTTTATCTGACGATATAATAAGTTATCATACATGATTATTAATATTAGTTAAAAGAAATAGGGAATAACATATAGTCATTCCTTGTTATAAGATCAATATCTCTTGAGAAGATTACTTATTACTCTTAAAGCTTTAGGTTCATCAAGAGTATGAATACGTACTATCCGGGATTCGTTGAATGGACCTTCATTACGTACTCTTCTTTTCATTCTCTTTATTCCTTTACGTTCACTTTCGCTTACAACTCTTGTAGCTGAAGTATCAAGGAAATTATATCCGTAATGTGCGGATATATTAGCGGTAATAGCTCTGTTTTTACTCATGACATATTTTATTTAGTTGGTAATGGATCGTTATATTTTAAACCAAGAACTTGTCTGCATTCAAGATATAAAGCCTTAGTAATATCAAAGAGAATTGTTTTACGATCAAATCGACCAATCTCTTTAGATTTTACATGAGGATTTGCAAATAGATTATGCATACAAGCCTGCTGATATCTGGCTCTCTTAAAATCATGTTTAAAGATAGGAGCCAATCGGATAGCTATTTCTCTTGTCATGATTTGAAGTCTTTAACCATTTGTAATAATTCTCGTTGATTCAACATAAAAGACATATCTTTTCTCGTTTGTTCAATATTAAATAGTCCTTGTTTCATAAGAAGAATAAGCATACAATAATTCATCTTTATTAAAGATTCATCATCTCTGCGTTAGTGATACAGGCTCATATATTGACTCAGTTGATTCAATGTAAGGCTTACTGTAGTTGATTTAGCTAATGCTACTAAATCATCTAATTTATAGTTTGCTTCATTAGCATCCATATAATTATGATTTACAACATTGCTTAAACTTTCTTCCGGATCCACAGGGACATGGATCATTATTACCAGGTTTATTGCCTAATTTAATAGGTTTAGTTCTACCAAGACCTTTGATCTTATTGGAGAACTGTCTTTGTATGGGGCTCTGTTCTTTCCCCATTACAGAATTGATTGTTCGAAAACTCAATTTTTTCATTATTAATTATTTGTATGGCCATTTATTAATTGATTTGAAATATGTTATTCCGACTAAACGATAAATATCACCTGAGTATGTAGTTAGTTTATAATTTGGTTCTTCGCGAGCAAGTGCAACAATAGCTTTCCCCAAACCAGATTTTTTATAATCTCTGTGATGAACATTATCATGATCATCTCCAAATGCTTCTTTGCACAAAGTAGAATATTTCTTAACGAATTCTAATCTATGTTCATTACGAACATGTTGACTACGATCCATTTTAATAGCAACTTTTAACTTCTTAGTTACTGCAGATGCTATTTTATCAATACTCTCAAGTAGAACATCTTTCATCATTGCTTTAAGTTCTTCTTCAGTATGGTTTTTCATGGTCTTTTTGGTAAAGAATTATATGCAATAATATTATTATTCACTGTAACATGCTTTTTCTTCTTATTATTTTTTGGTTTGCATCCAGAACAATGTCTTGGATAACCAGTTGCATTACCAATGTATTCACCGCATGATTGACAGAACTCACCATTAATCATACTATCAGCTATTTCTCCCATAATAATTTAAATATTAGATAAAAAAAAGGACCGGCTTTTGACCGGTCCTTGAAATTTAAGATCTTTTAGATATGTTATGCTTGCCAACTCTGTCTAAGTCCATCTCTTGGCTGACGATAAACCCATGAACGGGCAGATTGAGTAGCTAAGTATTTATGAATCCTTAACTGGTTTTGCAATCGGGCAAAGGGATATTTATCTATTTGATTGATATAACCTTCCAATGGTTGCAATTTGAACTCCGGTTTTTCAATAATATAATAAGTATAGCATTGTATGTCTAACATGTCCGTAAATAAAATGGCATCAGAGATGACTACGGATGCGTTAACCGCATATCCCGGATTAATGGTGCAAATCCATATACTGGCCGGAGAAGTGATGTTTTCATTAATAATAGTTGGCATTAACTCACCAGGTGGTTGTACAGTCGTAACAATAGTTGAAGATTGATCAACAATATTATTACTCCGTACCATACCACTCAGCAAAGTAACCATTGCCAACACAAGGAACCCGAGAAGAAAAGCTTTTCTTTTTTTCATTTTCTTGCGTTTTTAATTGTTAATACTAAGTGAACTTTAAAATTATAATATTATTCAATGGAAAGCAAAGTTATTTCTTTTTTAGTGATTCAAGCGTATCAAGATAAGAATCAATATCGACAGAATCTTTATCATTACACCAATTGAATTCAATACAATTATTATTTGATCCCATTCCATCACCTGCAGGAGAATAAAATGTTCTTTGACGTATATCATCAAATTTATCTTTTTTAAGTAAATCGATAATTTCAGTAAGAACATCAATTCCATGTTGTTTCAATGCCTCAAATTGCTTTTGTTTGAGATTGTTGGCATCAATAGATAATATCTCAGCAACATCAAGATTTTTCATATATAATAGTTTAATTGGTTTAAAAAGAAAAGGCCCAGGATATTATCCCGGGCCGCAGCTCCAAGTGATACCAGCTGTCTGCTATGTCACCAACAGAAGACTGACTATATGGCCGGTAGCTCTCGGGGAACTGGACTGTTCCCCTTCCTTAATATGGCATATTTCTATGGTCCATCCAAATTAAGAGTATATTATTATTTGTAGTCCCTTCAGGGATCGAACCTGAACTCCTTAGAATCAAAATCTAATGTGTTGCCAATTACACCAAAGGACTATTTGACAGTTTTTTACTTACCTAAGATGGTTATACTGTCAAACCAACCATGAGTAAAGCCCCAAATCATAAACAAAATTACATCCTGTAGATAACAAAAGCAAATAAATCTACAGAGTGTAGTATTAATTCATATTTTCAAAACTTTCTTTACCAACTTTGAATAACTGTTCATTACATTGTAATTCGTAATAATACCAATCATTCTCAAGTTGTTCTTTGGCTGCCAGGTCATATAATCGATTTTCTTTAACTTGATGATAGAATGCATAACCAAAGATCATCATAGAAGCCATAGAGAAGACTGCTAATGAAAGAAGTCCTACAACCTGAACACAATTAACAGGATGAATAGAAAGTATAGCAATCGAGCAAATAGCACATATAAGCCCGATAATAGCGAAGAAAAGATAAATTAATGTTTTCATATTGATGTATTTTTAAATGGGTTAAGAATTATACATTCAAAGATAAATTCATAATCAAAATATTCCAGAACAAAGTTTCTATTAGTGAGTTCTGGATAATCAATTGAAACAAGATTACATTTAAGACCATCATCATCAAATCCGGACCATATTACTTTTGTCCATTTATCATTATCCTTGTCAACACCTGATTCATTTAATAATTTAAAATTAAAATAAAAAACTGTTTTATTATTATTATTAAATTCCAGTTTATTCTCTTTGATGCAAAGCCGTAATATCATATCGACTTCAGAAAATGCCCATTGTGACCAGGATCTATTATCATTTTTGTATCGAAATCCTGATCTGGAACATTTGTATAGTTCATAGTCCTGTGCGCTTAAAACGAATGTAAGGCACAATAACGTTAAAATAAGAAATGTTTTTTTCATTTGTGTGACATTATTAAATTTAGAAAATTAAAGGTTCAAATGGTTTAATATCAATTGGATTACGCAGATTATAAAAAAATCTGAATATTATGATCTTATCATGAGTCTGAAGATCTTTCCTTAATCTTGATTTAGAGAATAATGAATAATGTGGAGTTACACGATCATTATGTATTCCATATCTGTCATTAATAATATCACGGATACTTTGTGTTTTACCAGATCTCTGATTTATGTTGTTCATCCAGATACTGTTGATCTTATTAAAAAAATCATCATCAATAGTCATAACAATCAAGATTTATCTATAATATAAACAAATTACTCATTATAAAGCTTATTATAAGCTTGAACAGCAAGATTAAGATGATATCCTGAATATCTTATCTTTCCCAGGGCATCAATAACTCTAAATGTAGATATCATTGAAACAATATTAATTCCGGATAATATAACCTGAGTATGATAAACAAGAGATTTATGAGGCTTATCGGGTGATTGCCAGAGAATTATGTCTTTACCATAATTCAATAGATCAAAGTTATTGATTATATCAGCCATGATTAACACAATTAAGATTAACACAATAGCCTGATTCAACAGGATTATCACATATAGGACAAATAATACTATCTGTAAAGAGCTGAATAGAAGTACAGTATTTACATGGTCCGGTACAATCCTGGCCATATGAAGAGTTATGTTTACATGACCATAAATAGTTATGCTCACAACTCATAGCAAGTTTAATGTCTTTAGCAGTCATGGCTTATAAGATAGTATATTATGTTTTTGAACTTCTAACAATCTTATACGATTAATATTAAGATTATTGGATTTCAATGTATTACAAGTATAACATCTTAAGGCATTTGGATTCTTAGATAACAAATTAAGCTTAAGAGGAACATTACAATCGAGACATTTTCTGTCTGGATCTACATTACGAAAGTTAAATGGTTTTTTCATGACATATATTTATTGTTTAATTTTTTAAGTAATGATTTACAGTTCTTAATATGAGCCATATACAAATGCTGATTAGGAACAAAAGCAGGATTAGCTTTCTTAAGCTTATTAAATGTATCCTGTCTTTCCTTAAGAAGCTCAGTAATAGCCACTTTAAGAGTAGTTTCTTCACTGAGAAAGCCATCAGTAATTTCAATAATTTTCATGACATATAATATTAAGTTAATATTCTATTGACTAAATAAAGATAATACTCACAAGGTTGCAACCCCTGATTGAACCGGCTCTTGGATGAGAATTATCTTTTAGCTGCTATCCTGACTTTACAGCACCCTTTTCATTCAGGACTCATAAGATCATCATGTGGTATCATAATCTGAGCGTAGATTGTAATTAATAACAAATGTAGATATTTTAACTAATATCATCTTTTATCCATAATATACTTATGATAGATACATAAAGAGTATATATCTCCAATAACACTCTATGGTATCTCAGATATACTGTTCAGAGGCTTAAAAGCATCAAATGTAGGTAGAATGGCGCTTTGCGCACTGTTTACCAGTCAATAATATTACAGCTTATATGACAATAATTGCTTAATATTATTAAATAAAAAGCCAGCTTATTTATCACTTTACGCAGTGTATTTTGTTGTATATGTAAATTTACACAGTGTAAAGTTAATAATTATTTATGTATTAGATTTTGTATTCTTCCTGGAGGTGGATTAATATATCTACTTTTTATGTATCTGGGAAGAACAAGATAGTGTCCATATATGTTATCTTGTTCAAAATCAATAGTATTACGATGCTTTCCAACCATTACAGATACTTGAATCTTTGATTGTTCTATTGTAGTCTTACGTAGATCATATAGATCTATTACTACATAATAATGTGTTTTTCTCTTCATTTCAATTATATTAAACATGACCAACTGCACAAATATAATGCATAATCACCGTATAAACAAAAAATAGCATTATCTTTGAATTCTAATATTATATATCATGGAAACAAAAAGCTTATTACAAGGAAAGAAAACATTGATTATTGAAAGAAAATATATTATTCTTATTGATAATCAACAGGGTATATTAATTGAAAAGGAAATTCTTAATCAAACAGAATTGGATCAATTAATAAAAGACAATCCTGAATTATATCCTATATATATAGGTATAGTTTGTATTATTAGTTAATATCACAATACACCGTGTAAATTAACAATAATATTAAAATACACAGTGTAAAGTGACATTATCAGCCTTGAGCAGTAATAGTAATAAAAAAGCACACCTATATATAATAAGGTATACCTTAATATTATATTAGAGACAATATCACTTTACGTAGTGTAAATTAATGCAATAATAACTTTACGGCATGTAAATTAACCTTAAGCAGCTGATAATATAAAAAAAGGGGATTTCTCCCCTCTTCTTAATTAATCTCTGTTGCCGTCAGTGCTTTCAGTTCCTTAGTTGTCAAAGGTACAAGATCAAGACTTGAATAACCTTTGTCATTGGTAACTTTCATTCTTAACACTGATTTGAGCGGTACATCTTTGAAATCCAAAGTTACTGAAGTATCAATGGTTTTCTTTGTTGTCTGTTCAAACCCGGTGTTAAGCATTATCCAACGTGAATCCGTTGGAATTGGTTTCTCTGACTTACTGACAGCATCAAAGTAAGTAAATTTGCCGTTACTATCTTTAACGGCCTGCCATACTTTAGGTGCAATTTCCACAATGATATTATAATCATTGTTTTTCTTCTCAAACCTGTAATGAGTTCCCTGTGGTAAAACAGTCCTTTGTCCTATTGGTGAACTTGTCATACCTTTAGCAAAGTTGCTAATACTAACTTCATTCATAATAATAATGTATTGGTTTAATTATTTTCCTCCATATCTATATTCCGTTTGGAAGAGTCCTGCGGAAGCACCACGGGGGAGGCCCTGCGGAGCAGAGACATACCGGGGTTTGGTGAGGCATTACGCGTGTTCTGATATATCCCCGGGATTGATCCAGGTCGTTCATCTGGTTTTTTGAGGATGGTTGCCCCCTGGGGCTTCTCTGGTCGCATGAGGTATAGGGGAGTGGTTTTTATCGGCTTGTTTGGGGTGTAATGTGCGCGGAGCCATTGAATGTTATTTGGATTAATTGTTTATCTTTGTATTTAGAAGCAGTCGAAATAGAATTAGTAGTAATCATTAAAAATCAGAAATCATGTTAACATTAAAAGTAGTCACTACAGACCTTGAAGGTCAGGCAGAAACCCACATTCTAAATGGGGATTCAATTGTTCATAAGGAATATTTTAGTTCCGATCATTGTATTGCCGCTAAGACAAAAGAAAAGAATTCAGATACCTGGATTCTTGGCGATATGGTAGAAACTTCAGGTACACAGAAATTTACTGTCTCCGAAGTTAATATATATGATGAAGATCGTTGTTTAAAAAACGACTTACTTATTTTGCCAAAAGCAGAGTGTTATATCATGGATAATGGAAAAACGGTAGATGTGTTTTTTTGTTTCTTTGAAGAATAATCATTAAAAGACTGTTTCTAACCCTTTCAGAAATGGAAGGGTTTTTTCATTTAACGTGGTGTAAATTAATGTAATGATAACTTTACGGTCTGTAAATTATTGTTAATAAGGGTGGGGTGGGGGTGTTTTTGGGACCAGCTGAAGACGGCGGGGGTTTACAGATAAAGGGGTGGGTGCTCTTATGTACAGGGGAATGTTACTTTACATGCCGTGTGTTGATAAGTTTATCATTTTACATGCCGTAAATTGTTATTTTCTGTTTTATCTTTGTATTGATGAATTAAAAAATACATAGTGTAAAGTTATGGCAAAGATTACAAAAGAAGAACTTCATAAGATCCTGATTAAACCAAAAGTGGCCAGGTTACAATCACCTCTTATGTAAGGAAGCGCTTTGGTAAGTGGTACTTAATACCAGTTATCACGAAGGAAGAGTATAAGGAGCCCTGGCATGATATGTCAGGAGCTGTTGTAAGACACAACATAGAAGCATATAAGATACTTCTCTTCTGGAAGTTTAATAAGAATGCTGTTGAGGCTGAAAGTGGCAGACCTATTTGTCAACTGCTGGACGAGAACCAGGAGAATGAACTTAAACGATTAGGAATAGGATTATGAAAAAGAAAAGATCCATCATTGAATTAATGATACCTTATTATAATATGTATAACCAAGCAATGATATATATTGCAAGTTATTTTAATAAGAATTCTATTCCGCCAAAAGAATTACCTGAACACGATTATAAATGGAACATACAAAAAGAACAAGATGGCACTAAATAAAGTCAAACCAGGATCTAACATGTACCAATTTATAACTCATACCTGGAACCCTCTTGCCGGAGAATGTTCTCATAAGTGTACTTATTGTAGTACTTATAAGCTGTCAAAGAGATATCCTGTTATAGCAAAGAAGTATTCAGGACCTCTTCATCTTGATGACTCTTGTATGAAGGATGTGTTCACCAGTGATCAGTTTATCTTTGTAGCAGCCCAGAATGATCTATTCTCGTATGAAGTATCAGGATGTGTCATCCTTGATGTTCTCAATCACTGCAGGAAGTATGATGCAAAGTATCTATTTCAGACAAAGAATCCAGGGAGGATCCTTGACTACCTGGGTCAGATACCTAAGAATTCCGTGATATGTACTACAATAGAGACTAACAGGTGGTATCCTGAGATAATGGGAAATTGTCCCAGACCTATACAGAGATCAGGAGCCATGGATAGGATCTCAAAGTACTTTAAGACATATGTAACTATCGAACCTATCATGGACTTTGATTTGTAGTCAATGGTTGGGCTTATTAAGGTATGTCATCCTCAGCAGGTCAATATAGGTGCTGATAGTGGTAATAATGATATGCCTGAACCATCATCTGTTAATATACAGTTACTTATAGAACAGCTTAAGATGTTCACTACAATAGATAAGAAGTATAACTTAAAACGATTATTAAAATGAAAGAAGAATTCTATCGCCCTGTAAACATTGAGTTTGCTATTTCAAATGACGGAACAGGAGTTCCGGAATCTCTTGGAGAATTCCCTGATTGGGATGAAGCTGCAAAGTTTCTTGGTACTCATTTCACTTCATTTAATCAACCGGTAACAACCAACCGGTTAATGGATACTCATGAGAAGGTTGAATTAAGAAGGAACTATACAGAGATACTCGAAGATGTTCTTCCTAAGTTTGGTGAAGCATTATCAAAAGCCGAACTGGAATTATCAGCAGCTAAGGAGAATCAGAAGCGGGCTCTTGAAGCTTACAATGTAACAGTACAGAATGTAAAGGATACAGCTGCAAAGATCAAAAGAGGACTGGTAGAGATGAACCTGGATGAGAAGTTCACTGCGCGACTTGCATACAAGGGCCGATATTACTTCTTTACTTACATTGATAAGCAGTTAAGGCTTTGTAAGATTAAGGATATACCTGATTATGAAAAGACTGAGATATGGAATCAGATGGCCGGCAACGAAGAATTCCTTGATAATGTATTCGGAAAAGAAAAGACAGACAAAAAGAAAAAATAATGACATTTTTTTACTACGAAATACAAACCCGGAGATTCATCCAGAGCACAAACATCCGTGCCCTGGAAGAGTTTTCAGGTATATCGTATAACAAGATACGAGGTTGGTTCATTAATGGTAATGTACTCTATGTTGATGAATCGGTAATCTGTGGATGTTCAGATCTGGTCCGGGGAAAACAACGAATACAGAAAGTCGGACGAATCGAAAGACGAGAAGTAAGAAGTAACGATAATACCGGACCTATTGAACATATAAAGCAATCTGAGCAAGTTAAAGTCCGGAGAGAAACCAGGCAGCCGGATAAGAGAGATGGTAGTGGATTTGATGATTTTTTTAAAGAAGTAAAATGATAAGGATTGATTACATAGAAGAGGCAGGACAGTACTATTATCAGTGTGTAGAGGAGATTCAGTTTATGAATCTTATTGCAACTTCTATATCTTATTTCGATCATAATGATAACCTCTATAGTATCATTCATAATGGAACTACTATCAGAAGGAGAAGAAGCGGAAAGAAAAGAATCTTTAATTATTCAATGAGTTAAATGGAAATATTATATTTATTACCAATATTCGTTGCAATCTATTTTTATATTAAATGGAGTGATATGAATAATAATATTAAATCAGACAAAGAATATCGTGAATGTATGTCTGAGATTGAATCGAACAGAGAAAAAATACATGAAGAATTCAGACAGAGAAATATCGAAAGACAACGATTCAGAAAAGAATTAAATGAATGTTTTATATGGTCAAAACGATGTACTGATATAATGTTTCATTTTGCTGAATATTTACCACGAGAAGTTTTTTATGACTTTATGATGTCTACAGAAATAACTGCGTATCTGCCTATCGAAATAGGTGAGATAATAAAAAAAAGGAGAGAATTAGGGATATATGATATTTCATTAATTTATGGATAGACGAAAATTTCTCAGGTTAATCCCTGCAGTTGTAGCAGCTGGTGTTATTGCACCAAAACTACTTATTCCAGAAGAACCTGTCAAACTTGCCCCTATGCAACTTGTACAACCTATCAATTGGAAGAACAAGTTATCTACAATAAGAGATAATTATTATATTGGTTGTGATCCTGTAGTTTCAGATAGAGTTTATATAATGTTTACTGGAAAACAGGGATTGATCAATTTCAATAAAGCGATTGATGAATATGCAAAATATTATATTAAATGATACTACTACAGATATATATTGTCGATACTTCAAAGAAAGAAAAGATACAGAAACTTCTGGATGAAAATGAGACTATGGGCTTTGAGAAAAACAAAGTCACAAAAGCAGATCTTGATGTTAAAGAGAAACTTACTGATTTATATATTGATGAAAATGAGATCGGCGCTTTTTGGGTTGACCCGGATATAGATGATGACACTATGACAAGAGATATTATATTCTATGCTTTTGGTACAAGTTTCAGGACTCCATATACTGCTGAGAAAGTTATAATATTTAAGAATTTAATAATGAAAAAAATATGAAGATAGCTATCCTTACACCAACAAGACAAAGACCAAAAGAGCTTTACAGGTTTTTTGACAGTATTAATAAGACTGTAAGCCGGCAAAATAAAATCTATTTCCTGTTTGGAATAGATTCAGATGATCCAGGGAAAAAAGACTATTATGATATACTTCGTATGATGCAGGATCATAGTCATGACAATATTATAATGACCATGATTGAAGAGGAACGCCGGCCGATAGGTAAGATCTGGAATGAACTGGCCAGAATGAAAGCATGGAACGATAGTCCTGATGTATTTATAATGGGAAATGATGATCTTGTTTATATCACACCTGATTGGGATATTATCCTTGAAGAAAGACTGATGGCAGCAGAACATCCATTTTTCTGTTATTATTTTGATGATAGTATAAATGGTGAAAAGCATTGTGCGTTTCCTATAGTTACAAAACATTGGGTCGGGGCCCTGGGATATTTCGTTCCTGATTGCTTCCATTTCTTCTATCATGATACCTGGGTGTTCGATATTGCAAAAAAAACAGGAGTAACAAAGTATATTCCTGAGGTAGTAATAAAACATCTTCATTTCAGTAATGGCAGTTCACCAAGAGACAATACCTACATGCAGTGGAGAAACAATGATACTCATAATGTAGATACAACAGTATTCAAGTTATCCGATAAGAACCGGATGGCTACAGCAGAAATGATCACGGAGAGAATCGAGAAATACTTAAACCTTAAAAACACAGCAAAATGACAAACATTATTTTACGTTATTTAAAAGAAAATATGACTTCAACTATTATCTGGCTAACAACCATTCTTGCCTGGTTACTTTGGTTCCTTGGTATACCAAGAATTGGTCACTGGTTACTTGTATCCGGGATGACAATATTTGTACTTATAATGGTTATTGGCCAGCTTAAGGATAGGATAAAGGAACTGCAGGAGAAACTTGACAGGTTTAAGATATGATAACATACGCGGTCTACCGGTGTCTCTATGGGGAAGATTACATTCAGGAATCTATATTATCGATCATTGATCACGTTGATAGAATATTTGTATTCTGGACAAACAAACCCTGGGGAAATGTATCTGAGTGTATATATAAAGGTGTAAAGATTAAGTTTCCTGAGAAGTTTGATGACGTGGTTCAAAAGATCAGGGATCTTAATAATTCGAAGATAATCCTTATCGAGCAGACTAAAGAGATGAATCCTTATTCCGTACCCTGGAATCTTTACACCACACTTATAAACAACTATGTCATTCCCAATCATGGCAAACCTGATATATTTATTATCCCGGAAGTTGATCATGTATTTCGAAAGGACCAGGTTGAAGCATCCTTTAATGAGTTTATCGAGAAAGGATATCAATCCGCGAAGACAAAACAGGTAGAGTTATGGAAGACTCATTTATTTCGTATTCCGGAAAGACCAGCCAGGACAGGAGTAGTATTCTGGAACATGACAAACTTATCAAAATTACCGGTAACAAAAGGAAATGGAGAGACAAGTAACATAAAAGTCCTCAATAGCTTTGTTCATAATTTCGGATTTGCTATATCAGAGAAGGTGATGTACTGGAAGCATCTTACAGCCCTCGCGTTCTCTGCCGTGATAAGAGACTCGATCCCTGATGAAAACTGGCTTGATATGTGGATGACATGGGATTATGAAACTAATAACAGGGATCTTGAGATATCAAAACAATACAGGTCCTCAATATCCCGTGCAATACCATATAATGGAAGGGAGTTGCCGGAAAAAATCTTACTCAAAATATATAATGAAACAAATCCTTCTGATATCGCCGCATTCTTCGAACAGACTTAATGAAAGCAGGTATGTAAGTCCTGCTATGGGTGTTAACAGGATAGCAGGAGTACTTAATGCCAATGGTCATTATGCAGAGGCATTCGATCCTAACCTCCATGATCTTAGTGATTCTTATATGTCTGTTGAAGATAAACTCAAAGAGAAAGATTGGGATATAATAGGATTCTCCTGTCTTGAAGAGACACTTGCTAAAGATCTCAGTAATGTTTGGACCACAAGAGATATTCTTCCAAATGCAATGCTTATTGCCGGTGGCATAGAAGCTCAGTACAACTACCAGACAATACTCGATAAGTCTCCATGCGATATAGTTGTAATTGGAGAAGGAGAGATGCCTATGCTATTAATATGTGATGAGTATGATCTTGAGTTAATACCCGGAATAATCATTAAGAATAAAGCAAGAAGTCTAAGCCAGGAAGAATTCGAGATATTTACTTCTCAGATAGATTGGGAAAATATAAATTATGAAACATATTGGGATTATTATCTTAAGAAATATGGAGACAATATTACCGATGAGATACTTCAGCAGATCTATACAATAAGGATATACTCGCGTAACATGTGCCCTCATCATTGTAAGTTCTGTACATCTACGAATCAGTTACCTGATGCTGCAGGATGTAATGTAGTTTCTTATGGGATTGATGCCGATATATTGACGGATCTGATCTTAAGAATAAGGAAGGCACATCCTCTTGTACGGACCATATATATTACCGATGACGATTTTTGCATCAATAAGAAAACTGTTATGCAGTTCTGTCAAAGAGTAATTGATAAAGGACTTGATGATTTATCGTACATGTGTTTTGCCCGGGCCGATGATATCAATGACGATATCCTTCCTATAATGAAAAAGGCAGGGTTCAGAAGACTCAATATCGGTATAGAATCATTCTCCGATAATGTACTTATTGAGATAGGAAAAAAGTGCACTGCAGAAAAGAATATCGAAGCACTTGTCAAATTGAAGGAATACAATATTGAAACATTCATGACATTGATGCTTATAACACCCGGAACGCTATTATGGGATCTTGAAGAAACAATAGAGAAGACAATAGAATTTATTCAGGATCCTTTTTATACATGTGGGTTATCATTGGGGATAAGACCTACAAAAGGTTCTCAGTTCTATGAAGAGTATTTTGATTTTGAAACTTATGTCACTAAAATTGAAAATACAGGAAACAAAACTATCTTTATAAAAGAGAACAAGATGATATATGCTATCGACTCTACAGTTAAAGAGATACAGATAGAATATAAAAACAGGGAAGGGATTTATATGAATAAGATATTAAGAGAAGAAAAAATCAAACATGCCACTTATTCTAATATTGCCCACTATCAATTGAAGCTTTTACAGGTATGTATAGATGTTGTAAGATATAGACTTGGTTATCCTAAGAGACTATGGAGAATACGATTATGAGAAATATAGACATATATACTTCAACAGGATTGAAGTTTTTCAGACATAAATCTCAGATGGAGAATTACAAAAAAGGTTATTCACGAACAATAGTCTCAACTCATATATCACCTGAAGGCCGATGTAATCTTAAATGTAAGTATTGTAGTGTTATAAAAAGGGCAAAACATGAACGATTAGAACTCGATGTTATTAAAAGATACATTGAAGATGTAGTTGATCTTGGCTGTAAAGCTGTCATATTAACCGGTGGTGGTGAACCTACATTATATCCTCAGTTTGATAAACTTATTCATTTACTCAGAAGTCACAGATCTGGAATAAAAGAAATAGCTCTTATAACAAATGGAACAACCATACCTTATATATATATGTATCCTTTCTCCTGGGTGCGCGTAAGTGTCAATTATGATGATTACTGGATACGCTCCTTCATGGATAATAGTAAGCAATTTGGAAAGAATACCACTGTAGGACTGAGTTTCGTTTATTCAGGGGAAAATAAAAGATTCGCTCCGGATGATCTTGTAACAATAGCGGATCATATAAATGCAAAGTATATCAGGGTACTTCCAGATTGTCTGCAAACAGACGAAGAAATTGAAGATAGTTATAAAGAGATCGATCAATGGCTTGGAAGAGAATATGACAACAGGTTCTTTATTCAACATAAGAAGAAAGAAGCACCAGTAAGTAATATCTGTCATCAGTCATATTTTCGTCCATATTTAAGTGAGATCTTTGGTGGCATAGTATTTCCTTGTGATAGCATACCATTAAACGATAATTCAGGATATTTTGATATGAAATATGCATTATGCGTGGCAAAAGATATAAAGCAATATATGAGTAGAAGTATAGATCAGCCTTTCAATGCAAACAGAGATTGCCAGGGATGTGTATTCACTCATAATGTCAATATGCTTGAAGGGTTTATGCATAACGATAATCCTATATGGATCAAAGAAAAGATTGAATATGAAAACTTTATATGATGGAAAAGTACGATGAGGATTATTACATCAGGGGATTAGAAACGGGAAAGAGTCTTTATTCTCAGTACCGGTGGATGCCTGAATTAACAATACCATTGGCATACAGACTATCAAATGAACTTGTAATACTTGATGAAGATACCATCTTGGATTTTGGTTGCGCAATGGGATATCTTGTTAAGGCTTTCCGATTACTTGGTTTTAATGCCTATGGATATGATATAAGCGAATATGCTCTTGAGAATGTACCTGTTGATATAGATGAATATATTTATAGCGGAGAATTCTGGAAAAAGAAAAGATGGAACTGGATCATCTGTAAAGATGTTCTTGAGCATATTGGTTATGATAAGATCAATGATATAATAAAAGAGATCCGATCTTGTTCAGATAATATCTTCGTTATAGTACCACTGTCTAATAATGGCATGACATATAACGAACCAGCATACGAACTTGATTCAACACATATAATAAGAGAAGATATTACATGGTGGAGTAATACATTCCAGAGTCATCTTATTGAAGTAGTATGGTCCGGATATAGTATGAAAGGGATAAAAGAGAACTGGAACTCGAATAAAGAATCTAATGGATTTTTTAAACTTAAAACTCATATATTATGAAAATCGGTTTTGTGGCTTTAGGTAAGTTGGGCTTGCCCTGTGCTCTCGCTGTAGAGTCAAGAGGCTATCAGGTATGTGGATATGATGTTAATCCACAAATACAAAGATACATCGATGAAAAGAAGATTCCGTATCGCGAAGAGGGAGCGGAAGAGTTACTTCAAAAAACGAAAATAGAAGTAAAGAATCTATTTTCTGTGCTTACAGAAAGTGATATCTGTTTTGTATCTATCCAGACACCACATGATCCCAGGTATGAAGGAATAACACCTCTTCCGAAAGAAAGGGTGGATTTCGACTATTCATATCTTATTGCCGGAATGAAGGATATCATTCAGGAGATTGTTCATTATAATGAATATATAAATGGTATGATTTTGGATGGAATGTCTGATGAAACAGAAAGGAAGCAATTCGTTGTAAGTATAATATCAACGGTGCTTCCCGGAACGATGTACCGCGAGATATTTCCTTTAGTACCAAAAGAATTAACTAATCTACATATTGTTTATAATCCATTCTTTATTGCAATGGGTACTACAATACAGGATTTCCTTTATCCGGAATTCGTTCTCCTGGGGGTTGATGATCCTTATGCTGCAGAAATTGTTAAGGATTTCTATAAAAAAGTATTAAATCCATTTCCACGGGAAGCTGATTATTTTCCTAAAGTGTTTGAATGCTCTATCAATACAGCTGAGGCAATCAAGGTCCTATACAATACTTACATTACAGGTAAGATCTGCTTTGCTAATGCAGCTATGGAGTTATGTGAAAAGACCGGAGCCGATGTGGATCATCTTATTGATGCTTTATCCTTAGCTGATAGGAGAATCATTTCAGCTTCATATATGAGAGCAGGAATGGGGGATGGAGGCGGCTGTTTTCCTGCAGGACAACTTGTAATGACATATAATGGAATGAAACCTATCGAAGAAATAAATGAAGGAGACATGGTGCTTTCGGGAAATGGTGAATTTTGCAAAGTAATAAAAACATATGTAAGGGATTATGAAGGAGATATGATTTTGTTAAAAACAAAAGGACTTCCTCATACATTAATGACTGCTGATCATCCTGTTATTGCTTCAACTGATTTGAGAACAAGGGTTCCTGATGGGAGAAGGAATACTTTATTAAAGATATCAGAATTGATGTCAGATGACAATGAGATAAAAGCATCAGATCTAACATATGATAATATGTTGTATTGGCCTAAGATTAACGAAGGAAGAGAACCTGGAATGCCTCCTGAATATCTTGAACTTGCAGGTTGGTATTTAAGCGAGGGATCTCTTGAATTAAATTCGAGAAGGGGAAGAATAAGATTCGATTTGCATGCAAAAGAAATGATGTATGCTGAACGAATTAAAGAATTAATTGAAAGAATAACATCAGAGAGATTTGGTCTTATTCCAAAAAGGAAAAATTTAAGAGGTCTTTTTTCAAGAGTTACTATTAAAATAGAAGGGAATAGTTTATCTGTAAGATTTGGATCAAAAAGACTTGCAGAATTATTATTTAATGATTTTGGTAAAGGCGCAGCTACAAAATATATTCCTCCTCAAATTTTATGGTCAAAACAATCGCTATTGCTTTTGAAAGGATTAATTCTTGGAGATGGACATAGAAATAAGAATGGAATTTCATATAGTACAATTTCGAAAGATCTTGCTTGGGGGAGTTTTATAATACTACATCGTCTTGATCTTTGTCCTTCGTTGAGGGTTATCCCACCAAGAGGTATTCATAAGAAAGCATATGAAGTAAGAGTTAGAAATAAATATCTTGCTTCTAAATTATGTGATATTATTGGATGGGATAAAATTGAAAATCCAGTAGACATTCAAAACTATGTAGTCACCAATAAAGGAACTTTTCGTCATATAATACAGATACATAAAACATGGTTTAAAGGACCAGTTTATAATCTCTGGATTGATAGACATAATACTTATGTTGTACCTTGTGGTACAGTTCATAATTGTCATCCCAGGGATAATATTGCCCTGAGTCATATTGCAAAGAAACTCAATATCTCTTATGACTGGTGGGAGAATCTTATGATGGCCCGGGAGAAACAGACAGAATGGCTTGCTCAGCTTATAGAAGATGAGTATTTCAATAATGACTGTAATCTTGATATTATGATCCTTGGCTATACATTCAAACCGGAAACAAATCTTACCATAGGTAGTCCATCTCTTTTATTAAAAGAACTTTTATTAATTGACAGAGGGATAGACGAGAAACAAATAAAGATGTATGATCCATGGGTTGATCCTGTATATATGTTCAGCAAGAGCAGAGAATTGGATCCAAATTCAGGTCAGAAAGAAAATGAGCTATATCAATTTCTTGGTGATGCAAGAATATTCTTTATAGGAACTAAGCATGAAGTGTTCAGGAACTGCATGTTTCCTGCAGGAAGTATAGTGATAGATCCTTTCAGATATATTTCTGATCAGGATGGAGTAACTGTAAAAAGAATTGGGCAAGCAAAAAGTAATTCTTAATTTTATAAATCTCAATTTTATAAAATGCAAATTTATACAGAGAAAGGAAAGATCTATAAGATCATGGAGCCACAGGTTAAATCAGATAAGTTCAAAAAGCAGGAACTTATTATCCAGGTCAACAACCCTACCGAAAAAGGGACATTCATTGAATACTTGAGATTCCAATGTATCAATGAAATAATGAGTCAGTTAGATGGTGCAAAGAAAGGAGACTTTGTAATCTGTAAGTTTAAGATCTCCGGGAGAAAGATAGGAAAGGATGAAGAAGAATCATTCTACACCAATCTTGATGTAATGGAGATCAAGATAATCAATAAGGCTGATGACATCATCAAAGCAGATATAAGACCACAGTCTAACAGTTATTCAGATCAGTTCCCTGGAATTGATAGCGATGATGAGGATGATATATTGTCAGTGAAATCCGATAATGCTACTCCTATAGAAGATGATCTCTCGTTTTAATAATTAACTAATAACCAATATTTATGAGTACAACAAAACAATTTCCGGTTAAACCTTGTAGTGACAATATAATAATAAGAAGGTTGCTTATCAAGGATGTAAATCAAAAACGTGCAGAGAAAGGCAAGCTTATACTTGCCGATGCTCCGGCTCCTAAGAATGCACTCGAAAGAGAACAAAGAGAAACAGCAGATGCACTTCGTTATGAGGTGGCAGATATTGAATTTAAGAATAAATGGGATGAGCATCCTAACCAGGGTGTTGTTATGGCTGTGGGCCCGGGAAGGGATATAGGTGGGGGGACACTCCTTAAACCATCTGTCAAGACAGGGGACCATATTCTATACCGTGGAAAGTCCGGAGAACCTCTTGTTATCTGCAAAGAGCTCTATTGGGTCATAAAGGATCATGATATATTCTGTACGGTTCCTGCAGCGAATCTCATAAAGTAATTTATAAAACTGAAAAATATAAATTTGGAATTTATAAAAATCAAGTTTACCTTTGACGAAGTAACTTGATTGCAGTATGGAGAATTATTAAATCATCGTCTTAAAAAACTTAAGCCAGGGGGGATGTTCCTCACCTGGCTTTTGTGTATTAAATTGAAATTTATAAATTTTGATTTTATAAAATTTAATCATGCTCGCAGAAAATATCAATATCACAACAACCAGGGAAAAATTCTTTCTCGAGTATCTGATCCTCAAGAAGCCGGCTATAGATTCCATGCTCAAGCATATTACCGGTAATCGTAAGGCTACTCTTAGCGATAAACCTATGAGAGTCCTTGCACAACTACTTTACTTTAATGATGAGTATAAGAATATACCTGAAAAGGATAGATCTGCTCAGCTTTTTTCAAGAGAAGTAAAGGAGATGATCTGTGATAATCTTAAAATGAAGGAGCATCATCTTAATATATATATTTCTCAATTAAGAAATCTTGGCATTTTGGAAGGAAAGAATATTAAGCCGATATTTGTAATATTAGCTGATGATCGTAGTTTAACTTTTACATTCAGGTTAAATGGACATCCACTCAAAACGAATTGATCGCATATGCGAAGAAATAGCTAAGAAACACGGAATACATAAAAATACCGTTAAGATGATTGTCTCTGTTGAATTTGAGATGGTCAAGGAAACGATGAAGAAAGTTGATTCTTATAATAATTATTTCCCTTATGTGCGATTAGAATATTTTGGATGTTTCAAAGTGAAAAAAGGTAAGCGTAATTTCTTTGTAAACAAAAGTAAAAAAACAATAGAAGATGTTTATTCTCAATCAGAACAAGGTAACGATAGAACCCAGGATGCTGTTGATCCCGGAGTTCAGGAAGATATGGGATAGAGATATTTCAAAGAATAAAGAAAAAGCGACCAAACAACTCGCCTATGTTTATTTTGTGGCAGACTATAAAAGTGAGTATAATATTTATGGTATTGAAAAACGTTCCATGATATCCCGGGAAGTAATGGAAGATCCGGAATATGTAACTGATGATATTATTGAAGAAGCAATAAAGAAATATATTAAACTGCAGGAGACATCATCAATGAGATATCTTCGCAGTATACGTGACACTGTTGATTCAATAATCAAGTTCAATGAAGCTTTAAAGTTTAATAGTGACAATGATACCAAATCATATAACCCGGCCCTGGCCACTAAAGCATTGAAAGATGTAGGATCTATTGTTGAGGATCTTGAGAAATGGGAAAAAAAGATTTATGGTGAAGAGGATCAGATGTCAATACGCGGTGGTGGTAAAGTTGGTATTTTCGAAGATACTGAGAAAGCAACATGGATGACAACAAGGCAATTATAGAAACAGGTTATTTTAAGAATACATTACACTATAATACTGAGGTATGGCGCGAGAGCGCTTTACATTTTAACGAGTTTGAAAGATATACTAACTATCCTGTAAATGATCATCCGTCATCCAGGTATTATAAATTCTGGGAAGAAGAAGCAAGACGATCAGTATATGGATATGATATAGGCCGGGATAAGATCCCCGGCTATTTTTATTTCTACCTTAATTACAGTCCTATTTATAAAGCTATAGAAATTGATATTCCTGATGATGAAACGGATCAGGATGCAGTCGCTAAACTTTACCAACAGGCAAAAGCAGATCGTGTTTTTACTCTTCCTGATTTCTGGGATGGTGATTATCAGTATTTCTGGTATCTTGATGATGCAGAAGCAAATGGTGAACATGGCGTTGTAATTAAATCAAGACGTAGAGGATATAGTTACAAGGCTGGTTCAATGTGCGATAGGAACTATTATCTTATTCCAGGATCCAAGAGTTTTGTATTTGCAGATGATAAAGCATTCCTTATTGAAGATGGTCTTCTCTCAAAAGCATGGGAGATGATGGATCATATCGAACAACATACACCCTGGGGAAAAAGAAGACAGAAGCATGATACTACAATGTATAAGAGATCATCTTATATAGTAGATCAGAAAGGTCTTAAGATTGAGAAAGGATTCAAGAGTGAAATAATGGGTATCTCAATGAAGAATGATTATCAAAAAGTAAGGGGGAAGGGTGGTAAACTTTTGATCTATGAGGAATCGGGTAAGAATCCTAATCTTCTTCAGGCATGGAACATCTCGTTAAAAAGCATGCAACAGGGTCGTCTTACTCATGGTTTAGCCGTAAGTTTTGGGACCGGGGGTACGGAAGACTCTGATTTTATGGGACTTGAACAGTTATTCTACCAGGGTGATGCATATAATATTCATCAGGTTCCTAATATATGGGATGAAGGATCTTTGAATAGTAAGTGTGGTCATTTTGTTTCTATTGAACAGAATCTTGAAGGAGCAATGGATAAGGATGGAAATTCATTAAAAGATATTGCCAGGGAGATGGTTGATCATTCAAGGAATAAGATTATTAAAGCAACAAAGAACCCTGAAACCATTATAAGATTCATTGCAGAAGAACCACGTACACCCCAGGAAGCTGTTATGCGTATTGGTGGGACTATCTTTCCTATCAATGATCTTAAACATCATCTTAATCATCTTACTTCTAATCCTGAAAAATATGAAGAACAGGAATATGTTGGTTTTCTTGAGATAAATGAAGAGACACAAAAGATAGAATGGAAACCAAGTGCCGATCTTCATCCTATAAGAAGGTTCCCGGAACTTGATAAACGCAATCTGCAGGGTGCAATAATAATATACGAACAACCGGTTATTATAGATGGTGTTATTCCATGGGGTATATATATTGCCGGTAATGATACTTATGATCATGATAAGAGTACTACTGATTCTCTTGGTAGTACATTCATAATGAACCGGATTACGGAGAGGATAGTTGCAGAATATACCGGTCGTCCCTCCACTGCAAATGAATATTATGAAGGAGTAAGAAGGTTACTAATCTATTACAGAGCTATTTGTAACTATGAAAATAACTGGAAAGGTTTATTTACATATTTAAATAACAGACACTCAGCACATTTACTATGTGATACTCCCAAGATAATCGTTGATAAGATATTCGATAAGTCTCTGTTAAACAGAGGTAAAGGAACGCCAGGAACGGCTCCTATACAGAAATGGGGAAGAGAACAAATACTTATCTGGCTGACAACATCTATAGAACCTGGTAGTGAAATATTAAATCTCCATAGAATCCGTTCAATTCCTTTATTACAGGAGTTAATATATTGGAATCCAAAGGGTAACTTTGATAGGGTTGATGCTTTACAGATGCTTATGATACTTAAAGAGGACATGCAGCATATTCACCCTGATGACATGGATAAGAAACCACAAGATGCTTTAAGCCCTTTCTTTAAAAGGATGGAGATGTTCCAGGAAAAACTGAAACAGGAATCGAATCCATTCTCAACAATCAATAAAAGACTTCAGTTAGAAAATCGTAATAAAAATTAAACCATACTGCAATGGCAACTACAATGACTATTTACCAATTTCCTTCTCAGAAAAAACTACTTCGTGAAAAAACAGAAGAATGGGGTAAGGAATGTATTGAGGCTGGCCTGACAATAACCAATGGCGATACAAGTAAGATTCGTAAATCCCGGGTTGCAAAACAGATCAACTATGATCTTATAAATGGGATCATTGATGAGAGTGACATAGAGAAGGCATTTAATCCTATGGGAATAAAAGGAGTTAACTTTCCTGCAAAGATCCAGAACTATCCTATCGAACTGACAAAGTTCAATGTACTAAAAGGAGAAGAGGGGAAGCGCAGGTTTGAATGGCGATTACGAAGTGTTAACCCGGATGTTGTCAGTGAGAAAGAGTTCATGATGAGGGAACAGGTCTTTGGTCTTATTTCCCAGGAGATAACCAGTGGTGGATATAATGAGGAACAGGTTGCCCGAAGGTTAAAACAATTACAACATTATCATAATTATGAATACCAGGATTACGGTGAAGTGATGGGCCAACGGATCCTTGATTATTTCTGGTACACTCAAAAGCTTAAGAACATATTCTCAGATGCTTTTTATGATGTTCTTGTTGGTGCCGAGGAAATATATGAGGTGCCAATACTGCATGGAGAACCGGTTGTCAGTAAACGGAATGTACTTAATATATCAACATTTGGAGGAGGAGATAGTTATAAGATAGAGGATTCAGAGATAATCATTGACAGCGGTTATGTTCCTATCGGGAAGGTTATTGATGATTATTGGGATGTCCTTACTTCTGATGAGATTGACACCTTGGAAATAGGAGCCCGGGAAAATAGATTTGCATCAAACATAGTATTCAGTGGACCCGTTGACAGAGATGAACCTAATGTTCGTGGTCTTGGTGCCACACAACTTATTACTGTTGATGGTCCTGATGCCCGTAACTTTGGTGGACAGTTTGATTCAGAAGGAAATATCTTCGTTGCGAAGATTGTATGGAAGAGCAGACGTAAGATAGGGAGATTGACATATTATGATCCTAAAGGAGATGAACAGGAGACTATCGTTGATGAGAACTTCCCTATCGATCAGTTTAAGAATCTTGGCTGGAAGATCGATTGGAGATGGATAAATGAATGGTGGCAGGGGCATAAGATAGGAGTTGATATGTATAAGCGTATTGAGTCTCTTCCCAGGATAGGAAGTAAGTTTTCCAATCCGTCAATATGTCTTCCGCCATATATAGGAACAATATATTCGATAGGTGGAGGCACAGGTGTATCGCTTATGGACCGTGTTAAACCATATAAATACCTTTATAATGTATACATGCGCAGGACGGAACTTGCATCGGCACGTAATAAAGGAGTTATTGCAGAACTGGACCTGGCAGAGATTCCTGATGGATGGGATGAGGAACTTGTAATGATGTATGCAGAGGCCAATGGATACATGGTCACTGATTCGTTCAAGGAAGGTAAAAAAGGTATTGCCCAGGGTAAATTGTTGTCTACGATAAAACAAAGGAATTCCAATGTTCTTAATCTCAATAGTTCAGAAGTTATTCTTGCTAATCTTAAACTGGCACAATATGTAAAAAATGAACTTGGTGAAGTAGCCGGTATTACTCCTCAACGCGAAGGACAGATTGATAACAGGGAAACATATGGAGGAGTAGAAAGATCCGTTACCCAGAGCTCACATATTACTGAAGAATGGTTTAGGGTACACGATAATACAAAACTTCGTGTACTTGAATGTCTTCTTGAGACAGCCAAGTATGCATGGAAGAATGCAACAGGAGAGAATATTAAAAAACTTCAGTATGTTGATGATGGTATGATAACACATCTCTTTGAAGTTGACGGAAGGAAGTTTGCTGAAACGGATTATGGCTATTATATATCCGATGGACAGAATGATGCAGAACTCATAGCAGCGATAAAACAATTATCTCTTGCAGCTCTTCAGAATGACAAGGCTACATTTAAAGATCTATTTACAATATATCGTGATACAAGTGTCGCTGGTATGATCCGTAAACTTGAAGATAGTGAAGAACAACGCAATCAAAGAGAAGATGATGTACGTAAAGAACAACTTGAAAGCCAGGAAAGAATTCAACAGGCATTGAATGAACTTGAACTCATGAAACTTGAACAGGCAGAAAGAATTGAGAATAACCGGCTTGATGCTGAGATCTACATGAAAGAGATGCAGATAGAAGTTGAATACGCTAAGCTTGGAGAAGATAAGGATCTCGGTAAGATCACGGATGATGAATCAGAAAAACGCGAGTTTGAACTTGAAAAGCTTCGCCTGCAGCTCGCGCAGCGTAAAGAAGAGATGAAAGAGAAGATCCGACAGTTCAATGAGAAACTTAAAGAACAAAGAAATATCGTGCGAATGCAGGTTCAGAGTGCTGAGAAAATCGCGAGATCAAGACCAAAACCTGCAACTATAAAAAAATAATTTATAAAATTTAATTTTATAGTTTTTATCTATAGAAGTATTTTTTTAAAAAGACTCGTGTATGGTGATACTCTTGTCTGGTATTAATCTAATTTCTAAACTTGTATTAATTTAAAGGAGAATTTTAAATGGGAAAGCAGCAAAATGACAATGACGATCTCTTTCAGAACATGGATATATCCGGTTTTGAGAGTGCTCTTCTTGATGTCGATCAACCTGTAACAGATGAACTTGACGATGAATTAAGTGTCGGGGATGAACCAGGTGACGATGAAAAGATAAAAGGGCAACCAGGTGGTGGAGCACCAGGTAAAGGTCAAAAACCCGTGAAGGATAAATCCGAACCCGGGAAGAAAGCTAAAGACGATACATTAATCGTAGACGTACAGGATAATGAAAATCCTGATGATGATGACAATAAGAAGGACACAGTTAAACCAGGGAAAGACAAAAAGGGCGGGGGTGCGCCAGATGAAGGGAACGAATCTCCTGTCTATCTCCATGCTGCGGCTCTTCTGGAACACGGCGTACTCCCAAACTTTGATTTAAAAAGCCTTGATGGTCTGGAACCTGTAGCGGCAATCATAAAACTTAATGAGCACATACAGACACAAATCGATGAGTCTATTCAGGAAGGTGTAGAAGAATACAAATCTACAATAGGTGATAAAGCTGTTAAGTTTATTGCCGATCTTGAAAAGGGAATTCCATTTGAATCACTGGCTGATAATTATAGCCTTGAAGAAAGATACGGATCCATTACAAAGAAATCCCTTGCAGAAGATGAGAAACTTCAGGAACAGGTCTACAAGGACCTTTTGACATTAAAGGGATTCTCTGAAGCAAAAATCAACAAGATGGTAGCTATAGCTAAAGAAAAGGAAGATCTTCTCGAGGAAGCTACAGAAGGACTTGGAGAGATCCAGAGTACCATCGAAGAAGAGAGAAAAGAGATGAGGATTCAGGCAGAAAGACAAAAGACTGCAAAAGATGAATCCATCAGAAAGACAAAAGAGTCTGTTCAGTCTGCAGTAAAAGCAACCAAAGAGATCATCCCTGGAATTGAAGTAACAGAAGAAGAAAAGAAAGAACTCATCAAGTCACTTACTGTTCCTGTTTATTTTACTAATAAACAAGGAGAGAAGATCCCCATGAGTGCTGCAATGGCCCAAAGAGCAAAGAACCCTCTTGCTTTTGAACTGCGCCTGGCTTACTTTATCAAAAATGGATTCTTTGATGACAAGATTAAAGACGGGGCATTCGATGTCTTTACTAAAAAAGTTGAGACTTCAGCTACAAAACGTCTTGGAAGTATCCTCAATGGAGAGAGAAGAACTGTAGGGAAGCCAGGCTCTGAAGTAAATAAGGGTAAAGGAGAAAAAGAGGAAAAGGATGACTTTCAATTTCCACAACAGTTTATTAACATGTAACTTAATCGTTCTAAATTAAATAAAAATGCAACGAGTATCACCACTTCAGGAGTATGAACCCAAAGACTGGTCTGGTTTAACAACCAAAAACCACTTGGGTGCGATCTATCAAAACAAACCACAGGACACGAGCCAGATGATCAACATGCTGTATCGCGCCAACAGGGGAACAAACTTCGGTCTTGTTCTTCAGAAATTCAGTCCTCTGACCTTAAAGACAGATGACGATTTTCGTTGGAGGCTACAGGGTTCTTCAAAAAAGAACGTGCCTTTGATTGCTTGTACAGTAAATGGCAGTGCTATTTCTGCAACCTCACAGGTTGGCCGTAGCAGTGCAAGGTTTACTCTTACATTCCCGGAACAGTATTTCTCAGACACTAACCTGATAGTTGGTGAAAAGAATTCTGTATACCCGATCAGGATTGTAGCTATACCGGTTCCAAACGGGACCATGTGGGATTATGAATGCGAACTTTTCACAGGAGACACTGATCTCTATATTCCTTACGATGAACTCGTAGCCGGAAAAAGGTTTTCAAAAGAATGGTCCATTGTTGAAAAGACACTATCAATAAAAGGTGGAACCCCGAACTATACCAGTCCTTTCTCGATGAAGAACACCTTCTCGATGATCAGGATGCAGGACACCAGACCAGGTAATATGATCTCAAGGCCGGTAGCTTTCTCATGGAAGGCAATGGATTCGAATGGCAAAGAGAAAATCATGACTACATGGACTCAGTATGCAGACTGGGAATTTGAAACACAGTTCCAGGATATGAAGGATAAGCTGATCAACTTTGCAACTACCAACCGTGCAGACGATGGTACTTTCAAGCAAATTGGTTACAGCGGGTTCAAGATCGAACAGGGTGCCGGCCTCGAACAGCAGATTGAAGCATCGAATGTTCTTTATTACAATGATTTTGATGTTGATATCGAATGGCTTACCGAAGCTATCATGGATCTTACCGATGATACTAAAGGTGGTTATGGTCAGACAAGAAAAGTGATCATGCGTACCGGTAAGTGGGGAGCATATAACTTCCATAAGGCAATCAAGAACTATACTACTCTCTATACACCTTTCTATTCCGGAGATGAGAAATATAAATCCGGTAATGGCTGGGGATATCATGAGAACTATGTAGAATACTGGGGTCCTGATGGAACACAACTTGGTGTCATGGTTGATTCAACATTTGATGACAGGGAACGTAATAAGATCATGCATCCATCCGGAAAAGGTGTTGCACAGAGTTATGTATACCAGATCCTTAATGTTGGACGTACCGGTGGAGAGGATAATATCCGTCCTGTATATAATGAAGGAATGGAAGATTTCATGGGTTATCAACCCGGTTTGAGAGATCCGTTCCAGGCACAGGGACCACGGAGATTCATGTCTTCTCCTGAAGATGGCTACACATTCCACCGTGCATTCGTTGGCGGTTGTCTGGTTAACGATCCTACCAGGTGCGCTACCATTAAACCAAGCGTATTGAATTAACTGAATCTATAAATTAGTTAGGAGACTAAAAGCATGGAAACAAAAAGAGGCAATACAGGTAAAGGAAAAGCCGGCGTAAAATCTACGCTGGCTCCTGAGCCTGATGTACTAAATGAAGTACTTGAAATGGAAAGACCTTATTCAATAAAGGTCAGGAATCTGCGAGAGAAGAGATATGTCGTAAGACCTATTCGCCGTAAAGGACAATGGGTGACAAGCGACCATGATTCTTCTTTCATGAATGATGGAGCAAAGATAGGTATTGTAGTACCAGTGTTAAAAGGGAACATACTTGCCAATCCTATGCCGGAGTTTACTAAAGAGGATGTTGTTCTTCTTGCTGAAGAACTTGGTCTTGAAGATATAAAGAAACTCAATCTTTATACTCCAAAATGTTTCTGGAGAGGAAAGACAGTTACTCTTGATCGTAATGGACTGCATCTTCATCTTGACAGGATTGAAGATCTTATCAATTTTCTTGTTCTCCGTTCCGATACAGATCGCATTGCTCCAAACTGGAGTTCGAGATTTGATCGTGGGACGTACAAGTTCGCGCTTGTGGAAGAAGGAGAAGAGCTTTTGGACGATGTCAGCAACCTGGAAGAGAAGAAGAATGCATATATTCTCTTTGGCAAGATGGATTCGAGCCTTGATAAGATGAAGGACTTCCTGTATGTTTACTATCTTACTAAAAAAGATGCCAAGCAGCCACCGCGTAATGCTACACTTGACCAGTTAAGAAAAGCTATAGGACAAATTATTGAAGATGATCTTAAGACCTATCTTTCGATTCTCAATGATGACTTCTATACTTTAAAACTGTTGATCCAAAAGTCAATAGCTAATGGCTCCCTGCAGCGTAACAGGCATCTGTATTCTCTTCCCGGGTCTGATCATCCGATAGGAACAATTGAAGATCTTATCGACTTTCTTGATGATCCCAAGAACCAGGATGTACGTATGAAGTTAAAACATCAAATTGAAAACGTTGAATAATGACTGTCGATCAGATGATAGAATCCTTCCTGTTGTATTATGACAGGATAACCAGTTTCTCGGCTCCGGGATACCAGACCGCAGAGATATTGGTATTCCTTAATAATGCTCAGGATGATTTTATCAAAGATCGTATGTTCGGACAAAATTTTCAGCCACCTGCCTTTGAAGATAACCAGAGGCGGGTTGCTGATCTCCGAACCATTGTAACAAACCTTGCTCTTACATATGTCTCTAATGACAGTCATGGAGCAAGACAATATACATTACCTGCAAACTTTATGTTCGCGATAAAGGCATTTGCTACATGTACCAGGTCAACATATCCTCTTGTTTTAGCATCAGAGGGATTTGAATGTAACTTTATAAAGAGTGAAGATGTATCAAAGTTCATTAACACGACAACAAACAAAACTCATTTCATTAAACCATATCTGTCTATTTCCGGTACATATGCAAAACTGATAATAGACAGATTTACCACAAACACGGCATTACTTTTAAATTATATAAAGACACCCATGGCGCTTGCTTCATCAGGATCATGTGATCTTCCCGCGCATACACATCAGGAGATCATTGATATGGCAGTAAGACAGGCACTGCAGGCAATACAGGATCCACGCTGGCAGACAAGTGTACAGGAAGAAAAAATTAAATCGAACTAATGAATCTCACGGAGTTACAAATATTGTTCCAGCAGAAGATACAGGATACTAATCCTGTTTTTGAGGTTCAGCAAAGGCCTGATACATTCACTATATGTAATTACCTCAACAGATCTATTGACAGGTATCTTGAAAAGAAATACCTGGCACTTCCGACATATGAACAAAGACTAAGCGCCATAGATCTTAATATAGATGAACTGCATAATCTTATTATCCCCAATGGGGCATTAACAGCAGCTAAAGATCTTGCTGAATATAACTGGTCTACCAGGGGCCAGAGATATCGTACGCCTGATGATATACTTATTCCTATAAGTCTTGTTTGTACTGTAACCCGGACAGAGATATATCCGATGACTGATCAGAGTATGTTTGCAGAATGGATGTCACGCCGTCAGGCACAGAGAGTCATAAGCAATACATCTGATAAGGTCATGTATCCAAAACCTATATCTGTATGGGAAGATCCTTATTATATTATGCTTATTGGGGATGCATATACTACATCTCTTACTGCAGGAGTATTGACTTACCTCAGAAAACCATATAAACTTGATTTTTTATACACTGAATTATCCGGCGTTGGTACCGGTAATCTAAGTATAAGTGCAATAACCAATGGATCTTATTTTCTTGCAAAGGCAAGGATGACATATGTTAATTCTGTTGGGGTTGCTACTACATTCAAACCCGGAGATAAAGTACTAAAGGTAGCGGGGTATAATACTATCACTTATGATGATGAGCAGATCGTTGTTGGTTATCCCTGGGGATTAACAGATACTCCTGATTTTCCTGCATATCTTCATGATAGTATTCTTGATCAGGCTGTATCATTATTTCTTGAAGAAGCAAAATTAAAATTAATAACTAAAAACTAAAAGTCATGGCAAACCTTGAGTCGATTAGTAGAGATAATGCCAGTAAATTCAACAGTAATCCGGATAATGGATTTGTTGTAAGATCTGGATTTTGGAATAATCTTATTGCTCTGTTAAAGACAGTTCTTACAGAAGCAGGAGCATTTACTGTAGATACGATATCTGAAAAAACAACGGATGCAGGTGTAACCATTGATGGTGTTAAATTAAAAGACGGTGGAGCTACTGTTATTACAGGTGGAACTAACACTTTTAATATAACAAATGGAACGGCCTCATTAGATGTTATTGCAGGTGCAGCAGTTGATATTAATGATGATTTTGCCGTTACCGCTGGATTTGGTGTTACTTTAGCTGCAGAAGATGCGGCTTCTTCAATAACTCTTGATGAACAGACTTTTGAAGTAGAGGGTGAAGGTACTGCAAGCAGATTAATGAAATTAAAAAATGATACTGATGCTGCAGTCACGCTTACAATGGGAGGAGATCAGGATATTTCTACTGATAGTGCTACATTTACAATATCAGGTTTAGTGGCAGATACTGTTTCAGAAAAGACACCAGGATCTGGTGTTACTATTGATTCTCTTCTTATTAAAGATGGTAAGAAAGGTGCAACTACTGCCATTACCGCGAATTCTACCGGAGGAGGAGCAGCTATAATATCTGCTGTAGAACAACATGTCGTGATCACATTCACAAATGCTGATCATATTGTTTCCCTTCCTCTTCTTTCAAGCTTTGCTACTGGTGGCATGATAAGTGGTACTCCTTTGAATACAGGCGGGGAATTAAGGGTTCATCCTACTGATCAGACAGGAACGAAATATATCAATGGAGTAACCGGTGGTAATGAATTACAACTCAGTGATGCTACTGCATCCTATTTTGAAGCTGTAAAAGTAAGTAATACTAAATGGGTCGTCAAAACATGGAGTTCACTTGGTGCACCGACAACGATAGTTCCTGATTTATAATGATCGCGGAACAGATGCAATATCATTTTGAACTGAAGCTTAATCAGTTTAATACGGTGAATAAGGTATATACATCGACTGATATTGCTGTGTTCCTTAACCTTGCCCAGGATCAACTTATAGATGACAGGTATTCAAAGAAAGCAGGAAGCAATCTATCGTATTTTGAAGCGGATGAAAAGACAAGACTTGAACTCGGTAGTCTTATAAAGAATACTGTAATAACAAATTTTGTAACAGCCGATGCAGCTCTTCATCCAGGAGGTCAGTTTGCTAACCTTCCTTCAGACTTTCTTTATTCCCTGCAGGAGATGTGTGTTGTAGGATATACTGACTGTAATGATGACAGCGCTACAGGATCTGTAGAAGTACTTCCAATCCGTCATGATGAATATACAAAAAATGTCAAGAATCCATTTGGCAAACCATATAAGAATCTTGTCTGGAGAATGGACTATGGAGCTACAGGAACGAAGAAACATGAACTGATACATGCAAGTGACAATACTATTACATCTTACAACTTAAGATATCTGAGTAAACCTTCAGCTATAAATATTATTACAGGTGCAGATTGTCAGTTACATGAAAGTCTTCATGAGGAGATTGTTGACAGGGCAATAGTCATTGCTCTTGCCATGATAAGTAAAATTAATGAACCTAAAAAAGCAACAGAATGAAAAACAGGGCAATACTTGCAAGGGAGAAAGCCAAGGGATATATCCCTGAAGTCTCTATAGAAGTTGAAGAACCAGTTGTTGAAAAAACAAAGATAGCTACAAAAGATCCAAAGACAGGTGAGATCGTTGAGATCTTTGAATCATTGGAAGAAGCAATAGATAAAGGTTTTGATAAAACCAATATCAATAAAGCTATCAAGAATGGTACAAAGTACAAAGGATTCTTATGGAACTCTGAGAACCAATTATTATAATTATAAATTTTAAATTCCAAAGACATGACACAAAATGATGTAATGCAACTGTTTATCGGCAAGGACCTTGGAGCAGTAACTCCAACTACTGCCATTAACGGCGTAATATCCACCTATGCAGGACTGACTGATGGTGAGATCGCCGTATGTAATGCCCACAACATGGTTCTTAGCGCAACATCAGTGCTTACTGATGACATTGTTGCAGAATCTGGAATTAAACTCATTCTCCGTAATGGTACCGATCTGATCCAGAGTGATCTTATCAAACAGGCCAATATCCTCGCGTTCAAAACACAGGTCGATGTAGCAGCCGCAGAACAGGTATCCTATATCGGGTATAATGGTACCTCAGGTGAGATTGAAGTAGCAAACAGCAAACTGTATGTCGTAAGACTTTCTCTGAAAGAACAGGATTATACAGGTATCGGACAACAAATGATAATCAATTCAGCTTACAAGAGTGATGCTTCGGCTACACAACTTGAGGTTGCTCTTGGTCTTGTTCAGCAGTTGAGTCGTACTCTTCGCAGGCAGGCTGTTGTTCCTATCCAGGCTGAACTTATTTCTGATGTTGCTTATGCAGCTACAGCTGCTTTTGCTGGAACAGTAACCTTTGTTAAAGGAGAAAAATATGTAACATGCGGTACTAATACTGATTATAATACCAACGTGGACCTGGCTGTAGGTGATTATGTTCGTTTTTCTGATGCACAGGCAGTAACCGGGTGTCTTGTCACTGATGGTATATACAGGGTCGAGGAGCTTACCTCAACTACCGTGTTCAAGGTTGACAGACCTATTGAGGAAGAAAGTTTCTCGGCAGTAGCTGCAGGGAAGGCTGCAGGCACGGTTCTTACCGCTGCCAAGATGGCTTCTGCTGATCTTGGTATTAAACTCTCTGGTGTTGCCAGGGCATTCTCTGTTGGGAAAACTCCATTCTCAAAAGTATCATTTCTGATAGGGCTTGATACATCAAGTTCATTTGGAACAACACCTATTACCTATACGACTGCTATGACTCTTGGGCAGGGTAATTATGAACAGATAGCTGAACTGGAATGGGGACTCCTTGGTAATGATGGTAATGCCTATGCCGGAGACTTCATGTGGACAGCTGCCAGGGCCCTTGCTACATCAGGAAAGATGTATGATCAAATGTCGGTCAGTTATTATACTGATGTTACTACCGGAGGTATTGGTGGAGCGCCAAGGAGACTGAAACAACTTCTTGTTGCCCTTGAAACAGGATTCTCCAATGGAGAACCACCTGATACTATCTCTGATATACTTCAGGCTTATACTACACAGACAAGTTCAATAGGCGTATAATAACCGCTTATCTGCCATATTTCAAATCGGGGGAAGCGGAAGATATTTTCTCTTCCCCTTTTTTGAATTTATTAATCAATTTAAAACAGATAAGTCATGTTTACGCCAGATCTTGATCTTAAAGTAGTAACCCGTTGTACTAAGTTCAGCATACAGGACAAGACTGGTGTTGATACAGGAGATGGGACAAAATGGAGTGGTGTTTCAGGGTTGGATCCAGGGACATTGACTTCTGCCATAATTCAAATAATAAATCCTTCCGGGGTAGCATCAGATGAATATGATATCCTTAGTCAGATACCTGATCCGGTAACAGGTACCTGGTGGTTTGATGATCTTACGGGTACAAGCGAGGATGGACTTCATAATATTGTTTATAAGCTTAAGACTGGTGACTTTACCATATCTGCATTCTCAAATTATGGATCTACCGTAAATGGAACAGTAAAAGTAACAGCTGCTACACATGGATTAACTGGTGGTATGTATGTTGATATTACCGGATCAACAAGTTATAATGGAGAACATCTTGTTACCAAGATTGATGCAAATAACTTTTATATTGCTGATACCTGGGTAGCAAATGATGGTGCATGTACAGGTACAAGAGAATATAAAAGTACATTCTATCCTTATGTATATTGCAGATCTGAAGCAGGAGTTGATAAGATGTTTTCTAATCTTGCAAGGATGGTGCCCGGGAATACAAGAAAGAAATATCTTGATGATGCTCTTACAGCCTGGGGACTTCTTAGTTCATTAAAGAGCGCTATCAGTTCATCCAATCTTACTGCATTAACAACAATACAGGATGAGATAGATCAGATACTTGATTTTTATGATGTTGACCCTAACTTATAATTATCATGCCTACAGGACCTCAAGAACCATTAGGACCAGTTCGACATCCATTAGGTTTTAATAATACAATACCAATAGGTGGTTCTGTTGGTCAGTTTCTTAGAAAAAAAGGACTGCAAAATTATAATACAGAATGGGGATCTATTTCTGTAGAAGGATTAGCAGAAGCCTTTGAGACGGTGTCAAAGAATCTTAAAAGCTATCCTTATATTTTGAATTATGGTGTTGATGGCATTGACACTATTGTTTATGACCTTAGCGGGGGACTGTCAATAACCAAGACATTTACTTATGCGGCAGGGATATTAACTACAATTACGCTTTCAGGCGATACGCCATCAGGCATAGACCTTATAAAAACTCTTTCTTATACGGGAATAGACCTTACATCTGTTGCTTATTCATAAAAATATAGTAATTTTGTTTAATTTAATAATTTTCAACCATGCCAAAAGGACTTAGTACTTGTAGTAATTTTTTAGCATTAGTTTATAATGCTACGACATGGGCCAATGTGGCAATAAATGCTACAGCTGCGCCTATAACAGATATTTATATGGCTCTTGCCACAGCGAGCTATTCACCTTCATCTACTATGAGTAGTAATGAGACTGTTTATACTAATTATCTCAGGAAGACTATTGTAAGATCAGTTGCAGGATGGGATGTACCTGTAGATGGTGTGACACAAAATACGGCAGCCATTGAATATGCTCAATGCGGAGTCACAGGGGCAACAATAACAAGTGCATGTACGGGCAAGGCATCGGGAGCAAGTGACATATTCCATTATGGGGATTTGAATGATCCTATTGCAGTAAGCAATCAGATTCAGCCACGTTTCCCGATTGGGGCAGTCACTATAACAGAAAGTTAATTATTGGAAGGGAGAATATATGGCATATAAAATAGAAATCTTAAATGAAGAAAGGGAGACCTTAACATCTACTGTTGTTGAAAATATTACAGAGGGTATGATGATTAATTTTCCTGATTATATTGGGAAGAAAGATACAGCAGTATATTTACAAATTGATGATAGAATAATAAATCTTGATAGAACAACCGTACTTGATCCTGATACTTGGTATAAAGGGAAAAGAATACCCCTTACTCCCCGGATATATCTTTATTCAGTTGCGGAATTTTGTAATATAAATAAAGGGAAATATCCTCCTCTTTATCAATGTTCTGTTTGTGGTAAACCAGTTAAAGTAATACCACAGGGCGAAGGTATTGAACCAATAAAAAAGTTTAAATGTATTCATACGAATGCAGCTATTTGGGCTAATCGTAAGGTGACATTAAGAGGAAAGGGAAATTTAAGTACGGCTAAACAATGTTCTATAAAGATAAAATTAACATTAAGACAGTTATTATCACATCTTACTGGTAGAAGTATATGATAACCCAGGTAGAAATATCAAAAGCATGTTTGGATGGAAGGACATTAATACGATCTTTTAATAAGAATATTACTGTTAATGCTTCAGTTGGTATTGCCATGGATTTATCTGGATTATCGGGGAACCCTGTTGCTCAGTATTTTTTAGGTAGTTCAGGCACATCAACACAAATGTCATATCTCTTAAATGATAAGGGATTAGATCATGGCGGCACAATGACCGGATATAAGAAGTTTATAAGTAATGTCTTTATAAATACCGTTACCTCAACACTTGTCCCCTGTACTTTAAGGTTATGCGACTACTTAATGTTCTATGCTTTTATTGGCATGGATACAGGATTACAGGAATTAACCAATAGTGTTTCACTTCCACGTTATACTGCCAATGAAGGTGTCCAGATGATGATGATTGAACAAAATCCTTATGTTGGTGGTTCAACGGTACAGGTAGGATACACTAATCAGAATGGTGTTACAGGAAGATTGACTCCGATAATGACATTGAATAGCTCCACGTCTATCGGATCAGTAGCAACATCAGCACCTACACTGGCAGGGGCAAAGGGTGATTTCCTTCCGTTACAAAGTGGAGATTACGGAGTTCAGAAAATAGATACCATTGAATTTTTTACAGGTGATGTCGGGACTGTATGTTTATTACTTGTAAAACCAATTATATCACTTCCTCTTTATGAGATTTATGCTCCCTGTGATTGGAATTTATGGTTCCATTTGGGGAGATTGCCTGAAATAAAAAATGATGCTTATCTGAATTTTATTTATAAACCGAGAGTAGCATCAACAGGGGCGGTGACAAATACTATTTTTGGGGACTTACAAACAGTTTGGAAATCAAGTTAAAAATTAATATCATGGCAGGATTTACATCAAAAGATCACGAAATAAGCAGCATGTCGGCAAGCGGGAAAGTATGGTATTCTACTATTTCAAAACAAATGAATCCGACTTTGGCAGCAGTAGCAAACGAATGGCATACCTTATTCAGAGGGGGTGGTTATCCACAGGCAGATGCTATTTTTGATACAGGAACGAATCTTACATTTCAGTCATTATGTGATCAGACAACAAATGCCGGGTGTATTTGTCATGGTGGAAATATCGGCACTGATGGTGACGGATTTAAGATATTAACAGCAGGCATGGCGGTTACAGCAGCTGCGACAGTTGTTCCCGCTACACTGATGATTGTAGATGTATTGGGATGGATAAGGGTAACATCAATAACCACAACTACTGCACAAACGGTGTTATGGCCAACGGTTGGTGTTCCTGAGACATTTACTGCATCGGATTCCGGTGGATCATTATTATTAACTTATACTAATGACTACAATACTTTTACTAAAATAAGAGTTGCCACAACAGTTACATTACCTACCGGATTAAGTGTTGATACTGATTACTGGATAACAAGAATGTCTGCAAATACAGCAAAAGTATCCACAAGTTTTGCCAATGCAATAGCAGGTACTTATATTGCATATACAGATGGAGGAACAGGAACACAATCGTTAAATATTAAACTTCCACGTACAACAGCAGGAGAACAAGTTAATGCAATATTTTTTAATCCACAGGCAACGGCACTTGGAGCAGGAACACCTCAATTAACTCTTGGATATACCAATAGTGCCGGAACTGCATCAAGAGCCACTCCTACTACTCCATCTGCACCAATAGGTAAAACGGCAGCAAGCAACTCACATATACTTTATTCGGGTGCAACAGGAGCAGGGAAATTCGGCCCATTTATACCATTACAGGCAGCCGATGCGGGTATCAGGACTATTCAAACAATAAGAAACAATGCTACATATACATCAGGTATGTATTCAGTGGCACTTGTAAGGAGGCTGGGTATTCTCCCTGTGCAAATATTAGGGCAGGCTGTGATAATAGACTTTACAAGTAATATGTATCCTTCTTATCCTAAAGTCGAGGATGGTGCAGCCTTATATGGATTGATAAAATCAGGAGTGGCAACCCCGGTTAACTCAGCAATAGATATGGATTTAGTATTCGGATGGTCATAATATGGGAATAATAGGAAATAACTTCGTGAGAAATACAGGAGTGCATCGCTCTATCGGTGAAGTGGTGGCACGTACTCCGGGCAATGCCATGATGTACAGTCTGTTTTGTAATAACAGATGTCATGACGGAGAAACGACAGTCATCTCCGGTGCTGCGTTACCCTTGGGCAGTTATTTCCCTGATACTTTTTATCCTCCTATAATAGCAGGAGAAATGTCTTTGAGAATGACAGCGACAGGGAATGTGACCTGTAATCTGTATCCATCGAAATCTATGACTATTGATTTAACGGGTAGCGGAAATTTAGAAGCAACGGCAGCGTTAGTTATATCTATGCTACTTGCCCTGTCCGGTAGTGGAAATTTAGAGGCAGATATTCAGGGAAGGGTAAATATGAGTATTGATTTAATTGGGGAGGGTGGATTAGCTGCATCAATGGAAGGAATTGCCAACATGATTATTAATATGCTTGGAGAAGGAACATTAGAAGCAACTATTTCAGCTTATGGTAATATGGCTATTGATATTGTAGTTACAGGTACAGGATTGACAACCGCAAATGTGGGACAAGCCGTTTGGAGTGCATTAGCGGCAGTTAATAACGAACCATTAACAATGGGGGAAAAACTTAATGATGCCGGAGCAGCAGCTAATCCTTGGACGGAAGTATTACCCGGAACATATACAGGAAGTCAAGCAGGTAAAGTAATTGACGATATTAAGAAAAAAGCAAACATGATACCTGGATTATATTAATAAAATAAAACTATGTCAACCGGTGCACAATTCTTAGGTCCTTCTCCACAACTTGATGGTGGCAATATATTTATTGAACCGGCCAGGGATGATAAGAAAAATATTATTCTTCTTACAGGAGAAACTATTAGCGTGGCCGGTGCTACCGGACCTATAGGAATAGGAGCCACAGGTCCGACTGGACCAACA
>Ga0209318_1000051_pt1 | contig 153434 bp, 154 predicted proteins | sample RifGroE1_FD_183999 | JGI IMG/M metagenome (GOLD analysis project Ga0209318, IMG submission 183999) | Groundwater microbial communities from Rifle, Colorado, USA - Groundwater E1 (SPAdes) (version 2) | ecosystem: Environmental > Aquatic > Deep subsurface > Groundwater | place: Rifle, Colorado...
CCCTGCCATACCATTGCCGGTAACTGCAAGCAGGTTAATTTTCCGCCATAATCCTTAAATACTGCCCCAGTATCAATTCCTACTTTCCCACTACTAAACCAAGGTACGGAACTTTCGTGCCCTACTATCGTAAATGTTGGGGTATGGCCAAATATAACTGTCTTTCCTTTATTCTGATTAATTAACCATTCTTGCCTAACCCACATCAAAGATTCTTCGTCGGCATCTTTAGGGTGATTACAACCAAACGGCAATCCGGCATGAACAAAAACATATTCGTCAGTCTCGTACCATTTAGGCAATCCTTTCAAAAACTCAATATGCTTTTGGGGTATAAGTTTTGGCAACCCATACCACGGCGTACTACCATATCCCCCGCTTATTCGATAACTTCTTAAAGTGCTTTTACCGCCATTCTGCAACCACAACATACAATCATCGGCATCTTCTATTGCCTTAATAAGCATGTCCTCATGATTCCCCATAAGTGCTACTGCACCATTGGCAACTAAGTCCATAACCAATTCGATTACTTTCTTGGAGTGCGGTCCTCTGTCAATATAATCACCAAGCAAAATTAATTTATCGTTTGCCGGATTATACTTAACCTTTTTGAGAAGTTCGGTAAACTTGTCATACATTCCATGAATATCGCTTATCGCTAAAATTCTTATGCTTTATTCCCCCTTCTGCGCCCCATTCACGACAGCAGGTACAAAACCCTGCCCATAATATTAAGTCGCCTGTACGGGGCTAATAATTATGTTTTAAGATACTTCTTTACTGTTTAACCAATCACAATATTTCTGGCAATCATCCTTAGATTTAAAAAATACATCCTGACTCCCTATGTCCTCAAATTTCATATCCTCGCTGTATATCATTTCGGCATATATAGTCCTGTTGTGACTGGCATAATCATGTCTACTATCTTCTTTAATTTTGTACCACATTGCCATCATGTCTTTGTGGTCGCTAATTTTGAATTCAGTAAGAATATACTCTCTTACGGCATATACAGTTTTTCTTACGTCACAGGTGCAAGGTTCGGTAGTTTTTCTACCTAAAGGTGATATAAACTCTATTTTCCTGTTCTCGTTACAATTACCGCATTTAGGTAAGTCAACGTATGTTCTTTCTTCCGCATACATCACAACTTTAAAGTCTTTCATTAAACTGGAAAGTCTCTCGCTCCTGACCTGTCTTTCAAGATTAGATTTCTTATTCTCCAGTTCGCGTTCTCTCTCCGCAATTTCTTTGACCTTCTCGTTCAACTTATAGTTCTGCTCTTTCAGGTAAGCGTTTTCTTGCTTAACACTCTCAATATCCTGCTTAACGCTTTCTAACAGAGCATCTTTCATCTTCTGCTGATACTCCATCATTATTTCATCGGCAATTGTTTGCTCATAACAAGGTTCCTCATCGCAATCGTACATTTCATATCCTCCTTCTATATGCGCCCCATCTACAGTGTTAGCATATAAAACTACCTACACGCAATTTTCAACGCTGTACGAGGCTAATTTTGCGCTTATTTTCGATTCTAGTTGACTAACTATCCTGCATTTTCAAATGTTCAGCAACTGTCGCTAGAAATCTACTTACGATAGGTTGCTTAACCATATTCCCGTGAAACATTTCGGCATAGTCAACCGTTCCGTTTTCCTGAGTTTTCTTAATAGCATGACGGATACATCTCTCAACTCTTTTGCCGGTTGTGCTGAATTTTTCGCCTACATTGTCGTATGTTTCGCACCAACGGTATGCGGAGTTCGGAGTATTTAGTGTTAGCAGAATTGCCTCTCTTGCGTATAGATAACCGGATGTTTCCGGCGGCACCCCTAATGCTAGGAGTAATTTTGTGGTTTTGTTTATCATTGGAAATCTCCTTTCGCTAATCAACTCACTACCTCCACCGCTGCAACACAATACCCCGGCGACAACCCATCCCGAAAATCGTGCAGCAAGGCACCTTTGCGATCCCGGAACATATTCCGATATTTTTCGTCGTACCATTTCCGGTTGCCATCGTTGGGCAGGTCAACGATAAATTTTAGCTTAGGTTGTCTGTGGCGTTTCTGTTTTGGCATTTGTGGCATCCCCCTTCTTCCTCTCAGTCAAATACTGCTCTGAAATATGTTTCTCCGGTATCCGCAGTACGGCAAAAACTCCGAAATCGGTAAGGGCATTAGCACTATTTAAAGCACCCTCCGGTATTACGAGTTCAACAGTTATCCGATGATACTTCTTTTTCTTGGTCGGCGAATAGGTGCTGATAGGATTGACCGGCGGTCAATCCTAAAATGCTGTCAGGATTGGCACCCTTAATGATTTCCGCTATCTGTTTGATCTGGTCAGGTGATGCGTTAATGTGGCATGTTCTCATTTGTTTTCCTCCTTCTCATTTCTCCCAAATTCAATAGTTACCTTGCCGCCCCTAATGCCTATTATAATGACGACAATCCACGGCAAGCAGGTTAGACATACAGTTGTATAAAGCAATGCCTTGTTAAATAATTCTAGCAATACATAACCTCCTACAAATAATAGTTTTCGATGATATACTGCACGGCATTTTCCAAGTACTCACAATGCCGTGCGATCCCACCCCTAACATGCGGATGATTGATAACGCTATAGGCAGTACCCCATGCAATTACTGGTTTACCTTGCCTTCTCGCCTCCACAATCTCGCAAATTGTACCGATGGAAATTTGCTCATAGTCTAACTCAGCAAGGATAATGTCACTGTGTCCAATCTGATAGTCGTTACTGTCAATGATTTCCCTATCGGTTACATTGCTTCCGAAGTCGGTATTTACCGGATTAAGTATACAAAAACCTGCCTCAACTAAGTCTCCCGCCGCTTTCTCTCTCCAGTCGTTCATTTCTTCTTTACTCAAACCGGCCATTTTACCGGAAAGGTATACTGTTGGTCTACGCATTGTTTACCTCCTTCCTCTCCCTAACAACTTCCAGAATTTCTTTCCAACCAATACTGTCACTCAAAATTCCCTTGAAATACTCGCCATTCTCGCCAAAGTCACGATTCACGGCAACCCTGCCATTATCACCCTTGGCGTATCTCGGCATATTCGGGCAAGGCAATCCTTCCTGAGTTCCCTGTAAGCGACAAATTAGCGGTCTATGCTCATGTATTGCACATTTATTATAAAAAGTGTCGCGTAAAATACAGGTCATGCTTTCCCTTTTCTGCTTAACAAGATGTTCAATGTTGGCAAAGTTCATATTTCCTACTGCTGTTACTATCTTGTCCCAGTCCGTATTTGAGACAGGCACAGGACCACAACATTTTCCGCAGTTCATGCAGATAAATTCGCTCATACTTTATCCTCCTCATACATTTCCTTCACCATTTCCAAAAACTTCTCCGCATTTTTCAACCGGCGGCGTAAGTCACTGACTAACTTTTTAGCTTCTTCAAGAGGGTATCTCTTGGCACCACACCAAAAACCGCCGACCAAGACACACCTTTCTCTTTTCCTCCTGAGCGAATCAGTTGCTATACAGTATTCAAATACCTCTCTGACTGTTGCGGCAGCGGCATTTCTTTCCTCGGCATCTTTAACGACATAAACACTATTGTAACCGCCGCTGATTATATCGCCGTTCTTAAACTTCTCATATAAAGGCACAAAACACTTTTCCGCTTCTTCCGGTGTGTCGTATTCCTTATCACATACCGGACAATGGTATTTAACTACTGGTTCCATTTGTATCCTCCTACTTAAAAATAATCCAGCAAATCACTACAAGTGCAGCAAATTCAGCTATAGACTTAATTAAATCCAACAAATTCGGACCTATTTCCAACATAACAATCCTCCTATATTCAGAATATTTCTACTGTTTTCGGTTGGCCGGGACGTGGTTATGCCTTAGATAATCTTTTCTGCATCCTAATATCCATATCAGCTTCAACCTTAATCGGTTGACAGAGTTGAATAATTCTACTTGCAGCGCGTTCCCCGATAAACTTGTCCATTTCCTCTAAACTAAGGTTAGTTGTTATGACCGTCGGCAGGTTAAAGTTTATTCTGTGATTTAAGATAGTGAATAACTTTCCTTGGGCCCACTCGGTATACTGATGCGCCCCCAAGTCATCAAGAATTAATACTTGTACTTCTCTGGCAGTATCTAATAAGTCTTTCTCGCTGTAGTCCTGGCCCTCGCCTTTGTTGTATGTACTCTTAATTTGGTCTAACAGGTCCGGTACTACGGTAAATAGTGTTGCTATGTTCTTGCGAATAAGTACGTTTGCTATACAGCAGGCTAAGTATGTTTTGCCGTGTCCTGCCCTGCCGGTCAGTATTAATCCATCTGCTGCCTGTCCATTTACAACCGCATCGGAGAAGTCTTGTGCTAATTTTACTGCTTTCTTAATTTCGGCAAGGTTATCTTTGTAGTAGTCATAATTAAAGTTATCGAATCTACTTGACAACATTTGCTTGCTTAGTTTGCTGTCTTTGAATTTGTTGATTATTTTTCGCTTTATCATGCAGTCGCAAACTTTGAAGGTAGTACCTTCTATCTGGACTATGCCCCTATCTCCGCAAATTTCGCACATATATTAATCACCTAGTTAGCATAGAGTTTACTGTATAAATCTCTTTTTGCTTTTTCTTCGGTGGTGAGTTGTTGATCCTTATTTCGCTCAACCCCTACCGTTTTAAGTTTATTGATCTGTGTTTTAAAAACTCCCAAAGTATAACCTGAGTTAATAACATATGGGTCATTTGAATCGAAAAACTTATCTAGTAGGTCAAGCAGTTCTTCTAATGAACAGTTGCCTAGCAAATTCTTAACTAAATTCCCATCCTTGCCACCATCAATAAACGGTTTTTTACCAAAAACAGAAATAAACTTATTGTGATAATGGTCAATAACCTGTTTGTGTGCTGATGATGATTTTTTATCAGCAATGGTTTTAATGTTATTAGGTTTTTCATTATTAGTATAATTATTATTAGTAGTGTCGGTTTCCCCACAATGTGGTTTCCCCACATCTGGATTTTCAGACAATGTGGACTCCCCACTATCTGGACTTTCTGTTTCTATGTTGGGGGTTTCATACACAATGGTTTCCCATCCGGTTATGTGTCCCTTATCATCTCTCGTGGAAACTTTTTTAACGTAACCTGCATCTTTTAATTCGGAAAAAGCTGATCTTGTAGATGTTATCTTATCTGTTGAATGTTTAGTTACTTCGTCAAGATAAACCTTCCAATCATTAGGCAAACTAAGCAGGTATACAAGTAACCCCTTTGCCCTCCATGATAACTTTTCGTTATTCAGAATACTCTTATCAATCTGCACATAAGGGTTTTCTCGCTTATGGATTTTGATTATGCGATCAGACATTTTATGCCTCCAATAATTTAATAATTTCTGGAGGGTATTCTCCATTAATAATTCTTTGCAAATCTCTATTATTGTCCAACCTAAACCATTCGCCCTTTATGTTATACTCTGCAAACATATTTAAGAAAAATTTTTCTGCCTTTTCCATATTTATTACTCTAATTGAATGTAGTATTTCAGTCTCAATAGGCAATCTCCTGTAATCGGCTAAACGGTTTTCAAGGTTCTTTGTTCGCCCTATTTTATACATACCATTTCCGGAAGCAATGAAATAAATATATCCCGGTTTTGTGCTTTTCTTTATAGACTTAGGTTTACTATTGTCTCTTGTGGGGTTACTTATTTCTAAGTTATGAGATTTAATTTCTTCATCAGAAACTTGCTCTAAGAAATTTCTCAGTCCGGCAATTATGGTTTTAATTTCGCTATGACTAAAAATATATCCACCATTTCTGTACGGTACAAACGATTCTATATCACTTTGATATTGCATTAAAAAATTATTGAAAAATAAAGACCTTGGTTTGTCGGTAATTTCTTTTATTAAATCATGGTTATTTATGCTCTTAAATACCATCGTCCTACCTCCTAAACATTGTGTCACTCACACATATATTATAACATTTTATAATTGATTTTTCAACTATTTCCATGTATAATTTACACAAACGACACATTTATGAGGTGATATCATGTCAGACAAAAACGATAAAAGGTTTAACTTTGCTATTAGTCAAAAACTTCTTGACGAGATTGAGGAATTTAGAAAGTCATTCGACAAAACACCACCGACAGCAGAAGCAATTCGGCATCTTCTCAAATACGCCCTCGCCAACATTCCTGCTCCCAGAGAACCCCGGCAATAAACGGGGTTCTCTTTATGTCCATGATCTACCTCCTAGTCAACTATTAAACTTATTTCTCATGTAGGTATTATCAATGAGAACCTCCTTGTAGAAGTCAGCTTTTCCATCATGCCTTGTTGGCCATGTTATGCAATGAATATTTATTGAATCTGTGCAAAGGAATTTTTTGAAATAGTCTAGTTTTTTCTTAGTACTATTACTCAACTGATTATATGCTTGATTGAAATATCCATAACAATTATGACCTCTAACTATTGGAATGGTGTCTTTATTTAGCCAATACTTATTTAATACAAATTTTATCCATTCGACTCCCTGATATACTGCCCTTGGAACTGACTTATTTGCTCCGGCATCAAAGATTAAACACTCATAATTAAGCGCAGCGCACATTAAGAAATTATTATCTAAGTCCTGTAATATGAAGTCCCATCTTTTCTGTTCGCAGGCAGTCGATTGTATGCGGATAAAGGAGTATTCATCAAGTGTAGGTATTTTTTCTATACCGTTCGTGAGATTAATAAAGTTTTTAGCCATACCCTACCCCTCCAATTACCCTAGTCAACTATCAAAGCAGTAACCTTCCGGTTAAGGCCAAAAGTTTCATTGATAATCTTAAGCATTTCCTGCTCTGACCTGTAGAATAGAATTCTGCCCTTCTAGTCCCTCACGGCAAGCGCATCTTTATTTATTCTGTATTTGTACATTGATAGTACCTCCTTAAATTTGTTATTTGTACCACCGATTAATCAACAAATCCAACTCCTGCGACACTTCCAATGTCCTAGTTGAACCAATACCATACTTCATAGCCGTTTCGTGCATCCTGTTTCTGGCTGACTTAATTTTCTTTAGTAGGCTTTTTCTCTCGGCATCCGACATACTATTCCTACCCTTCACAATATAATTTGTTAACCGATCACCTCTTTATAATTTGACTAATTTTACAGTCCTCAAAGTGCCCATCCTGTTTAGAACCATGACAATAAGGACATTCATAACTTTCTTGATAACCGTTGTTAGCCTGACCGCCATTATAAACGCAAAATTCTAATCCAGATATTAACTCTTGCAATCCCTCAACCTCTGACTCTGCCGCAATTGCTCGGTTAATTGCTTCTGGCCAACCTTCGCGAGACTCGGCAATAAAATTAGCAGTACATAGATGGTAACAGTCACAAATAGTAACTTCTCCCATAAAATCCATGTCGGAAAATACGCTTACACCTTCACTATCGGTATGCCATTTTCCATCTATTACCTTCTTGCAAACCTCTAAGTCAGCATGTAAATATCTCACTTAACTACCTCCTAAGCACCTTCTTAATGTGTTCCCCTATTTCTTTAGATATTTTCTCCTGCTCATCAATCAATAGAGCAAACGCCCTAAAAATACTATCTTGAAAACAGAAAACGTATCCCTGTCTGTGCATCCATCTACAAAACTTATTTACATTGATAATAAATTCTTCTGCTCGCTGATCGGTGATTTTTTCTTTAAAAATTTCATATTCTGCCTTATTCCATCTATTAAGCAATTCCTTGATGGATTCAATTTCATTCTGCCTGTCCAATTGTTGCTGATCTAGCTTGTATTTGCAATGATCACAACTTATAGAATTCTGTTCATGGGCAAACATGTAACCTTCAAGTGTAACCGCACCCTTACCACACTTAGGACATTCGACAGGTATTTCCCATTGACCGCAGTCCCCAGCATCCCAAGCACGTTTAGGTTCACCAATAACCTTTAAGTCCATATCAAGTAAATTCAATTTCTTATCCTCAACATGATTACCGGCAACGTCACAAACAAAACCAACTACATTGCCGCCCTCTATTATTTGCTTGCAAGTCATCTACTCAACCCCCTCATAGTGTTTCTGGAGGCTTTTTAGGATTTCGGTACCTAAAGTATCTAAATGATTTTTAAGTGCCTGTACGCTCTCCAAATCGGCCAATTTAAGGCCATGAGACAGGCATCCATTTATCACACCACCAAGAGAGGAATAATAACCAATATCGTCCCACATAACTGCACCGGGAGTTTTTGATTTTTCTCCGCAAATGCGTTTCTCTTGCAAGATAAAATTGCGCGGGTCTGTTATAATTCTGTAACCTGAATTTCCTATTTCTACCTGCATGTTTTCGCCTCCAATTAGGGTAAAATATCGTTCCAACTAATAACCTCGGTTAGCAGTCCTTTGAAATTTTCGCCATGCTCACCAAACTCTTTGAAGAATTCAGTATCGCCGCCAGTATCACCCCCCGGCATATTCGGGCAATGTAATCCCTTATGAGTTCCCTGTAGTCTACAAATTAGCGGTTTATGTGCATGTATCGCGCAGCTTGGTTGACTGATTAGTCTGTCTATTTCCCGTTTTGACATTTCACCTACTGTTAATATAATTTTATCCCAATCGGTATTTGATATGGGCACAGGACCACAACATTTACCACAATTTATACAAATGAAATCATTATTCAACTTGCTACCTCCACCCTGCCCCATAAGATATGTTCTCCCCGCACACTCCCATGTACGTCTAATCTCGTGCCATCGGGATAGCTGTATAAGTCCTCGAAAACCAACCGAAACGCTCTCTCAATGGGTGAGAAGTTCTCAATAACTCGCATCATGGCATCATCACCGCCTAGGAGTTTCAGTTTGCCGTTATTGACAATTAACTGTACTGCTGACATTTAATCATCGTCCTCCTCGTCCGGCACTTCGGTATAGTCAAACCCTAAACACTCGTTAAGATTGTGTCTAAGTTCACCAAAAACATAACCACTAGGACAATAATGTTTACGGATGTAATAACATGCCATGCAAGTTCGGTAAGTGTCCATAACTCCGTCCCATTTGCCAGTTACGTTATGGTATTTTTTTCCCGGTTTAATTCTCTCTCTGCACTCATAACAAATATATTGCTTCCTTGCATTTGGAAATGTTTCCTTAGAAAACTCAGGATAATCGCCATCATTATTACTGCAATCACATGCAATGCTCACTAACCTAAACCTCCCTATACCATTTATCCAACTCCGCGCATATCCTGGCAACATCGGAGATTGTTTTGTCTAGTATGGCGATGTCCTCCGGTGTTGCGGTAAAATTCAACTTGCTGACGATAACCACTCGTCGTAACCTGCCTGACGTTCCGCCACAATGCCCTGCAGTCCCTCTAGACTATTGTCATTAATAGACTTAACTATCATATCAACCGCCTTGTCGTTTGCCTTCTCTGTGGAGTTTGTCGTACCCTTAGAGGCAACCCAAATCAAAACGGTAATTTCTTCGTTAGTCAATCCTTTATTTAGTCCGGCAGCATAGATAGGATGAATATTCTCTAACTGCTCCTCTGAGTCATTATCCTCATGCTCTATTAATTCTGTCTGTTCTTCTCTGACTTGTTGCTCTTTTGCCCTATCAAGCAGGTCCATAAATTCTTGCCCTGCCGCTTGAATCTGTAAAAACTGTTCGGATGGCGGTAACGCTTTGCGCTGATGCCTGGCAATAAAGTCTGTCATAGTCCCTTCAATATCTACCTGCAAGACAAAGACGGTTTTCTTAAACTGTTTGCCATCGGTAATAATGGTTCCCTCGTGCGGTTCAATTTTTAGTTTTAGCGGGATAAAAGCGATTTTACCGCCTGTCATGCCGCGAATCATATCAAGACTACTATTGATATTTACGATGCTATTCCAACCGCCCGTAGTAGTCTGATATACCCTCATGCTGCTTACCTTCGGCACGATATAGCTAAGCGTTCCCTTTGGTTGGCAACCTTTACACCAAGGATCGTCAGGGTCACAAGCTCGTTCCACCATTTCGCCGTCAATCATTGCCGTTCCGGTTTCTCCGTCACCCTTACAATGTAGTCCGACCTTGCCGTACTTTTTCATGTATTGAGGGAAAATCTGCTCTAAGTCGTTAACCGGGAAAATAATGTCTATTTCCTTTGGGTCTTGTCCATAAATTTTTGCCACTTCTTCGGGTACTTTGAAATGGTCAAGTGCTACCGGATACTCGACCATTTTGCCGTTCCGGTTTTCCTTCTGTACCTTTTCGCCTATTTTAATTTTGCCCTGTCGGGGAAGGCGGCGGCGTTCTGATATGCCCTTAATTGCCATAAATTAAGTTCTCCCTTCTTAGTCCAATATATTCTTTTAGTTTATTGTCGTTAAATATAATAAAACCGCATGACTCCCTATGTGTCTTAGGTTTTACTTCTCTTACTTGTCCGCGAGGAACATATTTCTGATAAGCGGTGATAGATTTTTTGAGTAACCGCTTAAATTTTAAATCTTTGGTAGTAACGCATAATTTTAGCAATTTTTCTGCTTTCATGTAAGGTTTTGCGTTACCAGATAAGATAACCAATGCCCACTGATACTCGTTTAGTTCAGCATATTTGCCCATACGCTTACCCCACTATCATTAAAACATCACCTCGCTAATCCTTAATGAATTGAATATCTGTAACCCTCCAAACCTTTATTATGTTCCCGTTTTCATCTTCAAGTAAGGCTCCTAAATCAACGCCATCTTCAGACGAACTACCCTCTTGAAACCATCTATGAAATTCGTATTTATTACCTTGATACATGCACTGTCTTAGTTTTTCCATTAAAACATCACCTCGCTACTAACCGGCACAACGCCCTTATCAGTCACCCGGCTACACCACAAATCAGCAAAATGGACAATCATGGTTAATGGGTGTTCCTTGCCATTTACGTCCCTGCCGCTAGGGATATATAGCATATTGTGATATACTATCGCCTGTCGCTCGTCCTCGGTCATTGGTACGAACCTGCTTAGTATGTGTAGACTCATAATGCTGTGGTCACATTCAACCATATTGTTATGCTTATATGGTTTTGCTTCGCTGGTCTTGCCCGTTTTTTCGGAAACATTGTCAATGTAGTACGGTTTTCCGTGAGTACCGATTTTGCCTACGTCATGGTGTAGTGCGGCAAACGCGATACTTTGCAGGCTAAGATTGTACGCCCTAAATGCTGCATGTAAACCGATAGCGGTATCCATAACATTTAAACTATGTTCTAATAACCCACCCGGCCAATTGCAATGGTGCTGACCGCTACACGGGGCGCAGAAGAAACCGTTTAACTCTAAGTGTGCGGATAACTTGTCTATGCCGGGACGGTCGATAAACTTTACTGCCTGCTTAAATCTTTCGATGTTGGCCTGAATTTTCTCGTTCGTAGTTAATCCTCCTTTTTGTTTCGACTATCTTCTGTAAACAACTTTCTGTCTACCTCATAGTTTAGTCTTTTACTGGCAAAAGACAGGAATTCTAAATTAGGATTTCCGTCAAGACGCAATCCTTTTGATTCAGAAGTTATAAGGATGAATTTTCCGGCATCCTCAATGTTAATATCATCCATGTCCGGTATGTCTGTTATGGTTATTTTCATGGCTATTCCTGCTAAAATGGTATTGTGTCTAGACTATGACTTGAATCTGTTTGAGATTCTGGTTTAAAACAATCACACCTAAAGTCAAGACACTTATCGCAATCTCCGTATCTGATGCAAGATACTTTGCTTCCGCATGATTTTATAATTGCAAGTGGAAATTTAAAATATGCCTTGTAATTAATACACCTAAGACAGCATTTGCTTTTACCTATCCACATATTCTATCACCTCAAAATGGTATAAAATCCGGTTCTCTCTCAACCCTCTCAAAACACTCCTGGTTAGGACAGACCATCACACTGTCGGTTGTTTCCCTCTCGAAAAGAAATCCGCCAACCACTTCCATTTCGGTGCCGGTAAAGTCAACTTCGACTTTTTCTGCTCCGCATTTTTCGCAGCGCATCTTTCCCACTCGTCCGGCACACTCGCAAACTCCATACAGCGCACCGATACCCTTTCCAATGTTTCGGCAACAATCTCAGCATTACCCAATCGAATTGAGTTTGCCCATGATGCCGTGTATTTAGCTAGTTCTGTGTAGTCGTTGCTATTCATGCCGTTTCCTCTTTGTTGGTGATAATGGTTAAATATTTATTATGTATCCAATAACCATAACCATTTTCACACAAACCATTGCAATCGTGTGCATAATCTACATAATCATCTAATTTAACGGCATAAAATATACTACCCATAAACATATCAATTTTTGAACTTGCAATGGTTCCTTTGTTGCCTTTTAGTGATGGAGGAATACTTTCGATAACAACCCTATCCCACTCCTTAAACTCCATCCTGCTCGTCCTCCTTTTCTATAAAATAAGTCCTACAATGCCCCTATCTCACCCCGGCAATTCTGGCACATCTGAAATCCCCTGTACGGCCTTAAGTCGGTCTGTGAACCGCACATGTAACACCCTGGCCGATATGCCTTGACTAATATTTCGTTACCCAGTATGTTAATTTCAACCTCGTCGCCAAGTTTCCAACCAAGTTGCTCTCTAAAATCAACCGGCATAACGACACGACCTGTTGAGTCTATTTTTCTTATAGAGCCGCTAATTTTTTTCACCTCCTAAAAATAAACAAAAAGAATCCCAGTAGTATTAATACTTCACTGGAACTCTAGGTTCTCTCGAAATATTAAACCGCTGGGACTCTAAGGCTCTCTGGGTTTAAATTATTTAGTTGTAGATAATCGTTAATTATATTTAAAGTCTTGCAGCGAGGACATTGAATCTCTAAGTCCTGCGCTATGCTGTACCGCCCAAGAAGTTTCTTACATTTACTGCAACGTGCTTCCTTATGTCGCATAGGCGTCAACCTCTCAATTTAGTTATTGTAATATATGTGCTCCGTACTACCATGCTATCTTCCTCCCTTTTTGATATTTGGTTTGTGTATGGTCTTTAGTTTTTCAATCACTCCTACACTTAATCACTTTCTCACCTCCGGTTATTTTTTTAACCAACCGGTAGGTTTCAGTCGCTTCGACATTTGACCATTTGGCGTGCCTCCTGTTTGGTAGTTTGTATGTATGTTTCTTTAATGTGCAATCATTGCCAATCCCTATATGTAGTATAATGGTATATCCTCACCTTGTCAATATCTTTTTTTGAAGTTATAATGGAAAAATGAAAATATAAAAATAATTTTGTAGGGACGTGATATGATGGCCGAAAAAGCAAAAACCAGTTTGAATTTAGATGCTGAATTGATGCAAAAACTAAGAATGATTGCGGCTGCAAACAATAAAACTGTTACCGAAGAACTAGAGGAAGCTATTAAAAAGCATATTGATGTTAATATTAGTAAGGCTAGGAGAATATTGCAGTAGTTAGTTAACCGGCAACCGGGCATCCATCCCGGTTTTTTTATTGCTCAATCAATATTGAGTCATTCAAAAAACTTTTATAAAAATGCCCATAATTGCACATTTAAAAACAAAAGTGTGTTATACTGTTTCTGGCACATTTGATTGATGACTAGATTCCCAAGTCAAATCCGATACTCTGCAATTAAGGGCAACGGCAATTTTTACTAAGGTTCCCAGGTAAATGTCACCCGTATTACCGTTTTCGATATTTGATATATTAGATTGAGTTAACCCGGTTAGCTCAGATAGTGTCTGTTGTAAAATACCCTGTTGTTTTCTCAGTCGGCAAATGTTCTGCCCGACCAACTTTAGATTCAAGGGTTAAACCTCCTTTTCGGTTAAATCCTACTCTTAAAGGTAGGAGGTGGATAAAAAATATTGCTCGTCCAATAGAGTAAGTATATACCTTGAAAGGTATAATGTCAACCGTTTTGGGTAGTTTATATACTTAATTGTGGATAATTGAAATAAAATATATACTGGCATACTAGATAAGGGAATGGGGGAAATGAGATGGAATTGAAGGATAAGTTGCACAATCTAAGAATGAGGCGTGGGTACTCGATGGAAAAATTAGCTGAAATAGCTAAAGTGGCCCTAAATACCATTGGTCAAATTGAAAGGGGTGAGCGTAAAAATCCCGGTATTGAAACTATTGAAAAGTTAGCTAAAGCATTAAACATAAGTCCTTTGTATTTCCACAAGGAATCAATCAGAACATACTTTGACGTAAAAGAGGTTAACGATGCCATGACAGAAGAATTGCGGCAAATGCTGTTAGATGAAGCATCCTTACCTTGGATGATGTTAGCCAAGAAAGCATACGAGGAACGTATACCACCTGAGATTGTGGCCGAACTGCTCAATACTATTACAAAAGCGAGAAATCTGTAATTATATTTTGTCGGAAATTTAGGTAAAAATGTCCTTGAAATTCCGGACAATATTTCGTATATTATATATATGACATAAAACAAGTGTTCGCAAAAGAAAAGGGGGGTTGGATTTGGAGATTGACTTTAGAAATTTTAGTGATTATGTTGAATTCGTGGCAGACAACGAGGTTTACACGGTTAATCGAAATATAAGCGAGGAAGGCATTAAGACACTGAATGAAACCGCCCTAAAACCTGCAAACAGGGTCAATAACGGCAAGCAGGCATTGGCAGATAGTGCGGAGTGTTATAATGCTTTCCGTGACAGTTCCGGTTGTTGCTCTTTCGGATAAAATAAAAACCCCTTCCAGCGTGGAGGGGTTTAATTAATTTGTTGAAATATGCAAAAAGTAATGGTAAAATAATTGCTAACTAAATGACCGAAGGACACTCTCCCCGACCAAAGATTGAGTGTCCTTTACCTAAAGCGGAGGTGTTGCCCCTGCCTGCTTTGCTGTTTATTATTCTAAGCAATGTTGGTCTGATTGTCAAGACTCTCCGCTTGGTTTTTAGTTATAAATTTTAGATGCGGAGGGGTTATTAGTGGGACAGGCATTAAGGAAAGTTAGCGAAAACTACAATAAGTACGAAAGCTATTTACGAATAGTGCGAAGCGAAACAACGATCTTAGCGAAAAACAACTACGAAAATAATAATAATAATCATAATTATTATGATCTTAAAAAGAATAAGATTAAATCTTACTTAGACGATCTAAGATCACATTCTGCGAAAACTGCGAAACCGGAAGGTGTGACTATGAAAACTACGAAAGATAGATATACCATTCAAGAAGCGGCAGAAATACTAGGCGTTAGTATTCGCACACTAGAACTGCGCGAAAAAGAAGGTAGGATAATTATTATTCGAGAAAAGAATAAGCGGCGTTTTATAACTTCGGAGGTTATTCAAGCAGTATTAAATGGCGAAGTTAACGAAAAGCACGAAAACGAAATTAGCGAAAACAAAAATAACGAAGTTTGCGAACCTGTGGATAACTTAACTATTCGAGAAAATAGAATAGTTGAAATTATCGAACCGGAAAAATATTCACCGCAAATACAACAACCAATCCCCATTATTGATGTAACCAGGAATATTATGGCCGAAGTAGATGATAAAATTATTACGGCATTGTCTGAGCAACAGAAATTTTTTACCGAATCCATAAACCTGCTCCGGCAAGATAATCAGGAGTTGCGGTATAAGATTGACCAAATAGAAACCCGGCAGAAGGAAATCGACATAGAAAACAGAACGTCCCGCATTGAGAAATATATCTCAGAAATGCGGGACCGTCAGAGGTTGCCTTGGTGGAGAAAGTTATTTAACCACCATAACCAATAGAGTATTGAGTACCATGACCGTCACTATACTTTAATATAACTCCCCTATAATAACCGCTTTCAAAGATATAACAGCCATAATCGAGAGAATTTAACTGCTTTATGGTCAATATTTTGGTTAACTTTCTTTCTTTTTGCTCTGCTTCAACCGGGCTTATTTTGCCCGCTATAACCTGTTTACCGGCATAGCCAACTAAAATAATAAGTACCGTTATAAAAACTATTAACCTAGTTTTCATAATCTAACCCCCATAATTTACTAACCACTCCCTGTTCACATATAGCAAGTCTAACAATGTTCGGGTGATTACCGTTATGGAAAACCTGTTTAAGAACAGGATATTTCTCGCCCCTCCTTTTAAGTATATTTTGTTCCTGCTCAGTAAGGGAAAGATGTTCGCAGTTACCGCAAAATTTATCGTTCAACGCTTAACCTCCCCCACCACAACCATACCTCCCGAAATTAAATCGTATAACGGTTTAAGGTTGTAGATATTATATAATTCCGCTTTCCTTGCTAGGCACAATATATCTATGCGCCTGCTGTGCGTGTTTACCGTTATCCTAAAATCACCAATTTGATTGTAATAATTATTTAGGTGATAGTAGTGGTCGCCCGGTTCGCAATTTGTCGGATCTTCCATAAACCCAAACTTGTCTAATTCGGTAAAATCTATATCGTTCTTTAGTTTAATACATTCCATTAACGGTTAACCTCCCTCAATGTGCTAGACAACACAGGCATAACCTGCGCCACCCTGCCCACAAAAGTATTCCACTCCTTGCCGTTGGTCAACTCTGGTTTTTCCTCAAAAGCCCACCATTTGCCGTTATGGTCCTGGGCAATAAACTTAGTCCATGCCGGTATGCTGTAGAATTGGATTGTGTTGTTTAAGGCAGTTCCATGCTCAACTATGCGTTTCTCCGTTCTAAGGTGAGGGATAGCGCAATCTAGACACACTACATTATTATCCAGCGGCACAAAATACACTATATCGCCGTGAGCGAATGGTTTGCCGCATGACTGGCAACTACGGATTGGTGTTGTTTTCATTGTTTACCTCCTTAAAACATGGTCCGCCAGGATGCATACAGCGGTAAATATCCTTATATGGACTTACGCCGATAGACTTAAAGTCATCACATTTTTTGCATTTAGACGGTACTACTTCCGAAGTTTTCATCACTCCACCCCCTTAATAATAATCCCTTTAGCTACTTACCTTCACTGTCTAACCAATGAGTTAATATAACATTACTTTATATACCATATTTACTATCTATTGTATGTATTTTAGTTTCACGTAATTTTTTCATTTCTTTACCACATTGCAAACAAAAACATTGTCTAAACAGTACTATTGCTCCAAGTACACTATTCTTATTCCAAGAAGTATATCTTATAGTACCACCACATTCACATAATTCATTTAAACATTCATATCCATCCTCATAATGCGTCTTTGTATTCATAATATTTCTATATCCTTTCCATATATATATTTCTCTGTTAATCCGCCCCTGTTAATAGAATCATTAACCTTTTCTCCCCATTCGTTTAGTAGTTTTTCGTAGTCCATCACTCCATTCCCTCAATAATATCCATTATCCTCTCTAGTTGCTCTTTGCTGAGAGAATATAGGTTGAATCCCTTTAACCTATTTATTGCCTTATGACGATCTATTTCATCTAAAATTTTCTGAGTAATTTGACGTATTTTAAATGAGCAACCCATATTAGAAGATTTATAGCAACCTTCCTTATCTGTCGATAACCCACTCTCTAGGCGCACAATCCCAGAAGGAGTCACCTTTTTAACAAAGTCTATAGTGTACACTGTGTCCCTGCGCCTTATATAGCAAACCTTATCCCCCGGTTTAAGCGACTTTAACCAGTCGGCGTATAGCATGTTAATCACCCCTCAATAATAGCATTGATCTGCCGAAGTTGTTGGAGAGATAGGTTACTTATATTCCTCCAATTAAATGCTCTCCCTAATTTATCTTTTAGTGTACGGTATTCAATACTATCAGATAACTTTTGTCTATCAAAATATATGTCAGAAGATCTAAAGTCATTAATTTCCCTAAGACCTTCTATGTTGTATTTCTTTATTGTGCGCTCATTTTCTTCACGCCAAATATAAAAATATTTCCTACCAATACTTTTAATCTCATATTCCAGTATTCCGACAACTGTTCCATTTCCATCAAGATAAACCTTCTGCCCAACCTCCATACTATCAACACCTCTCCAACCAAAACATTATATATATTAGCAAGATAATGAAAACTCCACTAAAAGCTAAAGCTATATTATTATCCGGCAGTATATTTAATACAATTGCAAATATAATCGCCAGAACGATAGTTACGAAAATAGCAAAAACATTAGTCAGTATCTCATTAAGTCTCATTCTGCGTTCCATGCTTGCCTCTAATGCCGCCATTTCCTCGCGCTTAGATTCTATCGAGTAAATCATGGCATCATAACAAGTTTTACATTGGGCGTACTGTCCTTGGTCTCCTATAAGTTCTATGCCACAGTCCATGCAGTAGTCTTTTCTTATTTTACTCACCTGCCTTATCTCTGATAACTTTCCATAAAATACTACCGAAACTTACAATAATTATTCCTAGCCATAACCACCAATAGTGAATAAGTTTTTCTCCCTCAGTCATACAGATCATATCGTATATAAATTTACTCACCTATTTCCTACCCTTCCTAACGCGCCTCAAACCAACCACAATCCCGGCAGCGAAAACAATAGCGGTTATAGCGAGAAGTAAAATCCACTTCATTGGTTTTCCTCCTTACTGCTTACATATCCTGCGCTACTAAACCGCCAATACCTTTTACCGCAATGAATATATAAGAACCAATCTCCGCAATCAGTAAACCACCTAAATCGAAATGGTTTACTAATAAAGTAGATGAAACGCCAACCTTGAAAATTTTCCTTATCGTCCTCCTTAAATTCTTTTATGTAATATTTTTCGAATAAGGTTAATTCTAATTTCAATTGTTTTCACCTGCCAATAGTTCGGGATGCTGAAACTTATTGCCAACCACAGTACCCCACTCCCCAATGCCGTCAAAACAGCCAGTTTCTACGTTAGTCCAGTGTAGGTAAAATCCTGGGTTATCTCCGTCTAACCATTCGACTATGCCGATATTATTGTAACCATCGGAAATTAAATCTTTATCATAGATTTCCTGCCCTTCGGGAAACTCGGTGGTTCTCTTGCTGTCGCGAAGGCCGGTGAATTGACCTACTGTTTCAGGGATAACGGGATAAATTTTAGAAAATATTCTAACTTCACCATCATTGCCACATAAGGTATAATCGTTGTCAGTATATTCATCTATGGCAATAAAAGCAGTATTATATGAACCATTTGGTGCTAATATTAAACTACCATAAACAAACTCGCCGCTATCTACCCTTCTGCCTCTGAATTTAATTTGACGCATTAGTTTTCCTTCTTCCCAATAATCCACAGTAAAGTTTTACCTGCTGATTCCTCAAGACAATTCATGTCAGGGAACCACCTGTAGCCACGTTTTACAATCTCAGAAATTAACTGGTCTAGTCTCGGTACAAATACAAATCTTTCTACGGAATTTATTATTCCGTCCTCAAAACGATCTGACTGTATCCCCTTCATATTCATACACATTGAAGCGGTGGAGTTGGCAATACAACCTCCGTCACGGTTACAAAGATGTCCATTAAAAAACCACCTCTTGCCGCCCAATTCAGGAACTAAGTTATGACTACCTGATACAACAAAGATATTATCCCATTCCTGATCTATTCCGGTTGAAAAAAAGTCACCATCTTCGGGCAACCATTTCAGACCTGCATCCTTTAATTGTTTAGCTAGTTTTAGACTTAACAATTGTTTTCCTCCTTCCTAATGTTGAAACGTATACCTCGATTCAATCTCCGGTTCCTCGCCTTTCTTAAACCATAAATAAGTAGTACCGGCACCGCCCATATCAACATATTCAACAGTAACTACTGTATATTGTCTGCCATAAAGAGCGTCGTTTTTGTTTAAATTCCACTCTTTGTTAGCATCTACATCACGCTTGCCGACAACTTTTTTAACATATGCGTCTATGGTGTTCATTAGTTTTCCTCCTTAATTCCATAAGTTTTCTCCATAGCTTTAAGCACCAACTCTTTCTGGCTTTTCCGTTTCTCCGCAGCCAAGATAAGAAGTTTCCTCTTGTACTCAGGAGTCACGCGGATAACTACAGTGTCTTTGTTCATAATGCCCTCCTTGTGTTAATATTTATATTTTAACATATTCATACGAAAAATACAATAAAAAATAACCCTTTCGGGTCATAAAATCCATTCGCTGCCCTGTTCGTTTTTTAGATCGTACCATTGATCGCACCCTGAGACTTTAAAAGAACAATATCATTCCGAAACGTCAATAAAATCAAGGCAATGGACAAACAATCAAAAATCTATATAAGACGGACGGAGGAAGGAGTACGGATTATACGGCAATTCGGATTCGGACAAGTTGAATAATAGGTTGACTGACCAACTAACTTAGAAATCAATTAACTTACTAATTAATCCGCTAATCTTAGTCAATGCTATGTCTATGCCACAAAAAATAGTAAGTAAAATAGCCATTAAACCTATACTTTTTCTATCGGTGACAACACAAACAACATAACTTATTAACCCAAGTAGGGATAATGCAAGCAATTCTGGTAAGCAATAAACTACTATAGTAAATATTATTTTACTGACCATCTAAACACCTTCTTTAAATAAAAATATTTGATATATGATCTAGTAAATCTAAAGCTACCCCAATGACTAAAATTATTGCTGTAAAAATAGTCGCTACTTTTATTATTGTGGCTATATTACCTTTTCCGCAGGCATTTGCAACCATTTCGGCAACCCAACTGCCGACAGCTAGAACCATGAGAATTACTATTTTGTTGCCTATGCCGCCCCAACCGAAAGTATTGGAAAGTGTGTTTCGAAGTCCTTCCGATAAAGCAAATGACACTGTCGGTGATAAGAGTAACCCAATTATTGCCGCTAAAATTATTTGCATCCTAACACCTCACATTCTTATTTATTAAACCATCTTTCATTTATCTTGGTTTTTGTTGCCTGCTTTTTAATGTCTTTTAGAAAACTTTTGTATTTTTCTACTGTATTCATACTGTCCATGCGACGATCAAAAATAGCTTTTTCTTCTTCATCTAAACTCTCATATAATTCATACATAGGAATAGAATCTTCTGTATGCCTTCCCATTCCTGACTCTTCCCAGTTCAATACTTCTCCGTCTTTTCTGAATACCACAACTCCATCAAGCCAATCCATAGTATGCTCGCTTGGATTTTCCTGTATGTCTACATAGGTATAGATCGTACTTTTGCTGGTTTCGTCTATAATTTCATAATATCCGTCATTTTTATAAACTACAGACTTATTGTTGTCACTAATATTATTTAAGCCTGACATCATCATAATACCCGCCATGATTAATCCAACTATTTTTGTTGCCGCTGGAACCTGTATTAACACGATTTAACCTCCTATAGTTTGTTTTCTGATATTACTAACAAGATAACTTTTAAATTCTAACCCGTTACGGTTTTCAGACTCAATCAACTCGTTAATTTTCTTTAACTTGCGCTCGTTGTCGGTGACTAGCAGGGTCCTAGGGAATCTCTTGGTTTGTTTAACCCACCATTGTTCCGGCAGTTTCTCGAATAGTTTGTTGTACTTCCGTACCTTGTCGAATTCGTTTGCCGGGTGATGAATGTCCATTTCGATGAATAAAAATCTGAATTGGCCTGTGATAGTGTTTTTTATGGCAATAAAGCAATCGGAAATTAATACTCCCATGCCTTGATTATAGCTAACGGAGTGAATTTCCTCCCATGACTTTAAGTTTCGTTCTATCCAGATAACCGCCCAATTTAATAATACGGTATGTTGCATCTGCTCTAGTCGCTCCCGGTAGTAAGCATAAGGTTGTTCTAAGTCATATCTCCAACGCTGTAGGCGTTTTTGTTTGGGACCGACTAATATCTTTAGTCGCTGTTGACATTTCCGCTTACCTGATGCGGTCATAGGAAATAGTAATATCTGTATTTGCTCTGTGTTTAGGCATCGGTGACTACTTACTCGCCATACAATTTCGTTATCGCGGTAATAGCCGCGCGCTCGGTGTGATATTGGTCCACTCGGTAAAAGCATCCATACTCACCCCCTTTAACAATTTTTTGGCCTGACTGACCGGAAGGTGCATAGTCTGGACTTCCTGGGTATCCATGCCGAATTTATAAATTGCCCTGCCTTTTATACCTGGTAGATATGCGGCAAGGGAACAGGTTTCACCTAGCACCATACGACTATTGAGTTCATCGGCAACTTGGAAGCATAGTCGCGCTTGAAACATTGCCCGGGTATCTCCCGGGAGAACCTTCGTTGACGGTCTTTGTGTTGCCGCAACTACTGAAATTCCAACCGCCCTGGCAAGTCTGGTTATTCTGTCGATAAGTCTAATTGTTTTAGTACAGCTAATTTCCGCTAATTCATCAATCACAACAACGATAAAAGGCAATGGTTCCTTCGCCCTCTTGTTGTAGTCTTGAATTTTGACTACTTTTGCCCTCTCTAGTGTTCTGATACGTTGTTCCATGCCCTTTTCTATTGACTGCATTAATAACAGAGATTCTTCCTCCGTCCTAGCTAGTGCCGCATAATCTTTTAAGTAGGCAAACTCCAACCGCTTTAAGTCTATAATGCTGATTCTTGCTACTGGTAGCAGGGAAGTAATAAGGACATGTAAAAAGTTGGATTTTCCGTACCCAGGAACACCGGCAATAAGTAAATGCGGAGATTCTTCAAGCGGTAGCACTTCCAATCCTTGCTTACTAAGTCCGACAGGTATTGGTAGGTCTATATTGCCGCTATAATTCCAGCTGTACGGTAGCTTTTTCGGTATCTCGTTAGTGTTTATGTTGATGTGTAGAAAGTTTGCTTTTTTGCTCATTTCCACATTTAGCCCGGTAGCATCCTCAAAATATTCCTGCTGATTTTTTAGGGTGTTAAATGATGTGCCTGGTCTAAGTGTAAATATCATGTGCCAGCCGGTTTCTGTGCACTGAATTCCTTTACGGATCGGTAATGGTCTGGGTTTATCGAGGGGGTAAAGAGCGTCTAGGGTGTCTAGTATTGCGGCAGGTATTTCGTAGCCTTTGCGGTGCCTCCATGCTGTTTTTATGCCCTCCAGTGCTTCGCCTAACATGTTGGTTTTTTGTTTCTTCATCTAGGTCGGCGCAGGATACCCCGATCTTCTAAAGTCGGGGAGGAATGCGCCTTCCCTCCTTTCTTCTTTAATATTCTTGTTGCACATGTTTTCACTAATATGATATACTTTCTATAGTTAGTGAAAGTTGGTGTATACTATGCAATTAACTGTTACTGCTAAAATCAAAATCAATCCAACATCAGCACAAATCATATTACTCCAGGGAACTCTTAATGCCTATCGTAAAGGATGTAACTTTGTGTCTGATATAATCTTTAATACAAAAGAGTTATCTCAATCAAAGTTACAAAAAATAGCCTACAATGATTTGCGTAGCAACTTCTCTTTGCGTTCTCAAATGTCCCAGTCGGTTATGAAAACTGTAATAGCAAGATACAAGACTCTTAAAAGCAATAAGCACGATTGGACTAAAATACAGTTTAAAAAACCAGAATATGATTTAGTATGGAATAGAGATTATCTACTTACGAAAGGCATATTCTCTATTAATACATTAGATGGACGCATTAAAGTACCATTTGATATTAAAGGTATGGAAAGATACTTTGACAACTCATGGACTTTTGGTACAGCAAAGTTAGTGCATAAATACGGTAAGTTCTTCTTACACATACCAATGTCTAAAGAGATTGATATGGTATCAGATTATGATATCAATAGTATTGTTGGCGTTGATTTAGGTATTAACTTTATTGCAGTAACCTATGATTCAAAAGGTAAGTCAATATTCTTTAATGGTAGAAAAATTAAAGCCAAACGTTCTTATTACAAATACTTGCGTAAACAACTACAACAAAAAGGTACAGCTTCTTCTCGCAGAAGATTGAAGAGAATTGGTCAACGAGAAAACCGTTGGATGCATGATGTAAACCATCAAGTATCAAAGGCACTCGTTAATCAATATGGGGCTAATACTCTTTTTGCAATAGAAGACCTTGCCGGTATTCGTAATGCTACAGAACGTGTTAGAGTTAAAGATAGATACGAGACAGTCTCCTGGTCATTTTATCAGCTACGACAAATGTTAGAATATAAGGTATTACTAAATAATTCAAAAGTAATAGCTGTTAATCCTAAGTACACTTCTCAAACTTGCCCCAAGTGTGGACATACAGAGAGAAGTAATCGCAATAAGAAAGCTCACATCTTTTGCTGTCGTAACTGTGGATACAAATCAAATGATGACCGTATAGGAGCAATGAATCTTCAACGAAAAGGAATAGAGTACATCGTTGAAGTACTTATAGGGGTATAACCTTTATAAGTGGGTAGATGTCAACCTGCCCTAATGTAACACCATTCTAAGGAAGGAGAGATTATCTCGTTTGCACTTCCGGGTAGTTACAAGCTCACACCTCTAAGCGAAGCGTAGGTGGGAGTAGTTGACGGCGTACCTCCGTTCGTTGTGTTGTTCGTTTAGTTTATGCGGAGGCGGTTTGTCCATATTGCAGGTAATTTTGGGAAAAAAATAAACCGCCCGGAGGCGGCTAAGACCAATATTCAGAACACCGCGAAGGACTACTCTGCCAGGTAGTTTAGGTGGTCGAAACTGTTGATAATTATATTGTCGTTCCGGAGCAAACACCCCTCGCTGCTCCATTTTTGCAGCTTAGCCTCAAAGGGGTACTCTAACCATATTGGATGCTGGGCATCCTGTGGGTCAAAAGTTATGACTGTGGATATTCCGTCTATTACGCTTGTTATTTTATCTAACACATCTCAATTCCTCCTCTAATTAATTTCCTGGCGGGGTTTTTTCGGCTGACCCCAAGCCGTTAAAACTAACGAAGTTCATCGGCGGTAATTTTGTATTGCTCGCCGTTCTTATGTATGACTGCTGCAGTCATATTTGCCGGCAGATCGCCGACCGATCTGCCGGCGTTGCAAGGTTCCCATTTCCAGTCACCTTTCACGCCGCAATTCTTGGCGGCGGTTTTTAAATTTTTTGAAGCTGTATTTTTATTAAACATTATTTTTCCTCCCTCAATTAAAATTCCACCACTTCGGGCAGGGAGTCAAATAACTCCCGTGCCTCGTGGTACGTGTCGCGCTTTCCAAAACTGCGGTGCGCTGGTGCATTTCCGGCGACATTGCAGAAGGCCAACACTTCCCATCCGGAAAAAACAGGTTTATCGTTAGCTACTTTGTGCGGTAAATTCATAATTTTTCCTCCCTCGCCGTTCCCGGCATGATTTTTTTAATAACAATCTCTGAAATTCCCTTCCCTTCCTCTGCCGCCTGCTTTTTTAGTTGTGCGGCAAGCGTTTTTGGAAAGGTTATGCTGATACGTATTTTGTCTTTTGGTATTGTCATAACTTCCTCCTGCATGGGTGATGCACTTATTATACTGCTTGGTGCATCACCTGTCAAGCAAAAAATATATGGAAATATAAGTTAGCCGACAAATAACCTGCGCTCAGGTGAAATTATTCTCGGTCCGATAAGTCTGATTTTCATACTATCACCTCCACCCATTCTGCCATCTTCCAATGAGACACGGCGAATTTTAAGGCATCCAGCGGCGAAGTTGCCCAGACTGTATCCTTGCTGCACCCGGCAGGGATAGTCGTGCTGGCGCATATTATTTCGGGGTAGTACATTTTAAGACGGTATTTCTGTAGTTCAGGTACGTTTGCACCTCTCGCCGTTTCTTGCCTGCGTATGGCCCTTAAAATGCGGTTTGCGGATGCTGCTGTCATAGTGTTGCCCTCCTTCTTCTTCTTACAATCCTTCGGCATCCCCTGACACTGCAGGAGATAACGAAAGACTATATTTTCACTATATATTCGGATTCTTCGTCCCATTGACAACCTCTATGTCTATTTACTTCTTCCCTGATTTCTTCAAGAGTTTTTTCAATGAATTCATTGGCTCCTTCGGGTGACATAAATCCTTCTTCAACTGCATAAGAGGAATAATGATATTGGTCATTGTCCCCGGATAAATCAACTTTCATGAAATTATTACTTTCTCTGTCATGCCTGAAAATGTTAGTTGTCGGGATTTCCTGGTTAGTTTCTGTTACCTCAATACGTGCAATAACTGGACAAACATTGGTAAAATCGTTTAATTTCTTTACTGTTAATTTAATCATAATGAATCCCCCTTATTTTAATTTTACAAAAAAGCCCTCTTGTGACGCTTTGGTAAAACTGCGGTTTATGGATTACCGCGAACCTTTAACCTTCTAGTCATTCAAGAAATTTAATTGCTCTCTGGATAAATACTTAGTACATTCTGATTTTACAAATCCTTGATTTTTTATGTCCTTAGTAAATTCTTCTTCGCAAACTATCCAGCACCAAAACCTTGCCGGTATATTTGCCGTGCCTTTACAAATTATGATTTTCATTAAAATAACCCCCCTCACTTAGTCTTAACTCAGCCATCCTGCCGGATAACTCAGGTAAAACTGGGGTTTATGGTTAACCCCTAACCCCTGTATTTCTAACCCCATTGTGCTTTTCCGTATTCCGGCAGATTATAGACAATGTCTGCCGCTAAATCACCAATTAATTCTTCTAACTCCTTATATAGTTTGGATTTTGGTATATCTCCCTCCGTACATTGATATAAAAAACACTGCATGGACTTATAAACCTGTATTTTACTTGCTGGTGTATGGCTATAGTTATATAATTCGATTGGGTTGTTTTCGTTGTATCTGGCATCAACCGCCTTATTATTCATAACTAGCAGTTTTTGACCTAATTTATTACAATCACCTGCAAATACTTCATGGATTGCCGGGTACCTACTCCAAAAATGCTCTGCGCCCTTAGTTTCGGCAAATGTTACAATACGGTCAATGGTTTTCTTTTCTACTACATATGCGCTCATTGTGTTACCCCCTATAATTTATTATAATATTGGTGAATATATTTTTACCTGCTCCCCGGTTTTACTGCTCGCTACAGCTACCGGGGAGTTTTAAGCTAGACAAGGGCTTAACCCTTACTAATTTAAAACCGAGTAAGTGCGGTAATCCTTTGGCTTGTAAACTTCTTTATAGTTTGGGTTAGGTAAAAACATGGTTCTAACCTCGTCAACGTCGGCATAATAACAGTCAACATAAGAACCGTTAGACAGTCCGACATATTGTTTTGCATCCTGCGGAATTTCTTCCATGCTTTTGAAATATCTTTCATTATACTTCCCATGTAGTTTATAGCAGTCAACTTTGCCATATTCACGACTATTGACTGTTTGCTGGAATTCCGGCGTAAGACCTGTACGCTCAAGGAAATTTTTATAACCTTGCTCTGTTTTAAATGCTGTGTTGGCTGTTGCTCCTGCAGTTACGATGTAGTGATAGCCGATTCCTCTTGTCTTTTCTGATACTTCCAGATATAAATTTTTATACATAGCATTACCTCCCTTTTAGATTTTACCTCCACGCCCGGCAGGATGCAGAGGTAAAATCTAACCGTGAGGTTAGATTATAAAACTATGTCACAGTAAAATTCCCCGCCATACTCTTTTCTGACCATCCTCTTAAACTTATTTTTACTTACAAAGATTGTTCTTTTGTCATGACTTTTATCATCTGCAACATAACCAACTATGTTGTCGTAAGGAAACATCTTGATAAATTTCTTTACTGCATCTTCAATACTGTCTACCTTATAACCTGCTGCTCCATCTTCGCCTTTACCTCTTTCATTTACCCACAATAACATCATTCTAATTCCCCCTTTTAAGTTTTACCTCAAAGTCGCGCCCTCAGGTAAAACCTAAACCGCCTACTTGTGTAGTTGTCAAAGACCTGTACTTGGACGTTGCGCCTAGTTTGCTGCTGTCGGTGCGCTGTGCTGCTTGGTGATACTGTCTTGCATCCAGGGAACGCCTCGCCTGGTAGCTTGTTGGTTGGCTGTCATCCTCAGAGCAGGTAGCCATTCCTGCTGACCAGGTTGCCCCGGTTTCGACTATTCGGAGTAGATTTCCATATCTGCGCCGGTGAAGCAATCTTCTGTTTTAGCGTACCACAACCCGTCCTCATGTATATAGAAGTTATCTGAGTTAAATTGTGCGCCTTCCGGTACTTCTATTTCAGTTATACTTCTTCCTGGAATTTCCGTATTACCCAGGTCAGTTACTAATGTAATCGTGTAACCTTCGCCGTTAAAAATTCTTTTTATCATTTTTTATCCCCCTCGTATTTAGTTTATCCTGCTAACGGGTTTCCCCGTTTTCGCTGTCTACAGCCCGTCAGGCAGGTTGTTTGTTTAATATTTCCAAGTATTCGCAGTATTCGCCGGAGTATTTATTATATAGTTTGGTTTCTTGCATTGGTGCGTAGTCTCCTGCTTGGTGACATTGCATTAACTTTATTATGTCGTTACCGTTAGCACATGCCACCCGGCGGCGACTCATTTGCAGTTTTAGGTCTAATGCCTGCTGTTTTAATTCTTTATTGGTCATTTCGTTTCCCCCTTCGTTTGTGTCTCGCTGTTCTTGATTATTATATTATCACAGTATAAACACAGTGTCAACACTTTATTTAAAAAATTATCAGGGAATTTTTATCCCTGAGTTTTTGTAGTGTTTTCAAGGCTTGCGAGGTATTGTTCCAGGGCTATTGTGCCGATCGTACCTATGGAAACTTTACCCAATTCGGAATTATTTAATTTTTCGACTGCCCGCTTGACTCGCTCTTTTAAGTCTTTGCTGACGTAAAAAGTTATCTGCGTTGTGTTTGGACCTACTGCCATTTAATCAACTCCTTTTTGATGATAGATATATAATACTACTATATCGTTATGGTGTAAATACCGTATTGTATAAACTTTTCGCCGCATATAATAGAAGAAACAAGACAAATGCCTTAAAATAGCTTTCAGAACGTCAAACAGGAATTGCAGGTATAAAACTACTTGAAGGGTGTTTTGTGTGGCTATATGAGGCTGTTGTGGAGGGTGTTTTTTGTTGCGGGTGAAGGTAAAAAGAATAAACCGCATGGTTAGCGGTTTATTAACTGTCTTATTAACTTGCCGGTGCTGATTATTGAGATTTCGCTGAAAAATATATATAATATAGATATATTTAGCTGATAATATTGGAGGAGTAAAATGATAGATTATATTGAGCAGGCGGAGAAAGTTTTAGAGTTTTATGTGGACATGCAGTTGGCCGTGGAAAATATGGACAGGCAGATCCGGAGATTGTCTATGTCTACTTGTCCCCGGCAGATGCGAGCAGCTATTTTGGACGAAACCGGAGTAAGAGGGAGTAGAAACGATAATACCGGCTTTTTGTTTTATAATATTGTGGAGTTGCAGGAGAATCGGGAATTGACAGCGCAACAGCTTAAGGAGATTGATGAGACTTTGGAGGCGATATCGCGGACGGATAAGTGTCAGCTTTTTGGACAAGTATTGAGAATGTGGTATATAGACCAGTTGACCAAGGAGAAGATCGCGGAGAAACTGAACTACAGCACGGAACGTAGCATCTATAATTTGCGGAAAAGTGCTATACATAGGTTTGCGGTGCAGCTGTTTGGAAGTGTTGCTTTGTGAGTTTTTCAATTACCGTATAGGGTAGTAATTTACTACATGCAGTATTATATTAATATGGGGAAGTTGTAATTATGTATATTTAGCTTATTTTTTATGTATCTAGTATTAAATACTATGTGAACGATTCGTTCACAACTAAAATAGGCTTTAGCCCAGCAATATCAAGGTTTTGCGGTTTTAAGGTGTGATTTGCTATTATATATATCGAAAAAGTGAGTTGATTTTTGTTTGATTAAAAGATGCTTGATACTGGATGATGACTTTGGTTATGGCAGAAAGCGCAGACAAGTTATAGATCCGGAAACAGGGGAAATGATAGCTGAAGTCTGGCATAATAAACCGGAAAACGGTATATTTCCGTTAGGTGTAAACGCTACAACCGCACAAGCTATATTTACGAGGGAAGAAGCGCCGGACAAGCAATCTGAATACATTCACATTAGAGATGCGGAGATAGAACACGAATATTACGGTTTTTGGCATAAAAAAGGAGAGAATAAAAACCCTCCAAAAAAAAGAAGCACAAATAAACCTACATACGTTAAACTGTATAACGAAAAACTAATGGAATTAGCTGACAGACTCAGTTATAACGATATAGGTTTTTTAATATCGGTTGCGCCTTTAATTGATTGGCATAGCGGTGCACTAATAGACCGGAAAACTAAGGAGAAATTAACAATTAATGATATAGCTGAAAAAATCGGAGAGACTAAGCGAAATGCTTACAACAGAGTTAATCCGTTGATTAATACCGGTGTGATGTTTAAAAAGGGTAGTCATTATTACGTTAACCGGTCGTATATGGCTAAGGGATAACTTGCAGGTACAAAACACCTGCAACATGATTATCTCGGCTGTATGGGGCTGTGAGAGGGGTTAAATTTGATTGAGAATTGAGTTTTGCCTGCTTTGTGGGTAGAGCTGAGTTTTTTTGTTTGTAGAAGTATTGAGATGAGGTGAAGTTATGCCAGGAGGTAGACCGAGAAAATATAAGAGCGGCGAAGAAATGCAACCTTTAATAGATGCTTATTTTGCTGAGTGTGAAGAAAAGGGCGAACCTTTAACAATTACAGGATTAGCTTTGGCGATTGGGACGGATAGACGAGGACTGATTGATTGGTCCGAAGTAGAAGAGTTTTCACACGTTCTTAAAAAGGCAAAGGCAAAAGTAGAGCGTTTTGTGGAGTCTAGCTTGTTTTCCGGCAAGAATCCTGCCGGAGCTATTTTTTGGATGAAAAACCACGGCTGGAGCGATACACAACAACTTCAGCTGACCGGCAAAGACGGCGGCCCTGTGGAGTTGGAACTCACTTCTGCAGAATTAGCCCGAAAAGCCAAGGAAGTATTAGGAGAATAACTAAGTACCGATAATAAATATTATGTTAACTACCTAAAACGCTGTAGGCCTTGTGTTTACTGGGTTTCTTGAAGCTGTCAATAATAAAACCGGCAGTAGTCCACCCCAAAAAGACAATCTACCATTATTTGTAGTAGTCGCAACCCTAGGGTTGTTAACCTACATTGTACCATTGTGCTGGCCTGTGCGCCGGCCCTGTAGCTGTGCCTGTGCGATCACCCCCCCTATGAGACAATCGGTACCGGGGGTGGGGTTGCATTAGTATATATAGTACCAACACAGATCACACCAATTTATAAATTTTATCAACAATCTATATCATTCATATTAAAACATCCATTATCCATCAACCGAGAACGGAGGTGTCAATGTGCTAACATCATCTAACTGGCAAAAAGAACTATCTCCCGAAATAAAGAAGTCGTTTGATAAGTATGTCAACGAACTATATTCCCAGAAACCTACAAATGAACTATACCTATCTGACTTTATTAAGGTTACTGCATCTAAGAACCAGTCATCCGACAGGTACGATATTAACATATCTATCGGCAGAGAGGTTATTGTTAACGGCAGATTCGATGATGCAATGAACATTATTAAGAATGACATAGAGTTAAGGATAGCGGAATTACAGTACCACCCCATCCCCATTTCAGATTAGAAAAACCATTTTTCCGGCAACCTAAAATTTTTAAAAATTTCTCTATAAATTCCGAGACCACTGAGAACAGGGGTGTAGTGTATGGGTAGGAGTGGAAATTTCACCTGTGTTGACTGCAAAAAGACTTATTATCTTGGATATGGTTCATATTTAAGTTGGCTTGATCATGTAGGAACAATTAAAGAATACGATGCCTTAGATGGTGAAAACAAGAGTTTGTCTAAGAATCAAAATTTCCATAAATGTCTTATTGAACATGAAGGACATGATTGGTTTGCATGGTCAGATGATCATTGTTCGGAGAGTAACGGCAATCTATATGTAGATGGAGTATATGGTAGGCAAGATGAATTATTGTGCGAAGGATTCTCCGAATACGAGTATATCAATATGGAGTCTGATACAAGTTGTGATAGTAGTCCAAAGATAACTAAGTCTGTTACCGTTGATGATGTTGTAAATGATATAGATATATATGTAGAGGAAACGGAAAGTGGTTTATTGATACCTAAATTTATAGACTAAAACAGGTGGTGACAATATGCCTAAAACTCCTGCTTGGACTAGGGCAGAAGGGAAAAGTAAAACTGGAGGATTAACAGAGAAAGGTCGTAAGTCCTACGAAAAAGAAAACCCCGGCAGTAATCTTAAACCTCCCGTATCTAAGGAACAAGCTAAAAAATCACCTAAATCAGCGGCAAGAAGAAAGTCCTTCTGTGCTCGTATGGGTGGTATGCCGGGACCTATGAAGGATGAAAAGGGCAGACCAACGAGGAAGAAATTAGCCCTGGATAAATGGGACTGTTAAATAAAAATACCGAGGACGGTGTAAAGAATGTGCATGAATTGCTCTGAGCATAAATTTCCGGAAGGATTGGCATGTGAATGGATTGGCCCTAAAATACCAAATAGCCTTAAAATCCTTGGGCATGATTTCAAAGTCATTATGCTTGACGATAACGAAACAAGCAATTATGGTAGCATGAATCCAAACACCAATACTATCCGAGTAAATAAAAATAAAACTCAAAGTCAGATTGAATCAACTTTTCTGCATGAGATAATTGAGGCAATTAATCAAAGTCTTGAAATTAATTTAGAACATCGGCAAATAACGGCACTCGAAGCAGGATTATATCAGGTACTTAAGGATAATAAATTAACATTCTAAGGAGGAACAATCAATGGCAAAAGAATATACACACATCGGCAAACCATCCGGCGAAGAAGGATTATTCGCCGGTCCAGAAGGTGCAGAGGTACAGGTAGCAGGTCCAACAGGTGTGCTATATCAATCCGGTACAGCAGTAACCGCATCGGCAGCAGAACTTAATTTAATCGACACATCAGTTGCCGGTACAGCGGTAGCAGGTAAGGCACTCGTTTTAGGAACCAATAAAAACGTAGATGTATTGGCAGTAGCAGACTTAAAACTAGGTGCAGCTGCAGGAACTTCGGTTACAGCAACCGCTGCAGAGTTAAATAAACTAGCAAGTTCCACTATAACCGCAGCGCAACTAAACGCTGCTAATGCTAAAATATTCTCCTATCAAATTGAGGATTTATCAGCAGATGCAGACATAGCAGATAGACCACTACTGGTAATACCTACTGGTTACGCACTAACATTAACCGACATTAAAGTACTATCTCAGGGCGCACCGGCAGGTATTGACGATTCTAATACCTGCGTTGTCGTGGTTAAGAATGGTTCAAGTGCTATCGTTACCAAAACATACAATACTGGAACAGCGTTTCCGGCATCCGGTACGGCGGCAAGTTTAGGCGCATTATCCGCAACCTACAAGATATTGGCGGCAGGTGAGATAGTTAAGTTTTCTATTACTAACGGCACAAATGCTAACCCACCGGCGTTTATGGTTCAGTTGGAAGGTACGTTGGCTACTGCATAGCGTTTAGGTGACAACATGGCAAAACTAACAGCAAAGGAAAAAGAAGCGTTACGGTTTATTAATGAACTAGAACGGCGGCAAAAAGAAGAACATATTCGTTTTATCCGGCCCTACGATAAGCAAGAAAAGTTTCTATTATCCAATAAAAGGAATAGCTGGATACTGGGTGGGAATCGTACAGGAAAAACGGAATCTGGCGCAATTAGGGCAGTATTCCTTGCATTAGGTGAGAGAATACGCCCTTATCTTATAGATTGGCCGGATGATTTAAGAGAGAAGTACGAACCTCTGATAACTCGTTTTGGCGGAAAACCTACCCGTGGTTGGGTATGTTCAGTATCCTTCGAGGTACAAAGGGACGTTACTCAAAAGAAAATATTGGGTGATGTTGAAACCGGAATACCTGGATTATTGCCATTAAGGGAGATTAAAAAGATAACCTACCGCAGTACAGGCATTATCGACACTATACGCCTTGTCGGGGGTGGGATTATCGGATTTAAGTCCTACGACCAAGGCAGAGAGAAGTTTCAAGGTTCATCTCAGCATTGGGCGTGGCTTGACGAAGAAAGTCCCAAGGATATATACACGGAAATAATGATGCGCCTTATGGATACCGAGGGTGATTTATTTGGAACAATGACTCCGCTACAAGGTATGACATGGGTATATAACGACATCTATCTTAATGACTCGAAACCTATTGAAAAACGTGACGATGAAATATTCTTGATAATGGTTGAATGGAACGATAACCCTTATTTATCAGCAAATGAAAAGAAACGCCTTGAAGCGTCTATGGATGAGGCGGAGTTAGAAGCGCGGAAATATGGGCGTTTTATTATGCCCGGTAAATGTTCTTTTAATATCGGCAGAATAGCTGAAATGCAGAAGAACTGCTATCCCGGCGAGCGTGGAAACCTCATATGGACAAGTCCGGCAAAGGTACAAGTCTATTGGCAACCCGAAGAAAAGGGCGAATACGAGATATGGTTCCATCCTGAGAAGGGCGCGGAATATCTAATACCTGCTGACGTTGCCGAAGGTTTAGAGCATGGCGACTTCGATGCTGTGGGCGTTGTTAACCGGCATAGATTAAGGTTAGATGCTGTCTATCATGGACACGTTGAACCGGACGTTTTAGCCGACTATATGCACAGACTAGCCGTATACTACGGTCTGCCTATGCTAGTACCGGAGGGCAATAATCATGGTCTAACTACAATCAGTCACCTTAAACGTGTTTACTATGATATATACAGAACGCAAGTTTACGATAAGCGCAGCGACCAAACAAGGCAGAAGCTAGGATGGTATACAACTCCTAAGACTCGTCCGTTAATCGTTGATGCCATTAAAAAGGTTGTGCGTGAAGGAGTATTCGAGTGTTATTGGAAACGCTTTGTTGATGAAGCGATGAATTTTGTCCGACACCCAAACGGAAAAGAAGCGGCAAGGGGTGGGCAGCATGATGATGTAATTATAATGTGTGCTATCGGAGTACATATTCATATGACTACTGCCTTTAAGAATAACGACAGCATTCCCTTTCTCCCTGGTCAAGATAAGGGCAGAAGGTTGAATGCTCAGTCAATGGAACAATGGGCAGAAGATGAGGACGATGAGGAACAAGAAGGATTACCGGGATTCTACGGAATGTAACATTAAAAAGGGAGGACTTAAAATATGCAAGATGACAGTATTGTTTGTATAGGTGCAAAGGTATCTACTTATACCTTTGACGATAAGACAGGAGAAGAAGTACCATTAAAAACATATGTAAAAGGAATGAGATTAAGTAATTACAAAAATTTACAGGAGAAAGTAAAAGCAATTCAAGAAATCACAAGGGCTGTTTATTGGAAAATGCAGGAGTTAATCGGGATTGAGTACAGTTCAATAACATTTCAAAAAATTGAAGGTTTAGAAGAAAAATCTAATACTTCTATAAGGGATAACCTATAATGGATCATGTATTTGAAAATGCGGAAAAGGTTTCTCAAATAACAATGGTCGTAAAATTTTATGGTGCTGACGGAGAACTTAATGGAGAAGCACCATTAGGTAAGCAAGTACGAGGAATTGACCTCGGTGATTGTAATAGCGCATTAGAGAAAGTGAAAAAGATGCAGACTCTAATTGATGCTATTTATCGCATATCACAATATTTTGTTGGTATAGATATGTCTAATCCACAAGATATAAGTACGATTATATTCAATAATCCAGAAGGAGAAAACTCAAATGAAAACATTGCAAGAATTTAGGAATTATTTATTATCAATGCCGCAATCTCACGTACTGGATGTTGCTCTTGGATGTGAAAATGCTATAAAAATGATAACAGCATTATGGAAACCAGGAAGAAAGTACAGAACTCTTGATAAGTTAAAAATGGTTTACCATGTAGATGAACTAGTTCCTGCTCACATAAAAATGGTTATAGATGAAATTGAATATCAAAAATCTTTAGGAAAGAGAGTATTTGTTAGGCGTGTTACTTCGGGTAATATTGGCCCAGTTATTGATTGCGATGATTGGTCTTATTTAATTACTCGTATACAGTGTGGATATAACGATTCTAGTATAACTCCAGAAGAATATGAAGAATTTGTTGGTTTTTACAAAAAACCTACTAGACCGGAAGAAGTTATCTGGTTAAAAGATAAGAATATGTTTGAAAAATACTATGTACCTAGGTATGGAGTTGATTTTCTGATTGAAGGGAGAACCTATAATGGTAGATATTCTTAAATATAAAAAGGTACTTGACGATCAGATTGATGCTTTACATCAAGTTGTTGTTTCTTTAGCTACTTTCCCTTTCTTGAACATTACCGACATGAGCAATGAAGTTGGTAAAATATCGTTTATTAATGACCCTACCGAAGTGGATGCCGACACAATCAAAACTCTTGTCGATACACAACTTAAACTTATGCGAGCAGTCCTATCCCTAGAGGGCGTTGACATTCCCCTTGAATACCCCGAAGGTACGCATGAGGACGATGTAAAACAGGTAGAAACTGCCGAGGAACGCAACGCAAGAGAGGAAGAAAAGGGGTTTTATTCGTGAGAAAGTGTAAGGTATGCGGAAAACCGGAAACTGATTTCGATAGCGTAAGTAAGTTTCTCCTTCATTGCCGACTATGTAAGAAAGAGGCAGGCAAGGACAGTCACATAAGCGAAACTATCAACGATGAAGAATTTATTGAAGTGCCGGACGTTGCCGAAGAACCGGAAACAGAAGAAGAGTCTGACAACTCTATATCAATACCGTTATCTATCTGCCCAAAGGAATTGGGATATTTAGCGGATGATAAGTTGATTAAGATAATGGTTATCGGCAGGAAGCGGGGGAATAGGTTTGTTGTTGAGGAAACAAAGTATAGATAAGGAGAACCTTAAATGAGCGAATTAACAATTAGACAGGCATTAAGAGAACGTGACTTAATGCTTAGTCTTAATAATATACAATGGATTTCTGTTAGTCATAATCCAAAATTAAAAATAAAAATTATGTTTTTATTGGGTGAATATAAAATATACTACACCGGAGAATATAAGGAAAAGGACGGTTGCTATATTATTAGTGATGCTGTTGTTTTAACAACTAACGAACTTATGTTTAGCGATACCGTAAGAGTACCTATTAATCATGTGATGTTTATTTGTGATATGCCTGAATGCAATAACTAAAACGGATAACCGGAGGTAATAAAAGTGGCTAAAATAAAAAGCATACAATTAGCAACGGCAGAGGAAATTCAAGAGTGGAATGGTAGTTTTGAATATAGGAGTATGGTTAAAGGAGAAAGTTATATCCTTTCCGGCAAAGAAGCAGAAAGGGTTTATGGAGGTAAACGATGCAACTAACTGATGCAGAAAAGAAAGTCATTTTAGAACTACGCAACCTTGGAGGATGGGGAACACTTACCGTCAAAGCAAAGGGCGGCAGGGTAGTTATGATAAGTCCTACTAAGGATATTAAATTAGATTAGGAGGTGGTAACAATGGCAGGTTGTAAGGGCGGTAAAGGTATGAAGGGCATGGGTAAAGGTATGTCGATGCCTAAGTCCGAAAAGAAAGAAATGGGAAAGGGTATGGGTTACGGGAAGAAGAAATAATAACCGAGGACGGTGACATAGTGCAAAACCATTCGAACACACAGACAGTAGAATTAACTGTTGATGCTTTTGATAAGTTTAGGGAAAGTTTTTCAAAAAGTCTTGATAGACGCGATGAATATATGCGTAGGCAAGCAGTAATACATGAAAAACGTGTAAAATTCTATGATTGGCTACATAAAAACTGTACAGAAGATAAGATTTTATTTATTGGCGAACTGGTACTGAATGATTTTTTATTGCCATCAGAATTCCATAAAGAATTAAAACCTTGGATTGACAGGTATGAGAAGGAAACTAAATAACCGAGGACGGTGTTATTGTGGGAACTGAATATACTTTTGTGTGTGAGGACTGCAAGAAATATTATGATATTGGCAAGGATACAACCACTATCCGCATGATGCCTACTCTCCTAAAAGAGCATGAGGGGCATAGTGTTTTAGTCTATTCTGAGCATGAGGCAGACTTAGAGGCTAAATACGAGGGTAGTAACTATCCCTTCAAGAACATTGAAACAGGTTATGCGGAAGAAAATGTTTGGGAAGAAAACGGATTATTTAGTGAGTGCGAAAAAGCTATTACTGTATGGGGTTATAATGATTTCTATGCTTGGTATTATGCTCAAAAATGGCATATAGACGCTTATCCTCCAAGGAAGCAATATACTCCAGAAGAACGGGCAGAGCGCAATGATCGTACAATAAAAGCAGTCCAAAACTTCTACGCAACACTATGTGATGATTTAGACGATAACTAAATAACCAATATCTCGAATCGAGAACGATAGAGGTAGGGTGTAGGAAAGTGTCATTATTGGCATTGTCTTATACTCTACCTCTATTTTTTATGCCTAAAAGGTGGTGAACTATGGAAAACGTAAGAGGAAATTCACAGGCAGAAAGTGATGCCGTTAGAATTTGTATGGATTGGTATGACGATGATAAAGCGGCAAGGCAATTTTATGTCGATGAAATGCGGGAAATGTATAAACTCTATACTTCTAGGCATTGGGACTTACTTGGTCCGAATGGTAATCCGCTAAGAACCGAGGCACAGCAACAGAATAGACCGAACAGCGTTGAGAATATTACCTTTTCTCTAATAGAAGGTACGGTAGCCGAGTTTGCTAACGAGATAGAGTTAATAGACCAGGGCGTTGAACCGGGTGACGAAGAAAAATCTAATATTATGACCGACCTTAAAAAATTCTTATTCTATAAGAACAAACTAACCTCCGAGAGAATTAAGTTTCTTCGGTGGTTTTTTCTGTACGGCACAGGTATTTGGCATATCTATTGGGACTCTAATTGGCGAGGTGGCAAAGGTCCGAACAGATGGGAAGGCGATATTCGCTGGAAAGCATTGCACCCGTTATGCCTAGTGCCTGATGCACGTTGTCGGGAGGATATAAATGAGGGAAATCGTTGCCATAAACCCGTATGGCGCACAATGGAGTATATACAAGAGAACTTCCCCGATAGGGCAAAGTTGGTTCAAGAACAAGGGTTGCACGACGATGATTTGCTGGATACTGACCAACTTGATACCGAAGGTTTTAGTCGCTCATATAACCAAGAACAGGTTCCCGTTATTGAAACATGGTATATTGGCAAACCGATGATTTTAGCACCAGGAGAACAAGACCAGGGAATAGGTTTACACGTTATTTTATGGGCAGGAGAACATCAAGGAGTTTATCTTAGACACAGTAACTATATGTACTTCGACCCCGGAGAAACTCCGGTATTTCCGTTTTTTGTGCGGCAGAGATACCCAAGAGAAAATAGCGTTTGGGGATTTGGCGATGCGTTCTATCTTAAGAATCCGCAAATTGTTAGGAATAAGACTGCTGAGATTATACTTGAAGGTCATATTCACGGGGCCATTGGGCAAACCTGGTATGATGAAAGGTCGCTTACTCCTAGACAAAAGAGGTTAATTGAGGAACGTGGTACTGCCCCCGGCATGTGGTTCCCGGTTGCCGATATTCAAGGGGTTAAGCGAGAGCATGGACAACCTATTCCCGGCAGTCTAATACAGGAAATGGGGCGTTTACAGTCCTCTATGGAGGGCATGATAGGTCGTTTTGATGTAAGTCAAGGCAGAACTCCCGGCAGCGTAACCGCATTTAAGGCAATTGCCGAGCTAGTTTCCCAAGCTAAGATAAGGTTAAGGACAGCAGAGCAGGAAATTAATTCTTCCTATGAGGATGCCGGTCAATTTACTAACCGCCTAATCGGCAAGTTTTACACAGAGCAAAGAACTTACCGGATTAATGGCAAGAACGACAAAGAAGGTTATAAGTATAACACCTTCAATGCTGATGAAATGAAAAAGGTTTACGACAAAGAAAACGGCATAACCATGCCTTTTAATGAGGTAGGAAAGTTAAATACCGGAGAAACAATAATGCCGGACGGCAGGATGTTAGATGCCAATACCTACCAAAAGGATTTTGAGGAATACTTCCCTGACTTTGATTGTTACTGTAAAGTTTCATCGGTAATACCGAGTGACCGCATGTATCATATGGAAATAGCTAAGGATTTATTGGTAGCAAGTGTCATTGATCCGGAAACTTTCTTCTATGTTATGGAATACGGCAAGTTCCCTCCCATACCCGAAATTATGGAGAGAATGAATAAGCAGAAGGAAGAACAGCAACGGATGGAAATGGAGCAGGAAGCAATGAAAAGAAGTTCTGTTCCTGGAGAACAACCTCCTGAGCAGGAAGAAGTTTCACAACAAGGTAACGAGATAGAACAAATTTTATCTCAATTGCCTCCGGAGATTAGGGAATACCTAATGTCCCTACCGCCAGAACAAATGATGTCAGAACTGCAATTATTAATACAACAAGATGTATAGCATAAATGTCTGAAACGTGCTGTAGACGTTAAAAACCGCAAGGAACAGTCCAAAACATGCACAAGACTTTAAACTGTGCAAGGATATTATAACCGACGGGTTTAAAACGGGAGGCAAATTATGTTTAAAGACTTATTAGGAATTAATGCGGCAGAAGATAAATTCTTAGGCAGATTCAATCGCGCTTTAATGGTAACGGATGGTGGTTTTTCTGGCGGTGGTTTTGTTGATGATACCGAAATTGACGATCCAAATATTCCAGACAAAGACGGCGATAAGGACGTTGAACTCGTTGAGTTGCCAACTGACGATGAGGTAAGCGACGATTTTTCCGGTGGGGACGAGGACTTAAGGGAAGAAGAAGTTGAACAAGAACCGGAATTAAAAAAAGAACCTACCGTTAAAGAAAAAACATACACGAAAGCAGAAATGCAGACAGAAATTGACCGGGTATTAGCGGATAGACTTTCCCGTGAGAGAGCAAAAATTGAAGCTGATAAGCAGGCAGAGAAACGTCAGGCGCAGGTAGAGGCAGAGGCAAAAACCTATTGGATAGAACAGCAGACGGAGAAAGAGGAATATTTCGCTGCACTTGGTTTTGATGAAACAAAGGCAAAGAAACTTGCTTCGGAAGAAATTAAGAAGGAGCAGAGAATTGCCCGACTTGAACAAGAACTGATTAGCGCAAAACAACAGATTGAATTTACCGGAAAGTCAACTGACTACGAAAGGCAAAGGCAGGCGGTATTAAATAGTAATCCTCAAATTAGACCATATGCTATTATGTACGCTGCCGAGATTGATGCGGTAAGTCAAAATGGTGCCGCCATTGATTTTGAAACTGCTATGAAGTTTGTTATCGGTGAAAAGTTTACATCTGGAGAATTAAGGAAATCAGTAAAAACTGCCGCCGAACAAAAGACGCTTGCCAATATTAAAGGTCGCCAAAAACTTAGGGTTGAAGATGCTAACCTGCCGGTAGGAAGTAAATCCGAGCAGGTTGATTTAACTCCGCTGCAAAAACATTTCGCCGCAAGGCTAGATATGTCCGAAAAAGATTTTGCCTCCGGTATAACGAAAAAATCTAAGAAAAGAAGGTAGGTTGAGAAAATGGCTTTAACTGCATCTAGAACTACAAATGGGTTTGAACCTAAATATAACAAACTTGGCGGGACTGTAGATAACGCAGTCGATTATGAATTAACTCCCGGCGTTGCTTTTAGCGCAGGCGACATGGTTGTATTGACTGCCAATAGGGTTGCTAAAGCGGCAGCAAACGCGACTAATGTACTTGGCGTAATGGCTGAGACTATTGCAGCAGCAGACAATCCGGCAGCGACAACAACTTACGGTAGGGTATATGATAATCCATTTATTGTCTATCGCTGCTCTTTTGCTGACCATAGGGACGCTACAGCAACTGGCGGGACAACTACTACTTTGGTTGACACTGCATTAAGTACATCATCTGATGATGATTGGAATGGTGCATTGCTGTATATTTACGAAGGTCCGGCAGCAGGAAGTATTCGCACAGTAAAGGATTACACGGGTTCAAGCGACACACTGACCGTTGAAGAACCATTTCCGACTGCTCCGACAACCGCGAGTAAGTATATTCTGCTTGGTGCTGGAGGTTCCGGTGACGTTATTAATATTGGCAGTTTTGGTGTTGACCTGAAAGATGAAAATACCATTGATGCAAACGCTACTATCGCCAACGAAGCAGGTCCATTGTTGGTAGTAAATATTTACCCTGCCGATTTAATGATGGATGTTGTTATCCGCAAGCACATCTATAATGCATAGCAATAACCGCAAATTAAAATAAAAATTAAATGACAAAAGACTTAGGCAATTTTAGCCTGGGTCTTTTTGTTTTGAGGAGGAAAACAAATGCCGTTAATTTCTGACAATTGGGCAGAGCAACTTGAACCTGGTCTAAGGAAGATATTTGACTTGGCCGGTAAGAAAGAAAAGGACTTCCTTGGTCTGATGTATAACGTGGAAAACTCCACAAAAGCGCAGGAAACTAATCAGGGCATCGGTGACTTAGGGTTAATGGAAGAATGGGGAGCAACAGGGAATAAAGTTTCTTATGAGGACTTTAGGAAAGGTTTCACTTCTAACTATATTCACCGTAAATATTCTAAAGGTACACAGATTGAGCGCGAGTTAGTTGAGGACGAACAATACGGCGAGATTAAAAAGCGTGTCCGTAATCTCCGTATGGTTGAATATAGAACTATTCAGTATCATGCTGCTATACCGTTTAATAACGCTTTTAACGCATCTTATGCCGGTCCAGATGGGGTTGCTCTTTGTTCTGCATCGCACCCGAAAGCACCTGGAAGTTCTGCCGTAACTTCAAACTTCGGCACATATGCGCTGACTGCCGCTAACGTGACTACCGTTAGAAACAATATGCGTCGTTGGGAGGACGATAAGGGTAATCCATTCTTGGTTATGCCGGATACTCTGATCGTGCCGACTGAATTATTTGAACCTGCAAGGGTTATTGCCGATACTGAGGAAAAGCCTGGGACAACCGACCACGGCGTAAACGTCTGGAAAGGCGTGTTCAATGTAGTTGAATGGCCTTGGTTGACAGACGCTAACGCTTGGTTCAAACACTAGGACCCATTATATATGTGATACCAATTAGTAATCTAATTAGTCCGTTGACAATCTTTTTCATATAATAACAGTAAAAGAAGATCCATCTAAAATATTTGACAAAAATAACTTAATTTCGCTTTGCGATGACTGTCATAGAAGTAAGGTCAATGGACATGAAAAAGATTATGAAAAAATGTTCACAGATATAATTGCAAAGACGGTGAATTGCTGGAACCCCCTAAAACCACTATGCCACAACACGACTGGTAACGGTGAATGTGATGGCTTGAAAAGTTAGTGGATGAAACAATGGGAAATCAGCAGCCAAGCACCCGATGTAGTCAATAGAGACGAGGGCGGGTGAAGGTTCAACGACTAGGACTGAGGAAACAATAATGTCCATAAGCGCCGTCCCCGAAAGGGATGATATAGTCTGCTCTGCATGGAAACATACAGTTAACATATGGCATGTGTGATAGCGAGAGAATGAAGCAATTCTTAAATTGGTATTGGAGAAGGCAACCTGGATTTAAGGCAACTGAGGACTTCGACACTGAAATTGCTAAGTATGCGACAATTGCACGTTTCTCTTATGGTTGGGATGATTTCAGCTTTATCTATGGCTGTAATCCTAGCTAGATTAATGAATATTAGGGCAGGGTTTATCGCCCTGCCCTTTCTGTTTATGTAGGGGGTGGAAAAAATTTCTATCGTAGAAGGAAAAAATCCAGTAGGTGAGAGTGCGGCAAAACAAAACCCTATTACCATTGCCGGAGTTGATGGAGATAATAAAGTTATCGGAATGGTACTTAACTCCGATGGTTCAATAACTGCTAAATTAGCTGCAGGCACGGCTATTATTGGAAAATTTATTCCCGTAGATACTGACGGTGACGAAAAGTTTACCAATACTAACCCGGCTAGTGTGAAAGTAACCGGTAGTAGAACTGCACCAGTAGCACACAGGGCAGCGATAACCGCAGCAGACAAAGCTGCAACTGTAACAATAACCGCAGCAGACCAACCAGCAACAGCAGGTTCCTTGACTGCTGTCTCTCACGGTATTGGAGTAGCACCTGGGAATATTTATGGTTCTGCTGGTGTTAGTGCTTTAGTAACTGTTACGCCAACCGTCAATAAATCTATCGACATAACCATTCCCCAGGCAACTGGTGCAACATACTATGAGGTTTTTGTCGGAACTACACCAACCGCACCTTTGTTGGTTGCCCGAATAACTGAGGGGCAACGTGCTACAGGATGTGCTATTACAGCGGTGGGGACTGTCGGCGAAGGGGGCAGTGCAGGTGTTGTAAATGTTCAAGTTGTTGGAACAGGTCAGGCATCAACTTCAGTCAATTTTGCATATAACAACGCCTACATCCCCGCCGCAATAACTGCTTTGGATTGTACAGGTAAAACTAAAGCCTATATCCATACAAAAATGTCGTTAACTGATAACAGGACTTTACCTACCCTTGTTATTGTACCGTTCTTGCAAAATGGTAATAACGATTGGTACGCTGGACAGGCTCAAACTGTGTTGATTATGTCTGGTACCGCTGGTCAAGCGTTAAATCAGGTCTTAGAAATTGATGTTAACAGTGCGGAGGGCATGATTGTCTTGATTGATACCCTAACAGGACAAGACGCCTCGATTAATATTGATGTGGAGTTGTTTTAAATGAAGCAACCTCAATTAAACAGACCTATCCCAATACAGCAATGTAGCCAAATACTTGTATCAAAAACAGGGTTAAATGCTGATTATTTTCCTGCTAAACAGTTCTCCTTAAACCTGGATAGTCAAAAATTAATTGACTTTTCAGGTTTAAGTAACCACGGAGATCACGGTAATATGGTTACAGCTGATAGTGGAGACCCTACACAAGAAGCCAATAATTTGTTTTATAACTCTGATGATTTTACCACTATACCTATAGGGGTTTTGAACTCTATTGAGGGTACATTCGAGGTAGTTTTTAATGCTGTAGATAGCTATGGTGGTTTACGAATTTTAGGCTCTGATCATACCGCAGGGACTAATAGTGAAGTCAGGTCTTTTGTAGCAGCAAACAACCAATTTGGTCTGACTTTATTTAACGGTACAGCATCAAAAACAGGTAGAGTGCTATTATCTTACGGTATAAATTTAATTTACGCTTGCACCTGGAAATACAACGGGAATGTTACAACTGTCTCTGCTTATTTAAACGGTAAAATACAATCGGTAGATACTTTAGTTGGGCAAGTAGTAGTACCTAATACGTCCTTATGGGTGGGTAAGTGGAACGCTAACTACTCAAAGTTTAGGTTGTTTAGATCGTTATTTTACAATAGACAACTAAGTAAGTATGAGGTACAACAAAATTATGAGGGGAATAAGGAAGATTTAAAAAAATATAAGGTGGTGTTATAAGTGGATAAGTATGCGATTTTCCCGAATACGGAAGCTGTAGAATCAGCGGTTATGCCATCCGGTCTAGGTATTTATCCCGTCCCCATAGCAATTGATGGTAGAGTTGCTGTTATATACAATTTCGTTCAGATGGACATTGACTATTTGATTAGTCTAGGAAATGTATGGCTAGGGGATAATTTCCCTCCTGATTGGGAGGAGCCACCTATTGAACCCTAAGTAAACTATGGGGAGGTTAACAGCCTCCCATTTTACATAAAAGAGGTGATAAAATGTCCTTCACACTAACAAACTGCAAATCAATTGCCGACTCATTAATAAATGAAACCATAGATAGCACTAACTTGCTTATATGGGGAAAAGAGTGTCTGCAAGACAATATTCCCTCTCAGTTATGGCAAGAAAATTCAAAAGAATACAAATCAGCGGTTGCAAAGAGGTCTTACAACCTACCGAGCGACTTTTTTAGTTTAGTGAGTCTATCGAAAACTATCGGATCACCGGCAGGACTAACGGTAACACCAACCGGAACTACCGGAACAACTACATATAAATACCGAATTACGGCAGTTACTTCGGACTCCGGGGAAACTATCCCATGCGCCGAAGTCACATCTACTACCGGCAATGCCACGTTATCAGAAACAAACTATAACGCATTGTCATGGACAGCGGTTGACGATGCTGCAAGTTATAATATTTATCGTACTTACGGAGGCACCACAACAGGTTTAATCGGTACAACTACAGAAACTACCTTCGATGATACGGGACTTGCCGGTGACTCTGAAAATATCCCTACAGAGGATACTACTGGAGATACTTACGATGATTTTTTTATCCGCAACAGGAAGATTTCCTTTACCTATGCCGACAACTATGCTCTTACATATGTTGCCTATCCTACTATTTCTAGCATATCGGAGAACATATCATTGCCCGATGCTTGCCAATATGCCATAGCTAAGTTTATTGCTTCAAGATTTAGGAGTAATGACGATTCTGACGATGCCGATGCTTCGAGATGGATGCTTGAATTTCAGAATTCTATCAATAAACTGGTCAATGAAATGGAAATTGATAGTAAATCGTTTCAGGTGCAAATGGCATGGTAGTAGCACAGATACCCAAGAGGGGTAATAGCGGCAATAACAAAAAACCTATCGACATCAAAGGTTTCGGCGGTATAAATAAAAGTCACACAAGAAACGTCAAGCAACCATCTATCGGCAAAAACTTCTACACAAAAAACGGAGCGTTGTTTACTCGTCCTGGTTTGGTTGAGATAAGCGATCCTCCCAGCGTAACCGCACCAATTTATAGCATACACTCATGTAAGCAGGCACAACTTACAGAACGATTAATCATACAATCAGGAAGTGAGTTGCACCACAGAACGGATGAATTAAACCCTTGGGCATTGTTGGCGAGCAGCATATCTGGCTATGGGTACGGCAACGTCTGGAGAGATCACTTAATTTTATCGTTCGGAGCAAAAGTTCTGGACTATAGTATTGAAACTGCTAGTGCCAGCGATTTACGCGGTGGTGCTACGGCAATGCCTGGTTGTTTATTTACCGCAACATGGAAGGACTATCTCTGGACAATACCTGGACCGAACTGGGCTCCGGCGTACAAAACACAATTCAACGGCTATCAGTATGAACCTGTTGACCCAGAAGTACCTGACGGAGAGCAGCAGATAGTTGACCGAGATATTACCGAATGGCCAGAAGAATATAACGTACCTATGAGTGATGGAACGTCTCTGATGGCAGGATTACCGTTAGGTTCGTCGCTATTCTGCATAACCGGGGCGTCAACATGGCACATTTACGGTAACAATGAGGACGATTTCGAGGTTCATCAAGGTTCTCGTGTAGGTGCATATGAAAACGGTGATTTCTGTCCTGCCGCATTAGTGTCTGATATGCCTATGTGGTTAGGAAATGACCGTAAGGTTTATCGCTATACTGGTTCGGTTGTGGAACCTATTAGCCAACCGATTGATGATTTGCTGGAAGATGAATTTGCGGAAGCGGGTTTAATACCAAGAGTTTATTCTCTGGACAATAAGTTTTGGCTGTTTGCGCTGAGGAACATTCTAGTAGGCGACACAGACAAGGAAACCACGAATTGCTACGTCTATGACCCGGCAGAAAGAGAGTGGTATATTTATGAGTTTTCCGGTCATATCCTTAGCGCAGGCATTTATGACGGTAAGATTCATCTAGGGACTAAAGAAGGTAAGATACTCGTCATGGATGATACTGTAGTAGTCGATGATGAAGTAGATATTACTACATCACTAACGGTAGGACCTTTAAACTCACAGGGTAGGGTTATGAATACTAAAACCCTGCACCTTACCGCTGATCCGGCAAATGACATTGACATAGCAGTTTATACCTCAGTTGATGGTGAAGCAGAAGTTTCGCAAGGTACGGTTAGTTTTGAAGAAGGTGTTTTGTCTACACAGAAAATAAGGATAAATGCCAGAGGTAAAAATATCTCAGTTAGGTTGGAGTCTACTAATAAAGTTGACGAGTTGCAGAGTGCTACGCTTACGGTTATACCGAAGGCTTTGAAGTAGGTGAGAGTATGGCAATAGAAATTTTGACAGCAGAAGACCTTGATAATGTTCGGAATAATCTGTCTGGTGAATATATCCAGATGGCCGATATTGATTTGAGTGGCTATGCTAATTGGGTTCCCATTGATTCTTTTGATGGTCAGTATGACGGTAACAAGTTTATCATAGACAACTTAAGTCAAAATGAAACTTCCTTTTTGGGTTTATTTGGTTCCGTAAGTAATGCAACGATAAAAAACGTAAGACTAACTAATGTTAGTATTACAGGAACTAATGCAATTGGTGCGCTTTGCGCTCAGGTTTCGGGTAGTAGCAGCGAGATAATTAATTGTAAAGCATTAAGTGGCCAAATCACCGGAACAAATACCCTTGGTGGTCTAATAGGGCAGGTATTTGGTAATCCAACCATAGATAAATGTTCTTCCGGGATAAATATAAATGGAATCGCAGATATTTATTCAGGTAACTATGTTGGTGGTCTAATAGGTCAAGTTTTGTCAGGTATTAATGCCACAGAGTGCTATGCCTATGGTAATGTTCAGGTAATGTATGGAAATGCAGGAGGTTTGATAGGTGACATAGATTTTGGCTATCTACTAGATTGTTTTGCAAGAGGTAGTGTTGTTAGTGTAACTACAAACGAATTCACAACATGTAATTTTGGCGGTCTTATAGGTTATTATGGCGCATCAGCCAGTGGAGAATTTAGTGCAATAAATTGCTACTCAATTGGTTTAATTTCGCAAGGTATTACGGTTTACGGTTCTATGGGTGGTTTAATAGGTGTCATCGAGAGTTACGAGTGGTCAAGCACGGAATACCAGATAACTAATTCATACTACGATTCCGAAACTTCCGGCCAATCTGATATAGACAAGGGTATTCCCAAAACCACAATAGAAATGAAAGCACAGGCAACATTTTTAAGCTGGGATTTTGCTGAAAAATGGAAAATAGATGAAGGAAATACTTACCCTGCGTTTTACCTAGATACACCAACCACAACTCCTAGCGGTGAAACATTTAGTGGTAGCGTAACTGTAACTATAGGCAATGTGGATACTGACTGTGTTGCGTATTATACGACTGATGGAACCACTCCTACAACTGATAGTACGGCATATATCATACCTTTTACGTTGTCTGTTTCCGCAAGCATGAAAGTAGCGGCATATAACTTGATAACAGGGTTATGGAGCGATGTTGTAAGTGCTAAGTTTATTAAAAATGCCGAACCAGACCCCGGCGGAGATAACCCTAATGTTCCTGCACTAATAACGAAAGAACTAAAAACCCTAACATTTAAACGTGCATCCCATACCGACACTAAGCAGGCGGCAGATGCTACAAACGATAATTTCCGGCAGGTTAGCAGTTATACCGGGGCAGTAACTAAGACGATGAAACAGTATAATCAGAACTTCGCCGCAATAACGCAGTACCAAACAGACATGAATGCTTATATTGCTAACCTTGAAACATTATTGATTGCCGCTGGAATAATGCCAGCACCAGAATAAACTTAAGGAGGTAGAACTAATATGGCAGTTTCAGCTAAATGGTTTGGTCAGGCCTTACTTAAGGCGCTTAACAAGGAAATTGATTTCGATACAGACACCGTAAAGGTAATGCTATGCACATCAACTTATACGCCCAATCAAGATACGCATGATTATAAAGATGATGTGACTAACGAAGTAACTGGCGTTGGTTATTCTGCTGGCGGTGCTACTTTAGCAAGTAAAACAATAGCCTATGATACCGGAACAAACATAATAAAACTCGATGCCGCTGATACAAGTTGGACAACCGCCACCATTACCGCTCGATATGCAGTTATTTATGTGGATACTGGTGTTGCTTCGACAAGTCCGTTGCTAGGTTACGTTGATTTCGGAGCAGATGAGTCTAGTTCAGCAGGTACATTTCTAATTCAATGGAGCGCAGATGGAATATTTAAAATAACCGTTTCGTAATCTCAGAAGGTGGGGTGTTTAGATGGCTGACGTTACAATATTGTCCCCAGTTGCTGAGATTACAGCAGAAATGCCTACTCTGGATATACAGATAGATCATACAATAACGGCATTAGTTGCTGATGTGCAAGTCAGTATGCCTATACCTGCTGTACCGGATAACATTATCTATGCGGTAACAGCACAGACTACGGCAAGTATGCCTAACCCCGATATGCCTAATATTGTTATAGCAGTAGTCGCCAACGCAACACAAGACATGCCCATACCAGTTATACCTAACAATGTAGTTAGTGCGGTAACTGCGACTATTACTATAACCGCCTTACCGCCGATACTAATTGTTAATGTGGTCAAATTGGAATATATTCTCAAAGCGGTTAAGGTGTTATCGTTTAATTTAAAGGCAACAGATAATATAAGTTATACCTTGAAATTAGGTGGTGGATCGTAATGGCTGTCTCAAAACATATTAAGAAAAATGATGTTGGTAATCAGTTGTCATTTACCTTGACCGACCAAGATGATGTTGCGCTAAATCTAACCGGGGCGACAGTTAAGGTAATACTTGCAGGTGGTTACACTTACACCAAATTAGAACGTACTTGCGTTATAGATAGTGCTGTCGCCGGGACGTGTCACTACATACTTACCGCAGAAGATACGAGCGTCCCAGGAGATTACAGTATAGAGGTTAACATTGATTATGGAGGTAGTGAGTTTACTACCGTTACGCAGGGAGATTTAAGAATTGTTGACACATTATAAGGTGGTGACTTTATGGCTTATTACGACCCAAATAAAGAAAATCAGAACTTTCTTCAAAATGCTCTGTCTAGCTATAAGCCGAAACAATATAACGATTGGCAGTATATCGCTAATCAGCAGGTAGCAAATCCTGATTTAAGTGGTCTACGCAGACAAGCATACCAGGGCAGGGATACGGCACTTGGCAGACTCAAGAGTAACTACGGAGACAGCAGGACTAAGCTTAAAAACTCATATTCCGATGCAATGTCTAATCTACAGTCAAGTCAGACCAACCAGACTAATTCTGCAATCAAGCGGTCGCTGGCTAGTGGATTAGGTGGCATGGGACAAGGCCCAGGGGTAGGACTGGCTAATTACCGAACTGATGCGATTAAGGATAATTTTAAGCCATCTTTTGAGAGGTTAGACAGAGATAATGCGGTCAACATGAAGATTTTACTCAGGAACTACAATGAGGGAACGGATGATGTTTACAGCAAGTACCGGGGTGCTTTAGGTAAGATTGACGAACAGAAGGAAGATCGCAATCTGAAGGTTGCTGCCGAAGCGACTAGGTTGATGCAGCAGGATACACAGGGGTTCCGGAATTGGCAGGAGGCGTTAGCTGATACTTTGCGGAAGTATAGTGCAGATCAGGAAGATATGGCGTACAAGCAGGAGCAGGACGCGTATAAACGGGAGCAGGATGCTTTCAACAACAGACTTGCGCTAGAGAGGTTTGGTTGGAGTAAGGAACAGGCTATGTTCCCGTACCAATATCCAACGGCTAATTCGTTGTTGTCGGCACAAAATAATCCTGGTGGGTTTAGTCCTTACCAACAATATCAGATGCAGAATAGGCAAGTTACGCAAGATTTTATTTCTCAACTGTTAATGTCGCCAAACAAAGAGCAGTTCCTACAGGAAAATATTGCAGATGCCTCTGAGTCAGGCGTAGACTTGGGTACTGTGTGGAGTGTATACAACAATTATGGTTTTTAGGGCGGTGATAAGATGCCAGTAGTTAACGGTAGATGGGTTCCTTCTGGTGGTGGGGTTGATGGTTCAGGTTATAGGGGTTTCAATGCCCTAGTTAATGAGGCACTGCAAAACAAGTATAACGAAATATACCAAAATATTCCTACTAACACGACGCTGAAAATTCCGCAGATTACCAGCGATCCGAGTCAAGCAGATAATATTTTGAATTACGATGATGTACCTCTTATGCCAAAATTTAAAGCACCAGAACAACCAAAAGGTTTATACAAATCTCTTGACAGCAAACTAGGAGGGGTGTTGCCGGGAGGTATTCCCGGTCCATCCCTCGATGCTACGAAAAAATGGATTGACAGATCATCCATGGCTGCCGGGGAAATCATAACTGGCATAGACAACCCCAACAAGCCTAATGTCGGCGATTTTGTAGTTAATAGCAAGCCACTTTTCGATAAAAAAGATATGCCTGATATGGTTAAAAACTTACCGGAAAGTTTTACTAATAGTAGGCCTGTAAAATTAAACTCTGCCGACCTTGCCGGGGGATTAGCTGGTTTCCTGGCTGGCGGTGAATTTAATGTAGGCTCAAAAATATTCCAGGGGGCAGAAAACGCTATAGGTCAAGCGTTATCCCGTTTGGGAACTAAATCCTCTAAAGTAGCAAATATCCCTAGTCTTACTCAGAGTACTATTAAGGTCGGAGGGGCAACTATTCCATACGAGTATTCCAGGGCAATAGCGAATGACCGTGAGTTTAATACCGGAGAAGCGGCGCAGGCTGGGGCGACTAATGCCGCCATAGGTGTGATATTGGGGCGTTTGGGCGGGGTGTTGGGCAGAGAGAAAACCCCTACTCCTGCACCTACCGAGTTTAGGATGCCAGAGTATAAACCGCCCGATATGTCAAGTTTTACGGCAGGGGAATTGGCTAACATCAGAAGTCAGTCGAAAACGATGGATTCTCCCGCATCAGTCCCTTTACCGGAAGTTGCCGCTAAGACGGCTAAAGAAGTTGCGGCAGCAAGGCAGACTCTTAGTAGTACATTGAGCATAGATAAGGCCAATCAAGTGCTGGATGAATTTCCTGAACTTGAATCGCAGTTCTCGTATTTTAGATTAAAACCTGGAGATCCCGTTATCTTGCCGGATGGTAGACAGGCGACAGTTACTAGGGCAGATAAGATGATTATACAAGTTGATGCTGGCGGTAAAACTGTTAGCGTTGGGCGAAAAGCGGTTAAGATGCCAGAGGTTGTTGGCAATAAAGTGATGGCTGAGGACATAGGATTAAAACCGGAGAAAGCGGAAAAACTTAATAAAATAGTTAATGATGCTGGATTTAAAAATGTTGAAGAAGCGCAAAAAACACTAAGGGCAGTACAGCGCATCGGAGATAAAGGACAGGTATTTTATCGCGGCGAAATGGTTCCTGAAGGCGCGCAGGGCAAGAGTAGAAATATCCAGCAAATGCAAACCATAGAAGATGTTCTTGGTTGGACTCCGGAAGAAAAAATTAAAAGATTTGAAAATAATATTTCCATGCAGAAAAAACGGAAGAAAAATGCAGAGGCAATTCTTCAAAATAAACCTGACTACTCCAATTACGAGGATATGGTTAATAGAGATTCCGCGAAGTGGGAAATTGAGCAAGCAGATTATTTTATTTTGAGTTACCAGAAAGATATAGATAAACTTAAAAAGCAAATTAAGGACACAGCAGAAGTAGATAAAATTTCTAAGGAAAATGACTTACTTTATGTTACTACTCAAAAAGAAACCGCAAATTCATATGCCAAACAAATAGAAAATTTGCCAGACACTATATCCGGAGGAAAGCCGGAAGGATACAATCCTACTGTTTACGAAATGAAGGGTTTGTTTGATAATACTTTAGATTTGACACATATCAAAAAAGGCGAAATTGATATGGATCGAGCATATGATTTGATGGATGAACTTGGTGTTCCACGAGAAAAACAGGATTCTATTGCTGAAAATCTTGGAATAGATGAAATGGATGGTATTGACGGTAGTGTATTTAAGTTATTTAGAGGTAAAAATTTACCTATCGTACTGGATGCAATTAAAGATAAGGGCTATGATTCAATTCGTTATTCGGAAGGTGTACAGGATAATTGGATTGTCTTAGATAGAAGTAAAATTTCTTTAGTCGAAAAAATTGATGCTATAGGCAAGTTTGACGATAAAACTAAGAGCGATATTTTAAACTGGAAACCTGATAGTGAAAACACCTCTAAAACCATGTCCGAGGACATTGGATTAAAACCGGAGAAAGCGGAAATGGTTGTAGGTGAAGATGTTGGCCTTGGACCGGAGAAAGCAGATGGTCAAGCAGAAATACCATTATCTCCCGGCATTAGTCCAATGAGTGTAAGATTACCAGACACCATAGAAACAATTACTTCTAAGTCCGAAGGAAACTCTCTGTTTAATAAAATAGCACCCGAAAACATCAAGAGTATGGCAAAAAAATTATACTACAAAACCGTGGACGGTTACAATAGAATTAATGACTTTGACAAAACAGTAGCCAAGGCAGGGGGAACAATCCCTTATAATAAACGTGCTTACATACTAGCACATAATACCAGCAACGCAGAGGCATTGGCTCAGAGAACGCTTACTGAAAATCTAGTAGACTCTCAGGGGAATGTTGTTGGCGCACCGCTTAAGGATATAGTTCAACAGGTTCCAAAAGGGCAATGGAGGCAGTTTGAGGATTATCTAAAACTCAAGCACTCTAAAGCATGGGAAAACTCCGATATGACAGTATATGACAGGGAACTAAATATGTCGCCCGAAATGGCTGATATGAAAATAGTAAAATACGATGCAGAAAATCCTTGGATGGCACAGGCGGCCAAAGATTATACTTCATGGATAAATAAGTTTGGGGAGACATGGTTAGTTGAAACAGGCCTAATTCCTGAAAATGTCTGGAACGCTATGAGGGTAAAATACGGCGACTATGTGCCGATGCAACGCCTAATGGAGGAAGTTGAGATTGGCAAAACAGGGGCAAAAGGTTCGTTTGCTGATCAACCAAATCCGGTTAAGCGTGCCAGAGGTTCGGAGCGCAAGACTATTGAATCTCTGGAAACAATGATAGAAAGAGTTCCTAACTATATCAAGGCAGCCAAGCGCAACGAGGTCATGCAAAGGATTATTGAGGACATACAGAAAGACCCCGAAGGTATGAGTATTTGGGGAGAAATAGTTGACTCAAATACAGCCAATCTTACCATGCCAAATATTGTTGCAGGAAGAATTAATGGAGAAAGGGTTCATGTTAGAGTTAATGATTTGCCATTACTCGAAGCAATATCCGGTCTAACCCCACAGGCTCAAAATGTAGTTATGGATGCGGCAAGGTCGATAACCAGCAAAATGAAATTACTAACAACTGGAATAAACCCGATATTTTCACTTGGTAGGAACGTAGTCCGTGACTTGCCTATGTCTTATGTCGCCTCTAAAAGCACCAATAGCCCTGTAGAGTGGTCGAAGGATATTGTAGGTGCCTTACTGGACATATTGGGCAATAGGGCGGCGTATAAGTCGTACAAGGACATGGGCGGCGGGTATGCTTCTGCTGTATCGACAGATGTTAATATCTTGGCAAATTCTAAGGCAAAGTTAATGCCGGGGTATTACGATTTTAGCAACATCAAAAATCCGGTTGAATATACGAAAAGACTTCTTGGTGTGCCGTTTAAGGCACTTGAAAAACTTGCAGACTTTACCGAAGCAGTACCGAGACTCTCCGAGTATCGGCGCATTATCCGAAAGGATGGTGACAGCTATGCGTCTAGGACTAAGGCACTATATGAGAGCAAGGATGTTACCGTAAATTTCCAGAAAAAGAATACCGCAGATGTTACTAATTTTCTTGATGCCTTCATACCATATTTTGGTGCTTCTATAAATGGAATTGATAAGTTAGCGAGGATATATAAGGATAATCCAGTTGCTGCACTCGGCAAAACATTTGCGGCAATAACGGTTCCGACATTGATGTTGTATGCTTACAATCACGATAACCCAGAATATCAGAAATTAAGTAGTTGGACTAAAGATACAAACTACCTTATCCCTTTACCTGGTGGTACTTTTTTAAAATTACCCAAACCTCGTGAGGGTGGCGTAGTTTTTGGCGCATTAGTAGAGAGAACATTGGATAGTCTTAAGAAAGAAAATCCCGATGCTTTTGCGAAATTTTCAGACACTATTTGGGCAAGTTTTATGCCTCCTGGTAGAACTATCGCTGCGCCAATCAACGATCTGCGAGCAAATAAAGACTTTGTTGATCGTCCCGTAGTTCCAGAATACATGAAAAACATGAGTCCGGGCCAACAATACGACGAAAAAACATCGTCTTTTGCCAAAAAGCTAGGAGAATCGTATCCTGAAAAAGTATCACCAAAACAGGTTGATTACTTAGTGAAAAGCTATCTTGGGGTAATTGGTCAAGTAGGTATCCCTGCGCTATCAGAGGGTAGTACGGGTGATACTTTAAAGAGAATTTTTACTGCTGACCCTGCCTATAATACTGATGTGACGCAAAAGTTTTACGATGCCAAACGGAAACTAGATACAATGAAGGCAGACACAAAGCAGACCGGAGAAGTTATAGGTGAGGATGATGAAAAGTTAAGGAAACTATACGGCAAAGTTGCTGAAATGATTTCTGATAACCGCACTGCTTTAAGGGAATTACAAAAGGATAAGTCTATCCTTCCAAAACAGAAAACCATTAAGTTGAGGGATATGCAAGTTAAAGCTGTTGCACTTGCCGATATTGTTAATCAGCCATTAGATGCTCAACTTAAAATATATGAACAATTAAAGAGAAGAAGATTTATTACCGAAGATAAGCCAAAATCACCGGCAAGGACTAGGATGGATGAAAGGAATAAACAAAAAAGAAATAGTGCTATCGAGAGTATACTCTCTGAGTAGCACTATTCTTTGTGCGTTTTCTCATAACATAGAGTAAAAATTATTCCAGCAGGTACAACAACAATCCAAATTATCCACCAAATAAAGTTGATTATTTTTTCTACTATTGGAAATGCCATTGTTAGTAAAATCATTATGATTATGATATATGTCCAGTGCATTTGCTTATCCATTAGAATCACTCTTTTTCTCTATTGAATTATTTTCTTTCTTTTTGTCAATCGGAGTCACAATCAATAACCACAGAGCGTTAATGCCGAGAGATACGATCCACATTATCGTGTAGTTTGTTTCCGTTTTCTTTGGGTCTTTACTGACTAGCGGTTGCATTGGTTCTATTTTTACATCTGCTAATTCGGCAAAAGACTGGATTTTATAAGTCTCCATCCAGACTTGACCTGTCCAATGATCTGTTTTCCATTTTATAATCTTATAGTTAGTTGTCTTTGTTGCCGTGTACTCCCAACGGTTAACCCATAGCACGATTAGTATTACTGTTATAAAAATAGGCAACAACCATGTTTTTCTCATAACGACCCCTCCTCATGTCATTTGTATTCAAGGGAGGGGGAAAATATCCTTTGATATTCTCTGTCGAAAATTATTAAGTTTTTTAATTATTGTTCCTGCACATATTCAAATAAATCTCCCGGTTGACATTTGAGAATGCGACATAACTTATCTATTTGTTCAATCTCAATTCTTTTTGTCGTGCCATGCCAAAACTGGGAAATGGTTCCCGGTCTAATTCCGGTCATTTGGCATAACTGCCTTTGGTTTATGCGGTGACGACCCATTAATTCTGAAACTTTTACCACTATCATTATTTTACACCTCCTACCGTATATAGTATATCATCATGCGTTATTATATTGCAACTATTTTTTAATTATACTACCTTTATCGTATTGACTTATTACCCTTGTGGTAGTATAATTTATATAGAAGTAATATATATTAGTGAGGTGGAGGGATTATGCGGGAAAGTTTCAAGGATTGTTTTGCGGAGTTATGCGCTGACAGGTCAGGTAACGCCATAATGGAGGCAAGTAAGGAAGTAGGTTATGGCGAAGTTGTGGCTAATCTATATTCTATCCGCAATATGATGGAGGAATTAGTAGGACCGAAAAACACAAAGTTGATGACCCAATTATTGGATGCCTATAGCCATAAGCAGGCACTTGACACTCAGGCGGCATACGAACAGGGTATGCGCGACGGGTTGCGATTGACTAAGATAATGGGAGGTGCTTGCTTATGAGTAGTCAACTTGTTCCGGTAGAGCAAAAACTAGTCAACTTTAACGGCGCCGATATTATGGCAGTAAAGGCCAATGATGATAAAGTTTACGTTGGTGTGAGTTGGGTGTGTGATGGTTTAGGTCTTAATGAAAACCAAACTAAGGCACAGAGGGACAAAATAAATAGCGATATTGTACTTTCTAAAGGGGGGCGTAAAATCTCCACCCTTACTAACGGAGGGAATCAAGAAATATTGGTCCTAGACCTAAACTTCCTACCTCTCTGGTTGGCTAAAATAAACGCCAATATTATCGAGAGCGAAGAAGTACAGGAAAGACTTGTCGAATACCAGTTAAGGGCAAAAGACGTTTTAGCAGATGCATTTTTACAGAAGGCCAAATCGCTTCGGCGCAGAATACCCACATGGGACCGCGAAGCAATGGCAGAAATAAGATTTGCAAAAGAGTTTGCCAGGGCGATAGGAATTAGACCGGAACGTGCGGTTGCAGTTGCCATTGCCAGAACCGAGAGAGAAACAGGCAGACAATTAACCGACTACAGAAAACTATTACCGGCAGTAAGCGAAGAAGATGCCGAGATACTTACCGCCAGTCAAATAGGAGAACAGTTAGACATGAAATCCAGCGTAGTAAACTTATTGTTGGAAGAAATGGGTTTTCAATACGGTATTCGTGAGGCAGGCAAGAAACCTGGGACCGAAAGATTAGTCAAAAGAAACCCTTGGAAGTTGACTGAGTCAGGCAAAGAATACGGAATGATGCAAGATGCCGCCGCTAACAAATGGGAAGGATTTCAAATACTATGGAAACCTAAAGTTTTGGATGCTGTTCGTGACTTTCTTTCCAACAAATCTGATACTGAGAAGGAAGTTTAGTTATGAGAGATGAAAATATTTTTGTATGTATGGTAGCAATTTGTATTGTTTTACTAAATAGTGAGGTGTAAAATGAGAACATTATACGATATTATAACGAGTGCGAAAGACGGAGATATGCCAACGCATGAGGAATGTTACTGGGCAATGCTCTGTTACGAATTTATGTTTAACATGGATCATAGAAATTTGTGTGATGAACTTTCGACAGAGAAACCTACTGTTAGTTTTATAAAAAATCTTAGGCTCGAAAACTCACACAAAATGTATCACAATGCTCTAAATAAATCTCCGAAAGAATATTTAGGAGAAAGCAGAGATCCAAGTAGCGCAGTTTATCAGAAGTTTAGAAGTATTGGAAATAAAATATTTGACAAGATAATGACCAAATAACTAGCACCCTCCGGGGTGTTTTTATTTTCACCCAATAATGAAAAATTTTTCACAATATAGTATAATTAACTAACAAAACATTTAATCGGAGAACACAAAAGTGATGCCCCGCCAACCCAGGAGGGTTTCATAGCGGTGGGTGCGGCAACACCCTGGCATCACACCAACATTATACCACAAAAACCCCAGGAGGTGATACCTTTGGGCGACAACGACGAAATTGTTCGTCTACAGGAGCAAGTAAAAACTCTTTTCTCTAACCAGAAAGACCTAAAAGAAATGTTCGAGGGAGTGATTAATAAGTTGGACGAGATGCAGAAGTCTTTTCAAAATCGGTTGCCGCCGTGGGCTACTGCCGTTATTAGCATACTAACTGCTGCCTGCGGTTGGCTGGCCGGGAGGTAAGGATATGCTAAATAAAGGTCAATGCAGGATATGTGCGGTATGTATTATTTTGGGCTTAATAGTCACATCTCTCATGTATTTCAACTTCCAAAAGCAAGACATTAACCAGCTAACCGACAATCAACTCAGGTCAGAATTAGTCGAGATTAAGGGCATAGGGACTGTTACGGCAGAAAAGGTAGTCAACTACCGGGCAGCGCATAAACCCATCACTATAGGCGAACTAGACGAAATTAAAGGCATCGGAGATAAGCGGTTAGCGTTAATCAAGAAGAAATTTAAGGATTACTAAGGAGGTGGTTTAAATGCCACGATTCAAGTTAGTTCTTGATCCTGGTCATTAACGGCGGTTTAGATTCTGGAGCCATAGGCAATGGTCTATTAGAAAAAAACCTAAACTGGGTAGTCGCTAATATTATCAAGGATAAACTATCTAAATATGACGTTGACGTAATCATCCTGCAACCATCCTGCACGAACCCCCGGTCAACATCATCGGACGAAATGACTTTGCCGGCCAAGGAAGCAATACGAATGAAAGCAGATTTCTTCCTCAGTATCCACACAAATGCCGGTGGAGGTACTGGGTTTGAGAGTTTCGTACACAACAAGGCAGGCATAACCACGGACATAATACGCGGCGTTATACACGGCAACACTGCACCCGTATTCACCAGAAATAACATGCCCGACCGGGGCAAGAAACGAGCTAACTTCTATGTGTTAAGAAAGATGCAGGAGGCAGGCATCCCGGCCATGCTGATAGAAAACGGGTTTATCGACAATAAGAAGGATGCGGAAAAGCTGAAAGATTCCGTATTTCTCAATAAGTTGGCCAACGAGATCGCTTATGGAATCGTCATGGCTTTTGAATTGAAAGTGAGGGCTTAAGATGATAACAACATTATTCTTTCTAATCGCCCTACATTTCATAGCAGACTTTCCGCTGCAGGGTGAATTTCTGGCTAACATGAAGGGTAAATTTGACTACCTGCTTTTCTCTCATGCGTTTATGTGGTCCGGCGTAATATCTGCCGGACTTATTTATTTTAGCTTATTCGCATGATGGAAGGTTGCTATGTTGCTAATAGGTCACTTCTTCATTGACAGATGGAAGACTAGAAAAGAAGATAAAACATTTGCACTAACGAAGGATTTATGGATTGACCAAAGTCTACATTTGGGGCAGTTAATTATTTGCCTAATAAAATAGGAGGTACGACAATGAAAAAAGAATTCACTAAAATGGACTGGTTTTTTGCGGCATGTATGGCTGTTTGTTTGGCTACATACCTATACACCTGTCTAGCAGGTAAACCATTAGACAGCATAAGAGAGTTGATATTCATTTTCGGCACAAGCATAGGTCTAGCTGCTGGCGGTAGATTCTTGGTTGGCTCAGAAATGAATAAGGATACTGACAAAACGGAAAAACTATAATACGCGAATTAACTTCAACCCCGGAACTTGTGAGTATTCCTTACAGGTTGCCGGGGTTTTTATTTTATTTTACGAACTATTGTTCTCGACATGAATGTCGGTACCAAAATTGCGGAAATAAAAAAGCAGTCCTGGTTAACTGTCCGGAATTTCCGGATGGTTGCCGGGGTTTTTATGTTTAAATATTGGTCAATGTCTTAGGTTTTTTTACACTAAAATCAAAATGGTGATATTTTTTAGATTTTTCCTGCTGCTCATATATAGATAGCAATTCTTTTCCGTTATAGACATAATCCCTAAAAGCATACATAACGCGAAGCATATTGCTAGGATATACAATGCAGTCTATATTTTTTACGTCAAAGCAAAATTGCAATACGTTTAATGATATTTTATTATAGTTAACTAAAACATCTTCTGCAATATCTCTATATGGAACATATTTATCATCGTTAGATTTATTACAGAAATCTATAAATCTAACCAAACTATCAGTTAATGTTTTAATATATGCGTCTTTATTTTGCTTATTTATTCTTATTTTCATACGCCATTATCTCCTTTATACGGTAAAACAAAACTCCCCCGGTTAGAGAGAGTTTTGCCCGACAGGTCACACCTCACGCGCAGAAGTAACGATTACTGCCGTTAATCCTCAACGCCCTGCATTGCGTCTCTTGGACAATTGGTAGATATGCTTTGAGTGGGTAAGGAATTAAACCCTACAAATGCCTGGCACTAGCAACCATGCTCTATGTCCGAATCGAAACGGACTCACTTCCAGGTCTTAGATATAGCGTCACTCTTTGCGCCTCCACCCAATCTACCTTCTATCCGACACAAAACCATGAATTGATTCATGTTGCAGTAATGTCGGATTTTAAATGCCCTAATCACCTAGTCCTTGATATAAACCAAGGGATGTAGTGATAGTGGCATTAATAAGCGGACAAGGACTCGAACCTTGCAATTCCATCTGCGCCCTTCCGAACCGGGACAACAAAAGCCCACGCCCACAGATTTCTCACCGTACCCCACGGTTTTAACGATACCACTCTGTCACCGCTTACTCATATTATACTACCATCAAGCAGGAAAAACAACCCACGATGGCGAATAATATAATAACTCCAACAAATCTAACATGAGAGGCAGGTGACATCCTCCTTACTTCAATCTTTTTAACACATTAGCGATTTACCCGGTCGGTAGTCATTGCCCGACAGGAAACTTCTAGTAGTGTACTCAATAATTATTCCAAGACCTCCCGAAGGTCTTATTTTTTTGTCCTTTATTTTGCGGTATAAATTTACCGTTTGCGGTATAAAAAGTATTTACTTAGCAATATAACTATTGTATAATATTCTAGGAGGTGCGATATGAAAAAATCCGTAACATATACCATTGACGAGGAAGTTATTGAGAGATTAAAGAAACTCTCGGATAAAACGATGATACCTCAGACTAGACTTGTTCAGAAGGCTATTGAGGAATTATTGAAGAAGGAGGAAGCCAATTGAGGAGAGAGTATTTAACGTTAGCACTACATTATGATTTTCTTGCAGAGATATTACCTTATTTAGAAGATAGGGCAATATATGTCGGATACGGACTTGCTTTACCTGACGATCCGCACGATTTTACCCCTGATTTAGAATGTTGCACAACTAAGGAGATTTATAATTGGCATAACGATAAAATAAAATTTAATAATGGACAACAGAGTGAAATGTCTGGCAAGTGGGGCATAGGTACTTATATTTATCGTGACAACCATTATATCAGGCTAGTTGAACGGGTTAAGAAGTTTTTAGAACTTTGGGACTGCGTTTCGGTGAAGGAACTTGATTTAAGATTGCCTGAGGGAGAAGAATCAATAAGCCAATTTTGCTTTACTTGCCAAGGTTTTGAGTGGTGTAAGCGGGCAGTCAATGTGGGTAAATTAAATTACGTGGGCAGTATAAATAAAGATCAGTTAATTGGGTTGATAGTTACTAAACCCAAGAAAAAGAAGGAGGAAAAGTAAATTGAACATATTTGAATTTGCGGCAATACTAAATGGAAGAGAAATGGGAAAAGAGATTACTAAAGAAGAAGAATTGCAGGCTAAAGAACTTGGTTTTGTTGTTATTTTCGGCTATTCAGACGATCATGCAGAACTGAGAGGTTTTATTTATGATGAAGTTGGTTGCTATAATGGAGGGGAAATTTTACTTAATAAGGACGGTCTATTTGAAGATTGCGAGTGTGAATGTAAATATTCCCTAATAGCTAAAAAGAAAACTAGGTCCATTAAAGTTATTTGCAATAAAGGAAAATATTTTTGGACTTACGAAACATCTATTCCCCATGCCACATTTGATGTTTTTGAGGATGGACAACCGTGGTGCGAAGGGATTGTTTTTGACATCAAAGAAATAGAGAAGGAGGAAAAGTAATTGACCATAGACACAATCAACGGTATAACTTTCTTGACCGGAATGTTTTTTGGCGGTCTAACTCCCGTATTAATTTTATCCAGACTTTCTTATGAAAGAAGTTTTTTTAAAAATATGGCTATTGCTTGGGGTTGCGGAGTTCCGGCAGGTGCGTTAATTAATTATGGAATTGCTCTGTTAATGCTTAAATATGCCGTTCAGTAAAGGAGGACACTGACTCTGAGGAAGAAAGAAATAATCATATTAAAGAAATGAAGTCTAAGGGATATACAAGCGAAGGAAGAATTAAGGACTTTGTTGGTAATCTCTATGATCATAGAAGTGTAGAAAACGAGGATAATTATGTTTGGTGTGCTGATTTTTACAGGAGGATTAACCAATGAAATGCACCGCATGTCCATTCTACCGAAATAGTTTCCTCTCCAACCGTTGCACCATATCCGACAGAGAAAACTTCAAGCCATTACTAGATTGTCGGCTAGTTGACGAGGATGGGGAAGTTAACCTGGAGGAATATGAGAAGGAGATGGAATATTGAAACAACGACTTGAAACCATCCGACCTTGCACAACTTACCGATAAACAGAAGGATAGACTGAGAGAGTTGTGTGGTTTTAAGCAATATGACTTAACATTACATGAAAACGGATATATCTTTATTTGGCCTGACGTTGATAAATTTGACAATGATTGTCCTGATATAAAAAATTGCACAAGAAAGTTATGGAAAGTATTAAGGCTATCAAACCACACCCCGTCCTACCGTAAGCAGGACAATCCCTACCGCACGTCGAATATAACATTATCGCGGATTATCTTACTGGCACTAAAATAATCCAAAGTATACTACCCCACTAAACGGTACAGCGTCCACGGTCTGTATCGTTTTTTGTTGCATAAAAATAACCGGGGCAATAACCCCGGCATGTTCTATCGTCTAGTAGCGTACTTCTTACCCTTCTGTTTCGGCACCAAACAGGATGCCATTCTCAACATTGATACGTCCTGCTTAAAGTAGATTGAATTTCCATCAAGGCAGGTTATCTCTCTTGCCTTGCCACCGTCAACATGGCTGTTCATGCACCGTTCACATATCCTTGGAGTTCCGACATAACTCATTACATCACCCTTTCTTTCCCTTTGCCTTAGTTTCAACAAACTTCGGAGGATCTTTTATTTCTCTCCACCATCCCGGTATCAGCACCCATTTACCGTTGACTGTTTTGTAGTCTAGGGGATTAGTGTCGCATATTCTTAGTGGATTTGGACCTATTGTGTCTCTAAGCATTGCCTTTTCCTTTCCCCAGACCACAAATTTGCCCTTGTCGTATGTCTATCACGCCTAAATTTTACGGCTGATTTAAGTTTGCGTGTATTCTCTTGATATTCAGTCCTTCGCCATAAGGGTAGGTTTTCTTCATAAAGGTATATGGACGTATCATATTCACATAAATTATCTATAATACTAAATCTTTTACATAATTCTTCTTGTTCACGCATATTATCAACAAGTATTTTAAGAGTTTCCTGTATTTCTGGAGGCAATTGAGATATAAAAATAACACCATGTATAATCCAATACGGATACAAATTTAATCCCCCTTAACCAAATAGGGTCTAACTTTCCTCAACATCAAATATTGCGGAATATGCCTCAGTTTCAACATCATAAAATTCATGCGGTCAGAGTTATCTTTCATCCCTGCCAACTTATCCCGGTGAGTCTCGCAGAACGCGATAAATTCACTGGTTAGTTGGTTTTCTTGGTCTGCCGTTAGTCTCATTTTTCTTTCTTCTTCCGCTTTACCTTGACCTCCGACTTGCCATGCAGAGCGTCAATAACTTCCTGCTGATATGCCGTTAAGCTGTCTGTATTACCCATATAAGCTAGTCCGATATGCACAAGTACCGCAGCGTCCGTTTCATCGTTTGTACGGCACTCTATACCCCATTTCTTGTATGCGGCAACGGCTATTTGCTCTTTACTTGAGCTGCCATTTCCAGTTGCGAATTTCTTTAGTTGTTTAGGCGCAACCTCCAAAACTTTCAAGTTACATTCGGCAAACATAACCCGAAGAACACCGCCCAACTCTCCCACTTGATGCGCTTGATTAGGGGAAGCATAAGAGTATCCCTCAATTAAAACTAAGTCGGCACCGACAACCGCCTTAAAAACTCTTTCCCTTATCTCAATTAAGCGGTAAACTCCTGTCCTATTGCTCTTAACTAAGCTAGTAACAAGGCAATTATCTAGCTCTCCATAAATCATCGATCCTATTCCGGTACTCGTCAAACTAGCGTCTATGCCAACTACCTTCAATTTTCACATTCCTCCAAATGACCATAGGTTTTTCTATCTAACCACCACTGACCTTTATATAAAAAGCAGTTCCTTTCGACATAATCAATAATATCAGAAGCGGTTAGCTTAACCGGCACCTGTCCGTTTTCTTGACTACTCATCAAGGTACTCCTGCCAACAACCTTCACAGGAAACTTTAGGACAATTACCATATTCTAAATCGTGCATACAAACCTTATTTGCGAGAAGTATTTCGATTATCCTATTTCTTTCTTCCTGTACCGCTAATTTAATTCTTTTACATCCCTCGCAGGCAGGAGGTAAACATTTGGTACAAAATTTTTGCGGACCACTCGTAGGAATATATGCTTCTCCGCATTTTACGCATTTCTTGGGTTCATGTTTTCTCATTTCACAACCAACCCCCTAGCACCCACCAATATCCACAAACCCACACCTCGCCCACTTCGGATGATCCATATTCACTTCAAAATGGCGGCAAGGTTTAAATTTACCGTTCTTGCTCAGGCAATTCTTTTCTTTTACCTTACCCCAACTTGCCGGGATGGTACTCAGATAAGCACCACCCGACATGGGGAGTTTTTCTTTTCTTTCTCTTGCTCACCGACAAGCACCGCATTTTTTGAGATACTTATAAATTCTATCGACATTCATACCAAAGTCATCAGCTATTGAGCGAGGTGACTTTCCGCTATTGCATAAGGTAAGAATCATCCGTTTACGGTAGTCTGATAATTTAAAATGCTCGGATAAACTGCCACTATTGCCGTATTCGCAGGCATAGTTGTTTAGGAATTCGTTTATGTTGACGGTTAAACCTGCCTGTTTTGCCTTGCGGTCATTGGTGAGCAGGCAACGCATAAAGTGTTCCGCTTTGACCTGTTGCTCGGCATTGAGGACTTTCTTGTATGATTTGCCGCCGCCTATATTTGCCATAAAATCAACTCCAAACCTACTTAATCTTTGACATAATATCCATTATTGCATAATATTCTGGGTTGATGATGTGTTTTATTCCATCAATAAGGTCAAAGGGTAAGAATAAAACAGAATAAACAGCCCAAATACCAAGCATAAGTATTACGAACGCGCTAGATGCAGCTATACCTTCATTGCCTTTACTATCATTGTCAGCGCAAACTTTCATTAATTTTGGAATAAAATAAAGTGCAAAACCTATTCCGGCAACACACAGAGAGCATAATACTAAATCTCCTGCCCCATCAGCAACCGCCTGCTTAACCAAAACGCTGTAGGTATGTTTGGCAGGTTCGCTCAACCTCTTACTAACTTCATCCAAAATTCCCGTTACTGTATTTACATCAACGCTCATTTTCTCTACCTCCACAACTCCGTAATATTTTCGTACTCCCCGTTAACCTTCTGCCAAACCTGCTGATTTGCGCTGCCCCGAAATTTCAACCCAATGTCCCGCTGCGCCAAAATAAACGGTCCATCCACCACATACTCAATATGCCTAAGTTTCCGCAACTTCTCAGGTGTCATAACGTATCCCGTATACAGCATAATGCTCACATCGGGACGCTCCCGGATAATTAACTCGTTAACTGCGTTCAACTCTTCGATTTGGTCGAATGGTTCGCCGCCAGACCATGTAATACCTGTGAGTAAAGGATCGTCCTGTAAATGCCCTAATATGATGCCTGCCAACGCTTTCGGACTAATGCAGTACCCGGCGTTTCTATCGTGAGTTTGCGGATTATGGCAACCTTCGCAACCGTGAGCGCATCCTTGAACGAAAATTACGAGTCTAAAATTTGGACCGTCCACTGTGCTACTAGGTACTATCGTGTTTATTTTCAAAATCCCTACCTCCAAACACTTCAATAATGGTAGTCTTTACCGTTAAAATATAATCGGTGTAGCACCGGGAGCATTTTATTGTCGTTGCTCCCGGTGAGAATACGTTGGCTTGATTTTTCTGACCGCATTTGCATGTCCAAACTTGGATCATTTGTCCATATCTCGGTTAATGCTTTTGTCCTCACTAAATCCATCTGGGTAACGATTTTTAAGTTTTTCGATATTAATAGCGGCAACATAACTTAACGGAACGCCCAACAGTCTAGCTGCTTTGGCACAATACCATTTTGTGTCGCCAATCTCCTTGACAAGTTTATCTTTTGTCACATTATCCAAGTTATGGCCATGATAAACTATTTTCTTAACAACCTCTAAGAACTCACACGCTTCACCAACCATACCTATGGCGGCATTAAGCAATTGGCCATATTTGATTAATCTATCAGTATTTATTACGGTATCAGTCCTTGCCGCTAACTCTTGATACTTATTCATTTCCATTATCTTTACCCTCCTGCATCCTAACCAAATCTGCACGAATAACCTGAAGTCTACTGATAACAAAGTCTACCGATGCCACATTATCGAAATACATCATTACATGTGTTTCCATTTCGTCTGCACTCAGTCCAATATGATGCTTGTTTTCGGTTCCGATAGGGTTGCTTTGCGTGTCCTGCACTAAACCAAGCACCGTATTAAAATAACCTCCATTGTATTTAAGGGTACATACTGAAATATCACCCTTGCCAAAAATACAAACCTTGGTGTCGCCATCGTTATATATCGGCATCTTCTTTTGCCTCCCACAATCCAAAGTTTCCCGCCCGGCACTGCCCGGCATAAAAAATAGAATACTCGGAACACTCCCAATAGTCTAACACATTAACCTGCTTAAATTTACCGTGCTTGCAGGTTAAGCAGGATTTTTTCATCAGTCAGTTACCTCCGGTCTATTTGGAATATTAGACTTATACAACTTCTCGCATGGTTCGTCGCAATTACCTTCCTTTTTACAATCACCGCAAATATCAGAATTTTTCAGGTGATTGCTTTGTTTCTGCTGTATAAGTACGGGATAAACTTTATTCTTTTTCTCTAACTCCACCCCACACAGGATATGTGAGTAATCGGAAACTTTCTTCAAATCGTCAAGGTTACGGATATGCTTAAACCTGCTGGCATACTTAATAATGTTTATCAGGCAAAAATCCTCAATCATATTGTTAGCTATGGCGTACTCTATAGGGTCAATACTGTTCTCCCTGTAGTGTGCTGAACCAACTGTTTGGCAGAAATTTTTGCCTAACTCTCTGATTTCATGGATATTCATTATTCCAGCACCCCTTCATCTGGATTTTCTATAATAACGGCATCTTGGTACTGCTCAACTTCAACGCCACATTTGCGGAGGTAGTCTATGCCATTATTACTTCCGATATCGCTTAAATAAATAACCTTTTTAAATCCTGCTCCGACTATTAACCTAGAACATCGGTTGCAGGGCTTATCAGTAACGAGTAACGTCTCACCCTCCAGAGAATAGCCTCCACGCGCCGCGTTCAAGATAACCGCTTCTTCTGCGTGTATCGCCGGGCATTCTTGGTTACCTGACCAGTTTCCGTGTTCCTGTCCTATCCTTGGACATTCATCACAGATACCATAATCGCCCTTTTGAATACTATTATATTTGTAGATATATCCTTTATTTAGTATTGCAAGAGCACCGATCTTGCGGCGTTTGCATTTCGACTGACTAGCGGTAAATTTTAGTATTTTTATATATCTTTGCAAACTATTCAATTAAATCTACCTCCTGTATTACTTCGGTATCCTTATATCTAACTAACTGCTTAACCTGCTCCCATACATAATCGTAAACGTGTGCTCCCTTAGAGGAAATTATCATGCCTCCATCCTCATAACCAATCTCTGTCGCCATATACTCTTTAAGTAACTGCAACCCACCTAAATTCTCAGGAAGTGCGGCAAATATGTCCCATGACCTAAAGTAGATTATGAAGTGCAACATACCGTCTTTGATGCGGCAATCAATCATCCTTAAGCAAGGTGGATCTGTCAGGTAAATATCTAAAGGTTGACCTATTTCAATTATGGCCTGATTGGTGTCAGGAGTTCTTTTTAGAATCTCTATGACATTCTGTAAGCTAATTCGTATGCGCTCTCCATAAGTGTAATCCTCATTCTCAGCAACCTCTGAACCATAGATGTATTCGGCGAAATACTTCTCAATTTTCTCCATATCTGTCGGAGGTGCTACGCTCAAACCTTCCGGTATAATCGGAGTTAACGGTCTATTGCCTGGGTTAGTGATAACCGCCATAAAATAATCCAATTCCCTTCGTTTATGCTGATTTTCAAAACTACCATGCTGCACAAGGTATTCCCGGTTATCGCCGCCGCTATGAGTATGATATAACTCAGATAGCGACCTATACCAAACTTCCGGTATGTCGAAACAATTTATAATTGTAGGTTTTAGCAAATTATTTTCCTCCCATTAAATTTTCCGATTAACTAACTGTCTCAATGTTTCTCCTTGCCGGACAGTATAATTAATCTCATTTTCCAAATCTGCAATCTTATTAAACAAATCAGGGTAATACTTGCTTAACTGCACCCACTCGTCAACGGTATTGAATACGCATCCATAACAACCGAGGCGGGTAAAGTGTTTATATATTGGATTCGGTACAAGTCCACCCTGTCTAATTGCCGTAAATACGTCTTTGGTAGTTAGTTTTAGCAATGGGCGACAACCGGCAATCCTGAGTTTAGGGTTATAGTAAATCTCTTTATATTGCGATCTTTTTGCGCTTTCTTCCCTGCGCTCACCTGTTAACATAATGTCGTTATAGCGGTCAATACCTGCATGAGTTATCCATTTTGCTAATGGTGCTTGCTTTAGGTCGGAAGTGCAAAACCTATTTCTTATGTCGGGAAACTTGCTTCTGTGGCGGCAATAGGAAAAATAATCCCACTTATCGCTTTTGACGCGGTTTATTTTTATATTTAATCTTCTTTCGAGATAATATAGGTATTCGTATGTTTCCGGAAATTCGCAACCAGTATCAGCACTTACAAAAACTAAATCTTTGCGCCCATATTTTGCTATGGCGTATAGTGCTAAACAAGTAGAATCTTTGCCTGTTGATACACTAACAATGTATCTCAATTTTACCTCCAACTATACATATTATACCTAAAAAGGTAATCCATCACACGAAAAACAACCTAACCCTAGCGCAAAACCTTCTCCACAATCCACGCCTCGCATGATCCTGCTCTGCTCTCAATGCGGCAACGGAACATTCAATTTCGTCCAACTTCTTATTCAGAAATGCAATGTCTGATTGAAGTGTTTTCCCGTTATTTCCTGCTGTTGTCATATCGTTTATTAGTGTTTTAAACAGCACAGCATAACCATCTAATCTGCGAGAAATATCAGAAATGGAAACAGCATGTTCAGAAACTATCTTAAGTAATATTTTGTTATCGCGCTCTAACTTCTTAATCCTCGCCCCGCCTCTCCCCACCTGTTACCACCTCCAAATTTCTCGGAAAATAAGAATTATAGTTACTTTTACCGAAGTAAATATAACATTTTCCGCTTTTATATACCGACCTTACCTCGCCCTCCTTGTCCTTATTGCGACCACGGAGAGGTTTTACTGTGTCGTTAACCCTAATCATAGACACTCACCCTTGCCACTATTTCGCCAAATCATAACGCCTGCGGTTGCGCTCACACATACTATCGGATTAGCGAAACTTTCTTCCATGCTCCAGGGTTTATCTGGCGGTCTAATATTTCCTTCGATTCTCTGCCTAGAAAAAAGATTCACGAATCTATTGTCCTTTCCTCTCTGCACATAAGATGTTGGTCCTTCGTATTTATCAGGCGCGGCAAGGTGTCTAGCACCCTTATTAGCCCTCGGTATGCCGTGTTTTTTCATATATGCGCCTAGTTGTTGCTCGGACATTAGTAAATTTACTCCAATATTGGAGAGTGATGCTTTACCTCCCCATTGCTTCATGTATTCCAGTTCTTCTTTCAATAAAACCCTTTTCAATGGTGGCATTTTAAACCCCCTTCTACGCCCCATTCACGACAGCAGGTACGAAACTATTCCTGCAATATTTAGTCGCCTGTACAAGGCTAATTTTGCTGTTATTTCCGATTCTAACTGACTAACTATCCTGCATTTTTAGATACTCGGCAACTGTAGCTAAAAAGCGACTTACAATAGGTGGTTTAGTTGTGTTCTTATAAAACATTTCAACATATTCTACAGTTCCGCTTTCCTGCGTTTTCTTGAGTGTATGACGGATACATCTTTCAACTCTCTTGCCGGTGGTGCTGAATTTTTCCGCTACCTTGTCGTAGGTTTCGCACCAACGGTATGAGGAGTTCGGGGTATTTAGGGTTAGTAAGATTGCTTCTCTTGCGTATAAATAACCGGATGTTTCCGGCGGTACCCCTAAAGTTAGGAGTAGTTTTGTGGTTTTGTTTTTCATTAGAGTTCTCCTTTCTCTGCCTTTACTATCTGACTAAATATCCAATCAGCTATATTCATCACAAGCGAATTTCCGATTGCTTTGTATCGTGCTGTATCGGATGCATCGGGGATATCTGTCCAACCGTCCGGCATCGATTGCAGTCGCTCGCATTCCAGGGGTAGGAGTCGTCTCACCGCATATCTTACAGGCTCCCTGCTCTTTTCGCTCTCATATAGTGCATCCCACAAAGCTCTTTCGAGTGAGCAGGTTCTCCGCATACTTTGCATTTCTTCCTCGGATTTATCCTTTCTATCATCGGATCTCCGTGCTTCTTGTATCTCTGTAAGTGCTTTGTACATAATCCATAACCCTTTGCTACTTCCCCACAAATGGCGCAACGCTTTCTCTGCCTGTGCTTTAAGTTGTGACAACTCCGACAAATCCTTTGAAGATTCTCTGGTTCGTTGTTTGTCCAATCCTCGTCTTTGTGGTGTACATCTAAAGCATTCGGTTTTCCGCATATTTCGCAAGGACCCGGTGGAACAATTTTTCTCGATCTGGAATGATTCGTTTCCCAGTTTTCCGATCTCGGTTTCGGTTTGCTCTCGAACCCCTTCGCCATACATTTCTGGTTGCAGTATTCCCTTTTGTTGAAAGTATTCAACGACTCTAACCGCCCATTTGCAAAACGCTTCCGTTCCAATTTCTCGCCACAGTGCGAACAATATTTCTCTGGCGTTGGTTTTGTCGGCATTGCCATAATTAATTCCTCCAATCGGAACCCTGACAGGATTTTGATAGTTAAGTGAGTAACCACCTGTTTGCTTGGATTGCAGCGTTTCACTTAATTCCTCAGTTTCGTAAAGGTTGCGGATATCTACAGCACAAACTAAATTATCTACATCAGCACGATATGACAGATTACCTTTTGCGAGAAGAGCGTTTGCAGGTTCAGGGTATGCAATGCACTGTGTCGCTCGATCGGTATCAAGCGCCCCGGTAACTTGTCCATAAACAGGGTCTTGTCTGCCGTTAAAGGCTATTGTATCTCGCTTTAAAATTACGGGGACATTATTTCCACCCGTACCCATTTTCATTGTCAGTGTAGGTGTTACGCCTACTGACTCGTCTGCGACTCTGCGTCTATCTCCAATGTCAAATATCCTGATTGTTGTCTCAATGCCATTTCCAGCACTCCCGGCAACTTCTTGCCTCGCTTCTCCGCTCTCCGCAAAATCCCCTGACACGCTTTCGCACTCAAAAAGTATTTCTCCGGCACGTTGTCCTCTAAAATCGCAGACAAGGAAGATTCTCTTACGACGCTGGGCGACTCCCCAGTATTGCGCATCACAGACTCGCCAAGCAACACTATACCCATCCCCTCTGACCATTCCGGCGTTTGCCCATTTTCCAGACTTAGGCATTGGAATTTCGGACGCTGTGATTTCTTCAAGCACGGTTCTAAAATCTTGTCCTTTGTTTGAGCTAAATGCTCCTGGTACGTTCTCCCAGATTGCGTATTTTGGGTACATTTCATCTGTGACAAACCTCATTTCTTTTATGATTCTTACCGCCTCAGAAAACAAACCAGAACGCTCTCCCGCCAAACCTGCCCTTTTACCGGCGACTGACAAATCTTGACAAGGGCTTGAAAATGTGATTATATCTACTGGTTTAACCAGAATGTCTTTAGCTGTGTTTATATAAAAATTACACTTAGTTCCGCTAAAATGTGTAATGTAAGTACATAATCCTATGCCACAAATATCTCCCAAGTGCTTCATGTCAGGGAAATGGTGTTTACTTACCGCTATCGGGAACTTTTCTATCTCACTGGCCCACACTGCTCTAATTCCGTTAAGTTCTGCTGCAAAAGGGAGCATTGCAACTCCGTCAAATAGCGATCCCATTATTAATTCGTTAATCAATTAAATACCTCCACCGCTGCCACGCAATACCCCGGCGACATTCCGTCCCTATAGTCGTGCAGCAAAACTCCCCTGCGATCCCGGAACATATTCCGATACTTCTCGTCGTACCATTTCCGGTTGCCGTCATTGGGCAGGTCAACTATGATTTTCAGCTTAGGTTGTTTGTGGCGTTTCTGTTTTGGCATTTGTGGTTGCCTCCTTATTATTTCTCCCAAACTCAACAGTTACTTTACCGCCCCTAATGCCTATTATAATAACGACAATCCACGGCAAGCAGGTTAAACATACAGTTGTATAAAGTAGTGCTTTGTCAAATAATTCTAGCAATACATAACCTCCTACAAGTAATAGTTTTCGATAATGTACTGAACGGCATTGACCAAAAACTCAAAGTGTCTAGTAATCCTGCCCCGAATATGCGGATGATTGATGATGTTATAGGCAGTACCCCATGTTATTACGGGTTTTCCCTGCCTTCTCGCTTCCACAATCTCGCAAATTGTACCGATGGAAATTTGCTCATAGTCTAACTCAGCAAGGATAATGTCACTGTGTCCAATCTGATAGTCGTTACTGTCAATGATTTCCCTATCGGTTACATTGCTTCCGAAGTCGGTATTTACCGGATTAAGTATACAAAAACCTGCCTCAACTAAGTCTCCCGCCGCTTTCTCTCTCCAGTCGTTCATTTCTTCTTTACTCAAACCGGCCATTTTACCGGAAAGGTATACTGTTGGTCTACGCATTGTTTACCTCCTTCCTCTCCCTAACAACTTCCAGAATTTCTTTCCAACCAATACTGTCACTCAAAATTCCCTTGAAATACTCGCCATTCTCGCCAAAGTCACGATTCACGGCAACCCTGCCATTATCACCCTTGGCGTATCTCGGCATATTCGGGCAAGGCAATCCTTCCTGAGTTCCCTGTAAGCGACAAATTAGCGGTCTATGCTCATGTATTGCACATTTATTATAAAAAGTGTCGCGTAAAATACAGGTCATGCTTTCCCTTTTCTGCTTAACAAGATGTTCAATGTTGGCAAAGTTCATATTTCCTACTGCTGTTACTATCTTGTCCCAGTCCGTATTTGAGACAGGCACAGGACCACAACATTTTCCGCAGTTCATGCAGATAAATTCGCTCATACTTTATCCTCCTCATACATTTCCTTCACCATTTCCAAAAACTTCTCCGCATTTTTCAACCGGCGGCGTAAGTCACTGACTAACTTTTTAGCTTCTTCAAGAGGGTATCTCTTGGCACCACACCAAAAACCGCCGACCAAGACACACCTTTCTCTTTTCCTCCTGAGCGAATCAGTTGCTATACAGTATTCAAATACCTCTCTGACTGTTGCGGCAGCGGCATTTCTTTCCTCGGCATCTTTAACGACATAAACACTATTGTAACCGCCGCTGATTATATCGCCGTTCTTAAACTTCTCATATAAAGGCACAAAACACTTTTCCGCTTCTTCCGGTGTGTCGTATTCCTTATCACATACCGGACAATGGTATTTAACTACTGGTTCCATTTGTATCCTCCTACTTAAAAATAATCCAGCAAATCACTACAAGTGCAGCAAATTCAGCTATAGACTTAATTAAATCCAACAAATTCGGACCTATTTCCAACATAACAATCCTCCTATATTCAGAATATTTCTACTGTTTTCGGTTGGCCGGGACGTGGTTATGCCTTAGATAATCTTTTCTGCATCCTAATATCCATATCAGCTTCAACCTTAATCGGTTGACAGAGTTGAATAATTCTACTTGCAGCGCGTTCCCCGATAAACTTGTCCATTTCCTCTAAACTAAGGTTAGTTGTTATGACCGTCGGCAGGTTAAAGTTTATTCTGTGATTTAAGATAGTGAATAACTTTCCTTGGGCCCACTCGGTATACTGATGCGCCCCCAAGTCATCAAGAATTAATACTTGTACTTCTCTGGCAGTATCTAATAAGTCTTTCTCGCTGTAGTCCTGGCCCTCGCCTTTGTTGTATGTACTCTTAATTTGGTCTAACAGGTCCGGTACTACGGTAAATAGTGTTGCTATGTTCTTGCGAATAAGTACGTTTGCTATACAGCAGGCTAAGTATGTTTTGCCGTGTCCTGCCCTGCCGGTCAGTATTAATCCATCTGCTGCCTGTCCATTTACAACCGCATCGGAGAAGTCTTGTGCTAATTTTACTGCTTTCTTAATTTCGGCAAGGTTATCTTTGTAGTAGTCATAATTAAAGTTATCGAATCTACTTGACAACATTTGCTTGCTTAGTTTGCTGTCTTTGAATTTGTTGATTATTTTTCGCTTTATCATGCAGTCGCAAACTTTGAAGGTAGTACCTTCTATCTGGACTATGCCCCTATCTCCGCAAATTTCGCACATATATTAATCACCTAGTTAGCATAGAGTTTACTGTATAAATCTCTTTTTGCTTTTTCTTCGGTGGTGAGTTGTTGATCCTTATTTCGCTCAACCCCTACCGTTTTAAGTTTATTGATCTGTGTTTTAAAAACTCCCAAAGTATAACCTGAGTTAATAACATATGGGTCATTTGAATCGAAAAACTTATCTAGTAGGTCAAGCAGTTCTTCTAATGAACAGTTGCCTAGCAAATTCTTAACTAAATTCCCATCCTTGCCACCATCAATAAACGGTTTTTTACCAAAAACAGAAATAAACTTATTGTGATAATGGTCAATAACCTGTTTGTGTGCTGATGATGATTTTTTATCAGCAATGGTTTTAATGTTATTAGGTTTTTCATTATTAGTATAATTATTATTAGTAGTGTCGGTTTCCCCACAATGTGGTTTCCCCACATCTGGATTTTCAGACAATGTGGACTCCCCACTATCTGGACTTTCTGTTTCTATGTTGGGGGTTTCATACACAATGGTTTCCCATCCGGTTATGTGTCCCTTATCATCTCTCGTGGAAACTTTTTTAACGTAACCTGCATCTTTTAATTCGGAAAAAGCTGATCTTGTAGATGTTATCTTATCTGTTGAATGTTTAGTTACTTCGTCAAGATAAACCTTCCAATCATTAGGCAAACTAAGCAGGTATACAAGTAACCCCTTTGCCCTCCATGATAACTTTTCGTTATTCAGAATACTCTTATCAATCTGCACATAAGGGTTTTCTCGCTTATGGATTTTGATTATGCGATCAGACATTTTATGCCTCCAATAATTTAATAATTTCTGGAGGGTATTCTCCATTAATAATTCTTTGCAAATCTCTATTATTGTCCAACCTAAACCATTCGCCCTTTATGTTATACTCTGCAAACATATTTAAGAAAAATTTTTCTGCCTTTTCCATATTTATTACTCTAATTGAATGTAGTATTTCAGTCTCAATAGGCAATCTCCTGTAATCGGCTAAACGGTTTTCAAGGTTCTTTGTTCGCCCTATTTTATACATACCATTTCCGGAAGCAATGAAATAAATATATCCCGGTTTTGTGCTTTTCTTTATAGACTTAGGTTTACTATTGTCTCTTGTGGGGTTACTTATTTCTAAGTTATGAGATTTAATTTCTTCATCAGAAACTTGCTCTAAGAAATTTCTCAGTCCGGCAATTATGGTTTTAATTTCGCTATGACTAAAAATATATCCACCATTTCTGTACGGTACAAACGATTCTATATCACTTTGATATTGCATTAAAAAATTATTGAAAAATAAAGACCTTGGTTTGTCGGTAATTTCTTTTATTAAATCATGGTTATTTATGCTCTTAAATACCATCGTCCTACCTCCTAAACATTGTGTCACTCACACATATATTATAACATTTTATAATTGATTTTTCAACTATTTCCATGTATAATTTACACAAACGACACATTTATGAGGTGATATCATGTCAGACAAAAACGATAAAAGGTTTAACTTTGCTATTAGTCAAAAACTTCTTGACGAGATTGAGGAATTTAGAAAGTCATTCGACAAAACACCACCGACAGCAGAAGCAATTCGGCATCTTCTCAAATACGCCCTCGCCAACATTCCTGCTCCCAGAGAACCCCGGCAATAAACGGGGTTCTCTTTATGTCCATGATCTACCTCCTAGTCAACTATTAAACTTATTTCTCATGTAGGTATTATCAATGAGAACCTCCTTGTAGAAGTCAGCTTTTCCATCATGCCTTGTTGGCCATGTTATGCAATGAATATTTATTGAATCTGTGCAAAGGAATTTTTTGAAATAGTCTAGTTTTTTCTTAGTACTATTACTCAACTGATTATATGCTTGATTGAAATATCCATAACAATTATGACCTCTAACTATTGGAATGGTGTCTTTATTTAGCCAATACTTATTTAATACAAATTTTATCCATTCGACTCCCTGATATACTGCCCTTGGAACTGACTTATTTGCTCCGGCATCAAAGATTAAACACTCATAATTAAGCGCAGCGCACATTAAGAAATTATTATCTAAGTCCTGTAATATGAAGTCCCATCTTTTCTGTTCGCAGGCAGTCGATTGTATGCGGATAAAGGAGTATTCATCAAGTGTAGGTATTTTTTCTATACCGTTCGTGAGATTAATAAAGTTTTTAGCCATACCCTACCCCTCCAATTACCCTAGTCAACTATCAAAGCAGTAACCTTCCGGTTAAGGCCAAAAGTTTCATTGATAATCTTAAGCATTTCCTGCTCTGACCTGTAGAATAGAATTCTGCCCTTCTAGTCCCTCACGGCAAGCGCATCTTTATTTATTCTGTATTTGTACATTGATAGTACCTCCTTAAATTTGTTATTTGTACCACCGATTAATCAACAAATCCAACTCCTGCGACACTTCCAATGTCCTAGTTGAACCAATACCATACTTCATAGCCGTTTCGTGCATCCTGTTTCTGGCTGACTTAATTTTCTTTAGTAGGCTTTTTCTCTCGGCATCCGACATACTATTCCTACCCTTCACAATATAATTTGTTAACCGATCACCTCTTTATAATTTGACTAATTTTACAGTCCTCAAAGTGCCCATCCTGTTTAGAACCATGACAATAAGGACATTCATAACTTTCTTGATAACCGTTGTTAGCCTGACCGCCATTATAAACGCAAAATTCTAATCCAGATATTAACTCTTGCAATCCCTCAACCTCTGACTCTGCCGCAATTGCTCGGTTAATTGCTTCTGGCCAACCTTCGCGAGACTCGGCAATAAAATTAGCAGTACATAGATGGTAACAGTCACAAATAGTAACTTCTCCCATAAAATCCATGTCGGAAAATACGCTTACACCTTCACTATCGGTATGCCATTTTCCATCTATTACCTTCTTGCAAACCTCTAAGTCAGCATGTAAATATCTCACTTAACTACCTCCTAAGCACCTTCTTAATGTGTTCCCCTATTTCTTTAGATATTTTCTCCTGCTCATCAATCAATAGAGCAAACGCCCTAAAAATACTATCTTGAAAACAGAAAACGTATCCCTGTCTGTGCATCCATCTACAAAACTTATTTACATTGATAATAAATTCTTCTGCTCGCTGATCGGTGATTTTTTCTTTAAAAATTTCATATTCTGCCTTATTCCATCTATTAAGCAATTCCTTGATGGATTCAATTTCATTCTGCCTGTCCAATTGTTGCTGATCTAGCTTGTATTTGCAATGATCACAACTTATAGAATTCTGTTCATGGGCAAACATGTAACCTTCAAGTGTAACCGCACCCTTACCACACTTAGGACATTCGACAGGTATTTCCCATTGACCGCAGTCCCCAGCATCCCAAGCACGTTTAGGTTCACCAATAACCTTTAAGTCCATATCAAGTAAATTCAATTTCTTATCCTCAACATGATTACCGGCAACGTCACAAACAAAACCAACTACATTGCCGCCCTCTATTATTTGCTTGCAAGTCATCTACTCAACCCCCTCATAGTGTTTCTGGAGGCTTTTTAGGATTTCGGTACCTAAAGTATCTAAATGATTTTTAAGTGCCTGTACGCTCTCCAAATCGGCCAATTTAAGGCCATGAGACAGGCATCCATTTATCACACCACCAAGAGAGGAATAATAACCAATATCGTCCCACATAACTGCACCGGGAGTTTTTGATTTTTCTCCGCAAATGCGTTTCTCTTGCAAGATAAAATTGCGCGGGTCTGTTATAATTCTGTAACCTGAATTTCCTATTTCTACCTGCATGTTTTCGCCTCCAATTAGGGTAAAATATCGTTCCAACTAATAACCTCGGTTAGCAGTCCTTTGAAATTTTCGCCATGCTCACCAAACTCTTTGAAGAATTCAGTATCGCCGCCAGTATCACCCCCCGGCATATTCGGGCAATGTAATCCCTTATGAGTTCCCTGTAGTCTACAAATTAGCGGTTTATGTGCATGTATCGCGCAGCTTGGTTGACTGATTAGTCTGTCTATTTCCCGTTTTGACATTTCACCTACTGTTAATATAATTTTATCCCAATCGGTATTTGATATGGGCACAGGACCACAACATTTACCACAATTTATACAAATGAAATCATTATTCAACTTGCTACCTCCACCCTGCCCCATAAGATATGTTCTCCCCGCACACTCCCATGTACGTCTAATCTCGTGCCATCGGGATAGCTGTATAAGTCCTCGAAAACCAACCGAAACGCTCTCTCAATGGGTGAGAAGTTCTCAATAACTCGCATCATGGCATCATCACCGCCTAGGAGTTTCAGTTTGCCGTTATTGACAATTAACTGTACTGCTGACATTTAATCATCGTCCTCCTCGTCCGGCACTTCGGTATAGTCAAACCCTAAACACTCGTTAAGATTGTGTCTAAGTTCACCAAAAACATAACCACTAGGACAATAATGTTTACGGATGTAATAACATGCCATGCAAGTTCGGTAAGTGTCCATAACTCCGTCCCATTTGCCAGTTACGTTATGGTATTTTTTTCCCGGTTTAATTCTCTCTCTGCACTCATAACAAATATATTGCTTCCTTGCATTTGGAAATGTTTCCTTAGAAAACTCAGGATAATCGCCATCATTATTACTGCAATCACATGCAATGCTCACTAACCTAAACCTCCCTATACCATTTATCCAACTCCGCGCATATCCTGGCAACATCGGAGATTGTTTTGTCTAGTATGGCGATGTCCTCCGGTGTTGCGGTAAAATTCAACTTGCTGACGATAACCACTCGTCGTAACCTGCCTGACGTTCCGCCACAATGCCCTGCAGTCCCTCTAGACTATTGTCATTAATAGACTTAACTATCATATCAACCGCCTTGTCGTTTGCCTTCTCTGTGGAGTTTGTCGTACCCTTAGAGGCAACCCAAATCAAAACGGTAATTTCTTCGTTAGTCAATCCTTTATTTAGTCCGGCAGCATAGATAGGATGAATATTCTCTAACTGCTCCTCTGAGTCATTATCCTCATGCTCTATTAATTCTGTCTGTTCTTCTCTGACTTGTTGCTCTTTTGCCCTATCAAGCAGGTCCATAAATTCTTGCCCTGCCGCTTGAATCTGTAAAAACTGTTCGGATGGCGGTAACGCTTTGCGCTGATGCCTGGCAATAAAGTCTGTCATAGTCCCTTCAATATCTACCTGCAAGACAAAGACGGTTTTCTTAAACTGTTTGCCATCGGTAATAATGGTTCCCTCGTGCGGTTCAATTTTTAGTTTTAGCGGGATAAAAGCGATTTTACCGCCTGTCATGCCGCGAATCATATCAAGACTACTATTGATATTTACGATGCTATTCCAACCGCCCGTAGTAGTCTGATATACCCTCATGCTGCTTACCTTCGGCACGATATAGCTAAGCGTTCCCTTTGGTTGGCAACCTTTACACCAAGGATCGTCAGGGTCACAAGCTCGTTCCACCATTTCGCCGTCAATCATTGCCGTTCCGGTTTCTCCGTCACCCTTACAATGTAGTCCGACCTTGCCGTACTTTTTCATGTATTGAGGGAAAATCTGCTCTAAGTCGTTAACCGGGAAAATAATGTCTATTTCCTTTGGGTCTTGTCCATAAATTTTTGCCACTTCTTCGGGTACTTTGAAATGGTCAAGTGCTACCGGATACTCGACCATTTTGCCGTTCCGGTTTTCCTTCTGTACCTTTTCGCCTATTTTAATTTTGCCCTGTCGGGGAAGGCGGCGGCGTTCTGATATGCCCTTAATTGCCATAAATTAAGTTCTCCCTTCTTAGTCCAATATATTCTTTTAGTTTATTGTCGTTAAATATAATAAAACCGCATGACTCCCTATGTGTCTTAGGTTTTACTTCTCTTACTTGTCCGCGAGGAACATATTTCTGATAAGCGGTGATAGATTTTTTGAGTAACCGCTTAAATTTTAAATCTTTGGTAGTAACGCATAATTTTAGCAATTTTTCTGCTTTCATGTAAGGTTTTGCGTTACCAGATAAGATAACCAATGCCCACTGATACTCGTTTAGTTCAGCATATTTGCCCATACGCTTACCCCACTATCATTAAAACATCACCTCGCTAATCCTTAATGAATTGAATATCTGTAACCCTCCAAACCTTTATTATGTTCCCGTTTTCATCTTCAAGTAAGGCTCCTAAATCAACGCCATCTTCAGACGAACTACCCTCTTGAAACCATCTATGAAATTCGTATTTATTACCTTGATACATGCACTGTCTTAGTTTTTCCATTAAAACATCACCTCGCTACTAACCGGCACAACGCCCTTATCAGTCACCCGGCTACACCACAAATCAGCAAAATGGACAATCATGGTTAATGGGTGTTCCTTGCCATTTACGTCCCTGCCGCTAGGGATATATAGCATATTGTGATATACTATCGCCTGTCGCTCGTCCTCGGTCATTGGTACGAACCTGCTTAGTATGTGTAGACTCATAATGCTGTGGTCACATTCAACCATATTGTTATGCTTATATGGTTTTGCTTCGCTGGTCTTGCCCGTTTTTTCGGAAACATTGTCAATGTAGTACGGTTTTCCGTGAGTACCGATTTTGCCTACGTCATGGTGTAGTGCGGCAAACGCGATACTTTGCAGGCTAAGATTGTACGCCCTAAATGCTGCATGTAAACCGATAGCGGTATCCATAACATTTAAACTATGTTCTAATAACCCACCCGGCCAATTGCAATGGTGCTGACCGCTACACGGGGCGCAGAAGAAACCGTTTAACTCTAAGTGTGCGGATAACTTGTCTATGCCGGGACGGTCGATAAACTTTACTGCCTGCTTAAATCTTTCGATGTTGGCCTGAATTTTCTCGTTCGTAGTTAATCCTCCTTTTTGTTTCGACTATCTTCTGTAAACAACTTTCTGTCTACCTCATAGTTTAGTCTTTTACTGGCAAAAGACAGGAATTCTAAATTAGGATTTCCGTCAAGACGCAATCCTTTTGATTCAGAAGTTATAAGGATGAATTTTCCGGCATCCTCAATGTTAATATCATCCATGTCCGGTATGTCTGTTATGGTTATTTTCATGGCTATTCCTGCTAAAATGGTATTGTGTCTAGACTATGACTTGAATCTGTTTGAGATTCTGGTTTAAAACAATCACACCTAAAGTCAAGACACTTATCGCAATCTCCGTATCTGATGCAAGATACTTTGCTTCCGCATGATTTTATAATTGCAAGTGGAAATTTAAAATATGCCTTGTAATTAATACACCTAAGACAGCATTTGCTTTTACCTATCCACATATTCTATCACCTCAAAATGGTATAAAATCCGGTTCTCTCTCAACCCTCTCAAAACACTCCTGGTTAGGACAGACCATCACACTGTCGGTTGTTTCCCTCTCGAAAAGAAATCCGCCAACCACTTCCATTTCGGTGCCGGTAAAGTCAACTTCGACTTTTTCTGCTCCGCATTTTTCGCAGCGCATCTTTCCCACTCGTCCGGCACACTCGCAAACTCCATACAGCGCACCGATACCCTTTCCAATGTTTCGGCAACAATCTCAGCATTACCCAATCGAATTGAGTTTGCCCATGATGCCGTGTATTTAGCTAGTTCTGTGTAGTCGTTGCTATTCATGCCGTTTCCTCTTTGTTGGTGATAATGGTTAAATATTTATTATGTATCCAATAACCATAACCATTTTCACACAAACCATTGCAATCGTGTGCATAATCTACATAATCATCTAATTTAACGGCATAAAATATACTACCCATAAACATATCAATTTTTGAACTTGCAATGGTTCCTTTGTTGCCTTTTAGTGATGGAGGAATACTTTCGATAACAACCCTATCCCACTCCTTAAACTCCATCCTGCTCGTCCTCCTTTTCTATAAAATAAGTCCTACAATGCCCCTATCTCACCCCGGCAATTCTGGCACATCTGAAATCCCCTGTACGGCCTTAAGTCGGTCTGTGAACCGCACATGTAACACCCTGGCCGATATGCCTTGACTAATATTTCGTTACCCAGTATGTTAATTTCAACCTCGTCGCCAAGTTTCCAACCAAGTTGCTCTCTAAAATCAACCGGCATAACGACACGACCTGTTGAGTCTATTTTTCTTATAGAGCCGCTAATTTTTTTCACCTCCTAAAAATAAACAAAAAGAATCCCAGTAGTATTAATACTTCACTGGAACTCTAGGTTCTCTCGAAATATTAAACCGCTGGGACTCTAAGGCTCTCTGGGTTTAAATTATTTAGTTGTAGATAATCGTTAATTATATTTAAAGTCTTGCAGCGAGGACATTGAATCTCTAAGTCCTGCGCTATGCTGTACCGCCCAAGAAGTTTCTTACATTTACTGCAACGTGCTTCCTTATGTCGCATAGGCGTCAACCTCTCAATTTAGTTATTGTAATATATGTGCTCCGTACTACCATGCTATCTTCCTCCCTTTTTGATATTTGGTTTGTGTATGGTCTTTAGTTTTTCAATCACTCCTACACTTAATCACTTTCTCACCTCCGGTTATTTTTTTAACCAACCGGTAGGTTTCAGTCGCTTCGACATTTGACCATTTGGCGTGCCTCCTGTTTGGTAGTTTGTATGTATGTTTCTTTAATGTGCAATCATTGCCAATCCCTATATGTAGTATAATGGTATATCCTCACCTTGTCAATATCTTTTTTTGAAGTTATAATGGAAAAATGAAAATATAAAAATAATTTTGTAGGGACGTGATATGATGGCCGAAAAAGCAAAAACCAGTTTGAATTTAGATGCTGAATTGATGCAAAAACTAAGAATGATTGCGGCTGCAAACAATAAAACTGTTACCGAAGAACTAGAGGAAGCTATTAAAAAGCATATTGATGTTAATATTAGTAAGGCTAGGAGAATATTGCAGTAGTTAGTTAACCGGCAACCGGGCATCCATCCCGGTTTTTTTATTGCTCAATCAATATTGAGTCATTCAAAAAACTTTTATAAAAATGCCCATAATTGCACATTTAAAAACAAAAGTGTGTTATACTGTTTCTGGCACATTTGATTGATGACTAGATTCCCAAGTCAAATCCGATACTCTGCAATTAAGGGCAACGGCAATTTTTACTAAGGTTCCCAGGTAAATGTCACCCGTATTACCGTTTTCGATATTTGATATATTAGATTGAGTTAACCCGGTTAGCTCAGATAGTGTCTGTTGTAAAATACCCTGTTGTTTTCTCAGTCGGCAAATGTTCTGCCCGACCAACTTTAGATTCAAGGGTTAAACCTCCTTTTCGGTTAAATCCTACTCTTAAAGGTAGGAGGTGGATAAAAAATATTGCTCGTCCAATAGAGTAAGTATATACCTTGAAAGGTATAATGTCAACCGTTTTGGGTAGTTTATATACTTAATTGTGGATAATTGAAATAAAATATATACTGGCATACTAGATAAGGGAATGGGGGAAATGAGATGGAATTGAAGGATAAGTTGCACAATCTAAGAATGAGGCGTGGGTACTCGATGGAAAAATTAGCTGAAATAGCTAAAGTGGCCCTAAATACCATTGGTCAAATTGAAAGGGGTGAGCGTAAAAATCCCGGTATTGAAACTATTGAAAAGTTAGCTAAAGCATTAAACATAAGTCCTTTGTATTTCCACAAGGAATCAATCAGAACATACTTTGACGTAAAAGAGGTTAACGATGCCATGACAGAAGAATTGCGGCAAATGCTGTTAGATGAAGCATCCTTACCTTGGATGATGTTAGCCAAGAAAGCATACGAGGAACGTATACCACCTGAGATTGTGGCCGAACTGCTCAATACTATTACAAAAGCGAGAAATCTGTAATTATATTTTGTCGGAAATTTAGGTAAAAATGTCCTTGAAATTCCGGACAATATTTCGTATATTATATATATGACATAAAACAAGTGTTCGCAAAAGAAAAGGGGGGTTGGATTTGGAGATTGACTTTAGAAATTTTAGTGATTATGTTGAATTCGTGGCAGACAACGAGGTTTACACGGTTAATCGAAATATAAGCGAGGAAGGCATTAAGACACTGAATGAAACCGCCCTAAAACCTGCAAACAGGGTCAATAACGGCAAGCAGGCATTGGCAGATAGTGCGGAGTGTTATAATGCTTTCCGTGACAGTTCCGGTTGTTGCTCTTTCGGATAAAATAAAAACCCCTTCCAGCGTGGAGGGGTTTAATTAATTTGTTGAAATATGCAAAAAGTAATGGTAAAATAATTGCTAACTAAATGACCGAAGGACACTCTCCCCGACCAAAGATTGAGTGTCCTTTACCTAAAGCGGAGGTGTTGCCCCTGCCTGCTTTGCTGTTTATTATTCTAAGCAATGTTGGTCTGATTGTCAAGACTCTCCGCTTGGTTTTTAGTTATAAATTTTAGATGCGGAGGGGTTATTAGTGGGACAGGCATTAAGGAAAGTTAGCGAAAACTACAATAAGTACGAAAGCTATTTACGAATAGTGCGAAGCGAAACAACGATCTTAGCGAAAAACAACTACGAAAATAATAATAATAATCATAATTATTATGATCTTAAAAAGAATAAGATTAAATCTTACTTAGACGATCTAAGATCACATTCTGCGAAAACTGCGAAACCGGAAGGTGTGACTATGAAAACTACGAAAGATAGATATACCATTCAAGAAGCGGCAGAAATACTAGGCGTTAGTATTCGCACACTAGAACTGCGCGAAAAAGAAGGTAGGATAATTATTATTCGAGAAAAGAATAAGCGGCGTTTTATAACTTCGGAGGTTATTCAAGCAGTATTAAATGGCGAAGTTAACGAAAAGCACGAAAACGAAATTAGCGAAAACAAAAATAACGAAGTTTGCGAACCTGTGGATAACTTAACTATTCGAGAAAATAGAATAGTTGAAATTATCGAACCGGAAAAATATTCACCGCAAATACAACAACCAATCCCCATTATTGATGTAACCAGGAATATTATGGCCGAAGTAGATGATAAAATTATTACGGCATTGTCTGAGCAACAGAAATTTTTTACCGAATCCATAAACCTGCTCCGGCAAGATAATCAGGAGTTGCGGTATAAGATTGACCAAATAGAAACCCGGCAGAAGGAAATCGACATAGAAAACAGAACGTCCCGCATTGAGAAATATATCTCAGAAATGCGGGACCGTCAGAGGTTGCCTTGGTGGAGAAAGTTATTTAACCACCATAACCAATAGAGTATTGAGTACCATGACCGTCACTATACTTTAATATAACTCCCCTATAATAACCGCTTTCAAAGATATAACAGCCATAATCGAGAGAATTTAACTGCTTTATGGTCAATATTTTGGTTAACTTTCTTTCTTTTTGCTCTGCTTCAACCGGGCTTATTTTGCCCGCTATAACCTGTTTACCGGCATAGCCAACTAAAATAATAAGTACCGTTATAAAAACTATTAACCTAGTTTTCATAATCTAACCCCCATAATTTACTAACCACTCCCTGTTCACATATAGCAAGTCTAACAATGTTCGGGTGATTACCGTTATGGAAAACCTGTTTAAGAACAGGATATTTCTCGCCCCTCCTTTTAAGTATATTTTGTTCCTGCTCAGTAAGGGAAAGATGTTCGCAGTTACCGCAAAATTTATCGTTCAACGCTTAACCTCCCCCACCACAACCATACCTCCCGAAATTAAATCGTATAACGGTTTAAGGTTGTAGATATTATATAATTCCGCTTTCCTTGCTAGGCACAATATATCTATGCGCCTGCTGTGCGTGTTTACCGTTATCCTAAAATCACCAATTTGATTGTAATAATTATTTAGGTGATAGTAGTGGTCGCCCGGTTCGCAATTTGTCGGATCTTCCATAAACCCAAACTTGTCTAATTCGGTAAAATCTATATCGTTCTTTAGTTTAATACATTCCATTAACGGTTAACCTCCCTCAATGTGCTAGACAACACAGGCATAACCTGCGCCACCCTGCCCACAAAAGTATTCCACTCCTTGCCGTTGGTCAACTCTGGTTTTTCCTCAAAAGCCCACCATTTGCCGTTATGGTCCTGGGCAATAAACTTAGTCCATGCCGGTATGCTGTAGAATTGGATTGTGTTGTTTAAGGCAGTTCCATGCTCAACTATGCGTTTCTCCGTTCTAAGGTGAGGGATAGCGCAATCTAGACACACTACATTATTATCCAGCGGCACAAAATACACTATATCGCCGTGAGCGAATGGTTTGCCGCATGACTGGCAACTACGGATTGGTGTTGTTTTCATTGTTTACCTCCTTAAAACATGGTCCGCCAGGATGCATACAGCGGTAAATATCCTTATATGGACTTACGCCGATAGACTTAAAGTCATCACATTTTTTGCATTTAGACGGTACTACTTCCGAAGTTTTCATCACTCCACCCCCTTAATAATAATCCCTTTAGCTACTTACCTTCACTGTCTAACCAATGAGTTAATATAACATTACTTTATATACCATATTTACTATCTATTGTATGTATTTTAGTTTCACGTAATTTTTTCATTTCTTTACCACATTGCAAACAAAAACATTGTCTAAACAGTACTATTGCTCCAAGTACACTATTCTTATTCCAAGAAGTATATCTTATAGTACCACCACATTCACATAATTCATTTAAACATTCATATCCATCCTCATAATGCGTCTTTGTATTCATAATATTTCTATATCCTTTCCATATATATATTTCTCTGTTAATCCGCCCCTGTTAATAGAATCATTAACCTTTTCTCCCCATTCGTTTAGTAGTTTTTCGTAGTCCATCACTCCATTCCCTCAATAATATCCATTATCCTCTCTAGTTGCTCTTTGCTGAGAGAATATAGGTTGAATCCCTTTAACCTATTTATTGCCTTATGACGATCTATTTCATCTAAAATTTTCTGAGTAATTTGACGTATTTTAAATGAGCAACCCATATTAGAAGATTTATAGCAACCTTCCTTATCTGTCGATAACCCACTCTCTAGGCGCACAATCCCAGAAGGAGTCACCTTTTTAACAAAGTCTATAGTGTACACTGTGTCCCTGCGCCTTATATAGCAAACCTTATCCCCCGGTTTAAGCGACTTTAACCAGTCGGCGTATAGCATGTTAATCACCCCTCAATAATAGCATTGATCTGCCGAAGTTGTTGGAGAGATAGGTTACTTATATTCCTCCAATTAAATGCTCTCCCTAATTTATCTTTTAGTGTACGGTATTCAATACTATCAGATAACTTTTGTCTATCAAAATATATGTCAGAAGATCTAAAGTCATTAATTTCCCTAAGACCTTCTATGTTGTATTTCTTTATTGTGCGCTCATTTTCTTCACGCCAAATATAAAAATATTTCCTACCAATACTTTTAATCTCATATTCCAGTATTCCGACAACTGTTCCATTTCCATCAAGATAAACCTTCTGCCCAACCTCCATACTATCAACACCTCTCCAACCAAAACATTATATATATTAGCAAGATAATGAAAACTCCACTAAAAGCTAAAGCTATATTATTATCCGGCAGTATATTTAATACAATTGCAAATATAATCGCCAGAACGATAGTTACGAAAATAGCAAAAACATTAGTCAGTATCTCATTAAGTCTCATTCTGCGTTCCATGCTTGCCTCTAATGCCGCCATTTCCTCGCGCTTAGATTCTATCGAGTAAATCATGGCATCATAACAAGTTTTACATTGGGCGTACTGTCCTTGGTCTCCTATAAGTTCTATGCCACAGTCCATGCAGTAGTCTTTTCTTATTTTACTCACCTGCCTTATCTCTGATAACTTTCCATAAAATACTACCGAAACTTACAATAATTATTCCTAGCCATAACCACCAATAGTGAATAAGTTTTTCTCCCTCAGTCATACAGATCATATCGTATATAAATTTACTCACCTATTTCCTACCCTTCCTAACGCGCCTCAAACCAACCACAATCCCGGCAGCGAAAACAATAGCGGTTATAGCGAGAAGTAAAATCCACTTCATTGGTTTTCCTCCTTACTGCTTACATATCCTGCGCTACTAAACCGCCAATACCTTTTACCGCAATGAATATATAAGAACCAATCTCCGCAATCAGTAAACCACCTAAATCGAAATGGTTTACTAATAAAGTAGATGAAACGCCAACCTTGAAAATTTTCCTTATCGTCCTCCTTAAATTCTTTTATGTAATATTTTTCGAATAAGGTTAATTCTAATTTCAATTGTTTTCACCTGCCAATAGTTCGGGATGCTGAAACTTATTGCCAACCACAGTACCCCACTCCCCAATGCCGTCAAAACAGCCAGTTTCTACGTTAGTCCAGTGTAGGTAAAATCCTGGGTTATCTCCGTCTAACCATTCGACTATGCCGATATTATTGTAACCATCGGAAATTAAATCTTTATCATAGATTTCCTGCCCTTCGGGAAACTCGGTGGTTCTCTTGCTGTCGCGAAGGCCGGTGAATTGACCTACTGTTTCAGGGATAACGGGATAAATTTTAGAAAATATTCTAACTTCACCATCATTGCCACATAAGGTATAATCGTTGTCAGTATATTCATCTATGGCAATAAAAGCAGTATTATATGAACCATTTGGTGCTAATATTAAACTACCATAAACAAACTCGCCGCTATCTACCCTTCTGCCTCTGAATTTAATTTGACGCATTAGTTTTCCTTCTTCCCAATAATCCACAGTAAAGTTTTACCTGCTGATTCCTCAAGACAATTCATGTCAGGGAACCACCTGTAGCCACGTTTTACAATCTCAGAAATTAACTGGTCTAGTCTCGGTACAAATACAAATCTTTCTACGGAATTTATTATTCCGTCCTCAAAACGATCTGACTGTATCCCCTTCATATTCATACACATTGAAGCGGTGGAGTTGGCAATACAACCTCCGTCACGGTTACAAAGATGTCCATTAAAAAACCACCTCTTGCCGCCCAATTCAGGAACTAAGTTATGACTACCTGATACAACAAAGATATTATCCCATTCCTGATCTATTCCGGTTGAAAAAAAGTCACCATCTTCGGGCAACCATTTCAGACCTGCATCCTTTAATTGTTTAGCTAGTTTTAGACTTAACAATTGTTTTCCTCCTTCCTAATGTTGAAACGTATACCTCGATTCAATCTCCGGTTCCTCGCCTTTCTTAAACCATAAATAAGTAGTACCGGCACCGCCCATATCAACATATTCAACAGTAACTACTGTATATTGTCTGCCATAAAGAGCGTCGTTTTTGTTTAAATTCCACTCTTTGTTAGCATCTACATCACGCTTGCCGACAACTTTTTTAACATATGCGTCTATGGTGTTCATTAGTTTTCCTCCTTAATTCCATAAGTTTTCTCCATAGCTTTAAGCACCAACTCTTTCTGGCTTTTCCGTTTCTCCGCAGCCAAGATAAGAAGTTTCCTCTTGTACTCAGGAGTCACGCGGATAACTACAGTGTCTTTGTTCATAATGCCCTCCTTGTGTTAATATTTATATTTTAACATATTCATACGAAAAATACAATAAAAAATAACCCTTTCGGGTCATAAAATCCATTCGCTGCCCTGTTCGTTTTTTAGATCGTACCATTGATCGCACCCTGAGACTTTAAAAGAACAATATCATTCCGAAACGTCAATAAAATCAAGGCAATGGACAAACAATCAAAAATCTATATAAGACGGACGGAGGAAGGAGTACGGATTATACGGCAATTCGGATTCGGACAAGTTGAATAATAGGTTGACTGACCAACTAACTTAGAAATCAATTAACTTACTAATTAATCCGCTAATCTTAGTCAATGCTATGTCTATGCCACAAAAAATAGTAAGTAAAATAGCCATTAAACCTATACTTTTTCTATCGGTGACAACACAAACAACATAACTTATTAACCCAAGTAGGGATAATGCAAGCAATTCTGGTAAGCAATAAACTACTATAGTAAATATTATTTTACTGACCATCTAAACACCTTCTTTAAATAAAAATATTTGATATATGATCTAGTAAATCTAAAGCTACCCCAATGACTAAAATTATTGCTGTAAAAATAGTCGCTACTTTTATTATTGTGGCTATATTACCTTTTCCGCAGGCATTTGCAACCATTTCGGCAACCCAACTGCCGACAGCTAGAACCATGAGAATTACTATTTTGTTGCCTATGCCGCCCCAACCGAAAGTATTGGAAAGTGTGTTTCGAAGTCCTTCCGATAAAGCAAATGACACTGTCGGTGATAAGAGTAACCCAATTATTGCCGCTAAAATTATTTGCATCCTAACACCTCACATTCTTATTTATTAAACCATCTTTCATTTATCTTGGTTTTTGTTGCCTGCTTTTTAATGTCTTTTAGAAAACTTTTGTATTTTTCTACTGTATTCATACTGTCCATGCGACGATCAAAAATAGCTTTTTCTTCTTCATCTAAACTCTCATATAATTCATACATAGGAATAGAATCTTCTGTATGCCTTCCCATTCCTGACTCTTCCCAGTTCAATACTTCTCCGTCTTTTCTGAATACCACAACTCCATCAAGCCAATCCATAGTATGCTCGCTTGGATTTTCCTGTATGTCTACATAGGTATAGATCGTACTTTTGCTGGTTTCGTCTATAATTTCATAATATCCGTCATTTTTATAAACTACAGACTTATTGTTGTCACTAATATTATTTAAGCCTGACATCATCATAATACCCGCCATGATTAATCCAACTATTTTTGTTGCCGCTGGAACCTGTATTAACACGATTTAACCTCCTATAGTTTGTTTTCTGATATTACTAACAAGATAACTTTTAAATTCTAACCCGTTACGGTTTTCAGACTCAATCAACTCGTTAATTTTCTTTAACTTGCGCTCGTTGTCGGTGACTAGCAGGGTCCTAGGGAATCTCTTGGTTTGTTTAACCCACCATTGTTCCGGCAGTTTCTCGAATAGTTTGTTGTACTTCCGTACCTTGTCGAATTCGTTTGCCGGGTGATGAATGTCCATTTCGATGAATAAAAATCTGAATTGGCCTGTGATAGTGTTTTTTATGGCAATAAAGCAATCGGAAATTAATACTCCCATGCCTTGATTATAGCTAACGGAGTGAATTTCCTCCCATGACTTTAAGTTTCGTTCTATCCAGATAACCGCCCAATTTAATAATACGGTATGTTGCATCTGCTCTAGTCGCTCCCGGTAGTAAGCATAAGGTTGTTCTAAGTCATATCTCCAACGCTGTAGGCGTTTTTGTTTGGGACCGACTAATATCTTTAGTCGCTGTTGACATTTCCGCTTACCTGATGCGGTCATAGGAAATAGTAATATCTGTATTTGCTCTGTGTTTAGGCATCGGTGACTACTTACTCGCCATACAATTTCGTTATCGCGGTAATAGCCGCGCGCTCGGTGTGATATTGGTCCACTCGGTAAAAGCATCCATACTCACCCCCTTTAACAATTTTTTGGCCTGACTGACCGGAAGGTGCATAGTCTGGACTTCCTGGGTATCCATGCCGAATTTATAAATTGCCCTGCCTTTTATACCTGGTAGATATGCGGCAAGGGAACAGGTTTCACCTAGCACCATACGACTATTGAGTTCATCGGCAACTTGGAAGCATAGTCGCGCTTGAAACATTGCCCGGGTATCTCCCGGGAGAACCTTCGTTGACGGTCTTTGTGTTGCCGCAACTACTGAAATTCCAACCGCCCTGGCAAGTCTGGTTATTCTGTCGATAAGTCTAATTGTTTTAGTACAGCTAATTTCCGCTAATTCATCAATCACAACAACGATAAAAGGCAATGGTTCCTTCGCCCTCTTGTTGTAGTCTTGAATTTTGACTACTTTTGCCCTCTCTAGTGTTCTGATACGTTGTTCCATGCCCTTTTCTATTGACTGCATTAATAACAGAGATTCTTCCTCCGTCCTAGCTAGTGCCGCATAATCTTTTAAGTAGGCAAACTCCAACCGCTTTAAGTCTATAATGCTGATTCTTGCTACTGGTAGCAGGGAAGTAATAAGGACATGTAAAAAGTTGGATTTTCCGTACCCAGGAACACCGGCAATAAGTAAATGCGGAGATTCTTCAAGCGGTAGCACTTCCAATCCTTGCTTACTAAGTCCGACAGGTATTGGTAGGTCTATATTGCCGCTATAATTCCAGCTGTACGGTAGCTTTTTCGGTATCTCGTTAGTGTTTATGTTGATGTGTAGAAAGTTTGCTTTTTTGCTCATTTCCACATTTAGCCCGGTAGCATCCTCAAAATATTCCTGCTGATTTTTTAGGGTGTTAAATGATGTGCCTGGTCTAAGTGTAAATATCATGTGCCAGCCGGTTTCTGTGCACTGAATTCCTTTACGGATCGGTAATGGTCTGGGTTTATCGAGGGGGTAAAGAGCGTCTAGGGTGTCTAGTATTGCGGCAGGTATTTCGTAGCCTTTGCGGTGCCTCCATGCTGTTTTTATGCCCTCCAGTGCTTCGCCTAACATGTTGGTTTTTTGTTTCTTCATCTAGGTCGGCGCAGGATACCCCGATCTTCTAAAGTCGGGGAGGAATGCGCCTTCCCTCCTTTCTTCTTTAATATTCTTGTTGCACATGTTTTCACTAATATGATATACTTTCTATAGTTAGTGAAAGTTGGTGTATACTATGCAATTAACTGTTACTGCTAAAATCAAAATCAATCCAACATCAGCACAAATCATATTACTCCAGGGAACTCTTAATGCCTATCGTAAAGGATGTAACTTTGTGTCTGATATAATCTTTAATACAAAAGAGTTATCTCAATCAAAGTTACAAAAAATAGCCTACAATGATTTGCGTAGCAACTTCTCTTTGCGTTCTCAAATGTCCCAGTCGGTTATGAAAACTGTAATAGCAAGATACAAGACTCTTAAAAGCAATAAGCACGATTGGACTAAAATACAGTTTAAAAAACCAGAATATGATTTAGTATGGAATAGAGATTATCTACTTACGAAAGGCATATTCTCTATTAATACATTAGATGGACGCATTAAAGTACCATTTGATATTAAAGGTATGGAAAGATACTTTGACAACTCATGGACTTTTGGTACAGCAAAGTTAGTGCATAAATACGGTAAGTTCTTCTTACACATACCAATGTCTAAAGAGATTGATATGGTATCAGATTATGATATCAATAGTATTGTTGGCGTTGATTTAGGTATTAACTTTATTGCAGTAACCTATGATTCAAAAGGTAAGTCAATATTCTTTAATGGTAGAAAAATTAAAGCCAAACGTTCTTATTACAAATACTTGCGTAAACAACTACAACAAAAAGGTACAGCTTCTTCTCGCAGAAGATTGAAGAGAATTGGTCAACGAGAAAACCGTTGGATGCATGATGTAAACCATCAAGTATCAAAGGCACTCGTTAATCAATATGGGGCTAATACTCTTTTTGCAATAGAAGACCTTGCCGGTATTCGTAATGCTACAGAACGTGTTAGAGTTAAAGATAGATACGAGACAGTCTCCTGGTCATTTTATCAGCTACGACAAATGTTAGAATATAAGGTATTACTAAATAATTCAAAAGTAATAGCTGTTAATCCTAAGTACACTTCTCAAACTTGCCCCAAGTGTGGACATACAGAGAGAAGTAATCGCAATAAGAAAGCTCACATCTTTTGCTGTCGTAACTGTGGATACAAATCAAATGATGACCGTATAGGAGCAATGAATCTTCAACGAAAAGGAATAGAGTACATCGTTGAAGTACTTATAGGGGTATAACCTTTATAAGTGGGTAGATGTCAACCTGCCCTAATGTAACACCATTCTAAGGAAGGAGAGATTATCTCGTTTGCACTTCCGGGTAGTTACAAGCTCACACCTCTAAGCGAAGCGTAGGTGGGAGTAGTTGACGGCGTACCTCCGTTCGTTGTGTTGTTCGTTTAGTTTATGCGGAGGCGGTTTGTCCATATTGCAGGTAATTTTGGGAAAAAAATAAACCGCCCGGAGGCGGCTAAGACCAATATTCAGAACACCGCGAAGGACTACTCTGCCAGGTAGTTTAGGTGGTCGAAACTGTTGATAATTATATTGTCGTTCCGGAGCAAACACCCCTCGCTGCTCCATTTTTGCAGCTTAGCCTCAAAGGGGTACTCTAACCATATTGGATGCTGGGCATCCTGTGGGTCAAAAGTTATGACTGTGGATATTCCGTCTATTACGCTTGTTATTTTATCTAACACATCTCAATTCCTCCTCTAATTAATTTCCTGGCGGGGTTTTTTCGGCTGACCCCAAGCCGTTAAAACTAACGAAGTTCATCGGCGGTAATTTTGTATTGCTCGCCGTTCTTATGTATGACTGCTGCAGTCATATTTGCCGGCAGATCGCCGACCGATCTGCCGGCGTTGCAAGGTTCCCATTTCCAGTCACCTTTCACGCCGCAATTCTTGGCGGCGGTTTTTAAATTTTTTGAAGCTGTATTTTTATTAAACATTATTTTTCCTCCCTCAATTAAAATTCCACCACTTCGGGCAGGGAGTCAAATAACTCCCGTGCCTCGTGGTACGTGTCGCGCTTTCCAAAACTGCGGTGCGCTGGTGCATTTCCGGCGACATTGCAGAAGGCCAACACTTCCCATCCGGAAAAAACAGGTTTATCGTTAGCTACTTTGTGCGGTAAATTCATAATTTTTCCTCCCTCGCCGTTCCCGGCATGATTTTTTTAATAACAATCTCTGAAATTCCCTTCCCTTCCTCTGCCGCCTGCTTTTTTAGTTGTGCGGCAAGCGTTTTTGGAAAGGTTATGCTGATACGTATTTTGTCTTTTGGTATTGTCATAACTTCCTCCTGCATGGGTGATGCACTTATTATACTGCTTGGTGCATCACCTGTCAAGCAAAAAATATATGGAAATATAAGTTAGCCGACAAATAACCTGCGCTCAGGTGAAATTATTCTCGGTCCGATAAGTCTGATTTTCATACTATCACCTCCACCCATTCTGCCATCTTCCAATGAGACACGGCGAATTTTAAGGCATCCAGCGGCGAAGTTGCCCAGACTGTATCCTTGCTGCACCCGGCAGGGATAGTCGTGCTGGCGCATATTATTTCGGGGTAGTACATTTTAAGACGGTATTTCTGTAGTTCAGGTACGTTTGCACCTCTCGCCGTTTCTTGCCTGCGTATGGCCCTTAAAATGCGGTTTGCGGATGCTGCTGTCATAGTGTTGCCCTCCTTCTTCTTCTTACAATCCTTCGGCATCCCCTGACACTGCAGGAGATAACGAAAGACTATATTTTCACTATATATTCGGATTCTTCGTCCCATTGACAACCTCTATGTCTATTTACTTCTTCCCTGATTTCTTCAAGAGTTTTTTCAATGAATTCATTGGCTCCTTCGGGTGACATAAATCCTTCTTCAACTGCATAAGAGGAATAATGATATTGGTCATTGTCCCCGGATAAATCAACTTTCATGAAATTATTACTTTCTCTGTCATGCCTGAAAATGTTAGTTGTCGGGATTTCCTGGTTAGTTTCTGTTACCTCAATACGTGCAATAACTGGACAAACATTGGTAAAATCGTTTAATTTCTTTACTGTTAATTTAATCATAATGAATCCCCCTTATTTTAATTTTACAAAAAAGCCCTCTTGTGACGCTTTGGTAAAACTGCGGTTTATGGATTACCGCGAACCTTTAACCTTCTAGTCATTCAAGAAATTTAATTGCTCTCTGGATAAATACTTAGTACATTCTGATTTTACAAATCCTTGATTTTTTATGTCCTTAGTAAATTCTTCTTCGCAAACTATCCAGCACCAAAACCTTGCCGGTATATTTGCCGTGCCTTTACAAATTATGATTTTCATTAAAATAACCCCCCTCACTTAGTCTTAACTCAGCCATCCTGCCGGATAACTCAGGTAAAACTGGGGTTTATGGTTAACCCCTAACCCCTGTATTTCTAACCCCATTGTGCTTTTCCGTATTCCGGCAGATTATAGACAATGTCTGCCGCTAAATCACCAATTAATTCTTCTAACTCCTTATATAGTTTGGATTTTGGTATATCTCCCTCCGTACATTGATATAAAAAACACTGCATGGACTTATAAACCTGTATTTTACTTGCTGGTGTATGGCTATAGTTATATAATTCGATTGGGTTGTTTTCGTTGTATCTGGCATCAACCGCCTTATTATTCATAACTAGCAGTTTTTGACCTAATTTATTACAATCACCTGCAAATACTTCATGGATTGCCGGGTACCTACTCCAAAAATGCTCTGCGCCCTTAGTTTCGGCAAATGTTACAATACGGTCAATGGTTTTCTTTTCTACTACATATGCGCTCATTGTGTTACCCCCTATAATTTATTATAATATTGGTGAATATATTTTTACCTGCTCCCCGGTTTTACTGCTCGCTACAGCTACCGGGGAGTTTTAAGCTAGACAAGGGCTTAACCCTTACTAATTTAAAACCGAGTAAGTGCGGTAATCCTTTGGCTTGTAAACTTCTTTATAGTTTGGGTTAGGTAAAAACATGGTTCTAACCTCGTCAACGTCGGCATAATAACAGTCAACATAAGAACCGTTAGACAGTCCGACATATTGTTTTGCATCCTGCGGAATTTCTTCCATGCTTTTGAAATATCTTTCATTATACTTCCCATGTAGTTTATAGCAGTCAACTTTGCCATATTCACGACTATTGACTGTTTGCTGGAATTCCGGCGTAAGACCTGTACGCTCAAGGAAATTTTTATAACCTTGCTCTGTTTTAAATGCTGTGTTGGCTGTTGCTCCTGCAGTTACGATGTAGTGATAGCCGATTCCTCTTGTCTTTTCTGATACTTCCAGATATAAATTTTTATACATAGCATTACCTCCCTTTTAGATTTTACCTCCACGCCCGGCAGGATGCAGAGGTAAAATCTAACCGTGAGGTTAGATTATAAAACTATGTCACAGTAAAATTCCCCGCCATACTCTTTTCTGACCATCCTCTTAAACTTATTTTTACTTACAAAGATTGTTCTTTTGTCATGACTTTTATCATCTGCAACATAACCAACTATGTTGTCGTAAGGAAACATCTTGATAAATTTCTTTACTGCATCTTCAATACTGTCTACCTTATAACCTGCTGCTCCATCTTCGCCTTTACCTCTTTCATTTACCCACAATAACATCATTCTAATTCCCCCTTTTAAGTTTTACCTCAAAGTCGCGCCCTCAGGTAAAACCTAAACCGCCTACTTGTGTAGTTGTCAAAGACCTGTACTTGGACGTTGCGCCTAGTTTGCTGCTGTCGGTGCGCTGTGCTGCTTGGTGATACTGTCTTGCATCCAGGGAACGCCTCGCCTGGTAGCTTGTTGGTTGGCTGTCATCCTCAGAGCAGGTAGCCATTCCTGCTGACCAGGTTGCCCCGGTTTCGACTATTCGGAGTAGATTTCCATATCTGCGCCGGTGAAGCAATCTTCTGTTTTAGCGTACCACAACCCGTCCTCATGTATATAGAAGTTATCTGAGTTAAATTGTGCGCCTTCCGGTACTTCTATTTCAGTTATACTTCTTCCTGGAATTTCCGTATTACCCAGGTCAGTTACTAATGTAATCGTGTAACCTTCGCCGTTAAAAATTCTTTTTATCATTTTTTATCCCCCTCGTATTTAGTTTATCCTGCTAACGGGTTTCCCCGTTTTCGCTGTCTACAGCCCGTCAGGCAGGTTGTTTGTTTAATATTTCCAAGTATTCGCAGTATTCGCCGGAGTATTTATTATATAGTTTGGTTTCTTGCATTGGTGCGTAGTCTCCTGCTTGGTGACATTGCATTAACTTTATTATGTCGTTACCGTTAGCACATGCCACCCGGCGGCGACTCATTTGCAGTTTTAGGTCTAATGCCTGCTGTTTTAATTCTTTATTGGTCATTTCGTTTCCCCCTTCGTTTGTGTCTCGCTGTTCTTGATTATTATATTATCACAGTATAAACACAGTGTCAACACTTTATTTAAAAAATTATCAGGGAATTTTTATCCCTGAGTTTTTGTAGTGTTTTCAAGGCTTGCGAGGTATTGTTCCAGGGCTATTGTGCCGATCGTACCTATGGAAACTTTACCCAATTCGGAATTATTTAATTTTTCGACTGCCCGCTTGACTCGCTCTTTTAAGTCTTTGCTGACGTAAAAAGTTATCTGCGTTGTGTTTGGACCTACTGCCATTTAATCAACTCCTTTTTGATGATAGATATATAATACTACTATATCGTTATGGTGTAAATACCGTATTGTATAAACTTTTCGCCGCATATAATAGAAGAAACAAGACAAATGCCTTAAAATAGCTTTCAGAACGTCAAACAGGAATTGCAGGTATAAAACTACTTGAAGGGTGTTTTGTGTGGCTATATGAGGCTGTTGTGGAGGGTGTTTTTTGTTGCGGGTGAAGGTAAAAAGAATAAACCGCATGGTTAGCGGTTTATTAACTGTCTTATTAACTTGCCGGTGCTGATTATTGAGATTTCGCTGAAAAATATATATAATATAGATATATTTAGCTGATAATATTGGAGGAGTAAAATGATAGATTATATTGAGCAGGCGGAGAAAGTTTTAGAGTTTTATGTGGACATGCAGTTGGCCGTGGAAAATATGGACAGGCAGATCCGGAGATTGTCTATGTCTACTTGTCCCCGGCAGATGCGAGCAGCTATTTTGGACGAAACCGGAGTAAGAGGGAGTAGAAACGATAATACCGGCTTTTTGTTTTATAATATTGTGGAGTTGCAGGAGAATCGGGAATTGACAGCGCAACAGCTTAAGGAGATTGATGAGACTTTGGAGGCGATATCGCGGACGGATAAGTGTCAGCTTTTTGGACAAGTATTGAGAATGTGGTATATAGACCAGTTGACCAAGGAGAAGATCGCGGAGAAACTGAACTACAGCACGGAACGTAGCATCTATAATTTGCGGAAAAGTGCTATACATAGGTTTGCGGTGCAGCTGTTTGGAAGTGTTGCTTTGTGAGTTTTTCAATTACCGTATAGGGTAGTAATTTACTACATGCAGTATTATATTAATATGGGGAAGTTGTAATTATGTATATTTAGCTTATTTTTTATGTATCTAGTATTAAATACTATGTGAACGATTCGTTCACAACTAAAATAGGCTTTAGCCCAGCAATATCAAGGTTTTGCGGTTTTAAGGTGTGATTTGCTATTATATATATCGAAAAAGTGAGTTGATTTTTGTTTGATTAAAAGATGCTTGATACTGGATGATGACTTTGGTTATGGCAGAAAGCGCAGACAAGTTATAGATCCGGAAACAGGGGAAATGATAGCTGAAGTCTGGCATAATAAACCGGAAAACGGTATATTTCCGTTAGGTGTAAACGCTACAACCGCACAAGCTATATTTACGAGGGAAGAAGCGCCGGACAAGCAATCTGAATACATTCACATTAGAGATGCGGAGATAGAACACGAATATTACGGTTTTTGGCATAAAAAAGGAGAGAATAAAAACCCTCCAAAAAAAAGAAGCACAAATAAACCTACATACGTTAAACTGTATAACGAAAAACTAATGGAATTAGCTGACAGACTCAGTTATAACGATATAGGTTTTTTAATATCGGTTGCGCCTTTAATTGATTGGCATAGCGGTGCACTAATAGACCGGAAAACTAAGGAGAAATTAACAATTAATGATATAGCTGAAAAAATCGGAGAGACTAAGCGAAATGCTTACAACAGAGTTAATCCGTTGATTAATACCGGTGTGATGTTTAAAAAGGGTAGTCATTATTACGTTAACCGGTCGTATATGGCTAAGGGATAACTTGCAGGTACAAAACACCTGCAACATGATTATCTCGGCTGTATGGGGCTGTGAGAGGGGTTAAATTTGATTGAGAATTGAGTTTTGCCTGCTTTGTGGGTAGAGCTGAGTTTTTTTGTTTGTAGAAGTATTGAGATGAGGTGAAGTTATGCCAGGAGGTAGACCGAGAAAATATAAGAGCGGCGAAGAAATGCAACCTTTAATAGATGCTTATTTTGCTGAGTGTGAAGAAAAGGGCGAACCTTTAACAATTACAGGATTAGCTTTGGCGATTGGGACGGATAGACGAGGACTGATTGATTGGTCCGAAGTAGAAGAGTTTTCACACGTTCTTAAAAAGGCAAAGGCAAAAGTAGAGCGTTTTGTGGAGTCTAGCTTGTTTTCCGGCAAGAATCCTGCCGGAGCTATTTTTTGGATGAAAAACCACGGCTGGAGCGATACACAACAACTTCAGCTGACCGGCAAAGACGGCGGCCCTGTGGAGTTGGAACTCACTTCTGCAGAATTAGCCCGAAAAGCCAAGGAAGTATTAGGAGAATAACTAAGTACCGATAATAAATATTATGTTAACTACCTAAAACGCTGTAGGCCTTGTGTTTACTGGGTTTCTTGAAGCTGTCAATAATAAAACCGGCAGTAGTCCACCCCAAAAAGACAATCTACCATTATTTGTAGTAGTCGCAACCCTAGGGTTGTTAACCTACATTGTACCATTGTGCTGGCCTGTGCGCCGGCCCTGTAGCTGTGCCTGTGCGATCACCCCCCCTATGAGACAATCGGTACCGGGGGTGGGGTTGCATTAGTATATATAGTACCAACACAGATCACACCAATTTATAAATTTTATCAACAATCTATATCATTCATATTAAAACATCCATTATCCATCAACCGAGAACGGAGGTGTCAATGTGCTAACATCATCTAACTGGCAAAAAGAACTATCTCCCGAAATAAAGAAGTCGTTTGATAAGTATGTCAACGAACTATATTCCCAGAAACCTACAAATGAACTATACCTATCTGACTTTATTAAGGTTACTGCATCTAAGAACCAGTCATCCGACAGGTACGATATTAACATATCTATCGGCAGAGAGGTTATTGTTAACGGCAGATTCGATGATGCAATGAACATTATTAAGAATGACATAGAGTTAAGGATAGCGGAATTACAGTACCACCCCATCCCCATTTCAGATTAGAAAAACCATTTTTCCGGCAACCTAAAATTTTTAAAAATTTCTCTATAAATTCCGAGACCACTGAGAACAGGGGTGTAGTGTATGGGTAGGAGTGGAAATTTCACCTGTGTTGACTGCAAAAAGACTTATTATCTTGGATATGGTTCATATTTAAGTTGGCTTGATCATGTAGGAACAATTAAAGAATACGATGCCTTAGATGGTGAAAACAAGAGTTTGTCTAAGAATCAAAATTTCCATAAATGTCTTATTGAACATGAAGGACATGATTGGTTTGCATGGTCAGATGATCATTGTTCGGAGAGTAACGGCAATCTATATGTAGATGGAGTATATGGTAGGCAAGATGAATTATTGTGCGAAGGATTCTCCGAATACGAGTATATCAATATGGAGTCTGATACAAGTTGTGATAGTAGTCCAAAGATAACTAAGTCTGTTACCGTTGATGATGTTGTAAATGATATAGATATATATGTAGAGGAAACGGAAAGTGGTTTATTGATACCTAAATTTATAGACTAAAACAGGTGGTGACAATATGCCTAAAACTCCTGCTTGGACTAGGGCAGAAGGGAAAAGTAAAACTGGAGGATTAACAGAGAAAGGTCGTAAGTCCTACGAAAAAGAAAACCCCGGCAGTAATCTTAAACCTCCCGTATCTAAGGAACAAGCTAAAAAATCACCTAAATCAGCGGCAAGAAGAAAGTCCTTCTGTGCTCGTATGGGTGGTATGCCGGGACCTATGAAGGATGAAAAGGGCAGACCAACGAGGAAGAAATTAGCCCTGGATAAATGGGACTGTTAAATAAAAATACCGAGGACGGTGTAAAGAATGTGCATGAATTGCTCTGAGCATAAATTTCCGGAAGGATTGGCATGTGAATGGATTGGCCCTAAAATACCAAATAGCCTTAAAATCCTTGGGCATGATTTCAAAGTCATTATGCTTGACGATAACGAAACAAGCAATTATGGTAGCATGAATCCAAACACCAATACTATCCGAGTAAATAAAAATAAAACTCAAAGTCAGATTGAATCAACTTTTCTGCATGAGATAATTGAGGCAATTAATCAAAGTCTTGAAATTAATTTAGAACATCGGCAAATAACGGCACTCGAAGCAGGATTATATCAGGTACTTAAGGATAATAAATTAACATTCTAAGGAGGAACAATCAATGGCAAAAGAATATACACACATCGGCAAACCATCCGGCGAAGAAGGATTATTCGCCGGTCCAGAAGGTGCAGAGGTACAGGTAGCAGGTCCAACAGGTGTGCTATATCAATCCGGTACAGCAGTAACCGCATCGGCAGCAGAACTTAATTTAATCGACACATCAGTTGCCGGTACAGCGGTAGCAGGTAAGGCACTCGTTTTAGGAACCAATAAAAACGTAGATGTATTGGCAGTAGCAGACTTAAAACTAGGTGCAGCTGCAGGAACTTCGGTTACAGCAACCGCTGCAGAGTTAAATAAACTAGCAAGTTCCACTATAACCGCAGCGCAACTAAACGCTGCTAATGCTAAAATATTCTCCTATCAAATTGAGGATTTATCAGCAGATGCAGACATAGCAGATAGACCACTACTGGTAATACCTACTGGTTACGCACTAACATTAACCGACATTAAAGTACTATCTCAGGGCGCACCGGCAGGTATTGACGATTCTAATACCTGCGTTGTCGTGGTTAAGAATGGTTCAAGTGCTATCGTTACCAAAACATACAATACTGGAACAGCGTTTCCGGCATCCGGTACGGCGGCAAGTTTAGGCGCATTATCCGCAACCTACAAGATATTGGCGGCAGGTGAGATAGTTAAGTTTTCTATTACTAACGGCACAAATGCTAACCCACCGGCGTTTATGGTTCAGTTGGAAGGTACGTTGGCTACTGCATAGCGTTTAGGTGACAACATGGCAAAACTAACAGCAAAGGAAAAAGAAGCGTTACGGTTTATTAATGAACTAGAACGGCGGCAAAAAGAAGAACATATTCGTTTTATCCGGCCCTACGATAAGCAAGAAAAGTTTCTATTATCCAATAAAAGGAATAGCTGGATACTGGGTGGGAATCGTACAGGAAAAACGGAATCTGGCGCAATTAGGGCAGTATTCCTTGCATTAGGTGAGAGAATACGCCCTTATCTTATAGATTGGCCGGATGATTTAAGAGAGAAGTACGAACCTCTGATAACTCGTTTTGGCGGAAAACCTACCCGTGGTTGGGTATGTTCAGTATCCTTCGAGGTACAAAGGGACGTTACTCAAAAGAAAATATTGGGTGATGTTGAAACCGGAATACCTGGATTATTGCCATTAAGGGAGATTAAAAAGATAACCTACCGCAGTACAGGCATTATCGACACTATACGCCTTGTCGGGGGTGGGATTATCGGATTTAAGTCCTACGACCAAGGCAGAGAGAAGTTTCAAGGTTCATCTCAGCATTGGGCGTGGCTTGACGAAGAAAGTCCCAAGGATATATACACGGAAATAATGATGCGCCTTATGGATACCGAGGGTGATTTATTTGGAACAATGACTCCGCTACAAGGTATGACATGGGTATATAACGACATCTATCTTAATGACTCGAAACCTATTGAAAAACGTGACGATGAAATATTCTTGATAATGGTTGAATGGAACGATAACCCTTATTTATCAGCAAATGAAAAGAAACGCCTTGAAGCGTCTATGGATGAGGCGGAGTTAGAAGCGCGGAAATATGGGCGTTTTATTATGCCCGGTAAATGTTCTTTTAATATCGGCAGAATAGCTGAAATGCAGAAGAACTGCTATCCCGGCGAGCGTGGAAACCTCATATGGACAAGTCCGGCAAAGGTACAAGTCTATTGGCAACCCGAAGAAAAGGGCGAATACGAGATATGGTTCCATCCTGAGAAGGGCGCGGAATATCTAATACCTGCTGACGTTGCCGAAGGTTTAGAGCATGGCGACTTCGATGCTGTGGGCGTTGTTAACCGGCATAGATTAAGGTTAGATGCTGTCTATCATGGACACGTTGAACCGGACGTTTTAGCCGACTATATGCACAGACTAGCCGTATACTACGGTCTGCCTATGCTAGTACCGGAGGGCAATAATCATGGTCTAACTACAATCAGTCACCTTAAACGTGTTTACTATGATATATACAGAACGCAAGTTTACGATAAGCGCAGCGACCAAACAAGGCAGAAGCTAGGATGGTATACAACTCCTAAGACTCGTCCGTTAATCGTTGATGCCATTAAAAAGGTTGTGCGTGAAGGAGTATTCGAGTGTTATTGGAAACGCTTTGTTGATGAAGCGATGAATTTTGTCCGACACCCAAACGGAAAAGAAGCGGCAAGGGGTGGGCAGCATGATGATGTAATTATAATGTGTGCTATCGGAGTACATATTCATATGACTACTGCCTTTAAGAATAACGACAGCATTCCCTTTCTCCCTGGTCAAGATAAGGGCAGAAGGTTGAATGCTCAGTCAATGGAACAATGGGCAGAAGATGAGGACGATGAGGAACAAGAAGGATTACCGGGATTCTACGGAATGTAACATTAAAAAGGGAGGACTTAAAATATGCAAGATGACAGTATTGTTTGTATAGGTGCAAAGGTATCTACTTATACCTTTGACGATAAGACAGGAGAAGAAGTACCATTAAAAACATATGTAAAAGGAATGAGATTAAGTAATTACAAAAATTTACAGGAGAAAGTAAAAGCAATTCAAGAAATCACAAGGGCTGTTTATTGGAAAATGCAGGAGTTAATCGGGATTGAGTACAGTTCAATAACATTTCAAAAAATTGAAGGTTTAGAAGAAAAATCTAATACTTCTATAAGGGATAACCTATAATGGATCATGTATTTGAAAATGCGGAAAAGGTTTCTCAAATAACAATGGTCGTAAAATTTTATGGTGCTGACGGAGAACTTAATGGAGAAGCACCATTAGGTAAGCAAGTACGAGGAATTGACCTCGGTGATTGTAATAGCGCATTAGAGAAAGTGAAAAAGATGCAGACTCTAATTGATGCTATTTATCGCATATCACAATATTTTGTTGGTATAGATATGTCTAATCCACAAGATATAAGTACGATTATATTCAATAATCCAGAAGGAGAAAACTCAAATGAAAACATTGCAAGAATTTAGGAATTATTTATTATCAATGCCGCAATCTCACGTACTGGATGTTGCTCTTGGATGTGAAAATGCTATAAAAATGATAACAGCATTATGGAAACCAGGAAGAAAGTACAGAACTCTTGATAAGTTAAAAATGGTTTACCATGTAGATGAACTAGTTCCTGCTCACATAAAAATGGTTATAGATGAAATTGAATATCAAAAATCTTTAGGAAAGAGAGTATTTGTTAGGCGTGTTACTTCGGGTAATATTGGCCCAGTTATTGATTGCGATGATTGGTCTTATTTAATTACTCGTATACAGTGTGGATATAACGATTCTAGTATAACTCCAGAAGAATATGAAGAATTTGTTGGTTTTTACAAAAAACCTACTAGACCGGAAGAAGTTATCTGGTTAAAAGATAAGAATATGTTTGAAAAATACTATGTACCTAGGTATGGAGTTGATTTTCTGATTGAAGGGAGAACCTATAATGGTAGATATTCTTAAATATAAAAAGGTACTTGACGATCAGATTGATGCTTTACATCAAGTTGTTGTTTCTTTAGCTACTTTCCCTTTCTTGAACATTACCGACATGAGCAATGAAGTTGGTAAAATATCGTTTATTAATGACCCTACCGAAGTGGATGCCGACACAATCAAAACTCTTGTCGATACACAACTTAAACTTATGCGAGCAGTCCTATCCCTAGAGGGCGTTGACATTCCCCTTGAATACCCCGAAGGTACGCATGAGGACGATGTAAAACAGGTAGAAACTGCCGAGGAACGCAACGCAAGAGAGGAAGAAAAGGGGTTTTATTCGTGAGAAAGTGTAAGGTATGCGGAAAACCGGAAACTGATTTCGATAGCGTAAGTAAGTTTCTCCTTCATTGCCGACTATGTAAGAAAGAGGCAGGCAAGGACAGTCACATAAGCGAAACTATCAACGATGAAGAATTTATTGAAGTGCCGGACGTTGCCGAAGAACCGGAAACAGAAGAAGAGTCTGACAACTCTATATCAATACCGTTATCTATCTGCCCAAAGGAATTGGGATATTTAGCGGATGATAAGTTGATTAAGATAATGGTTATCGGCAGGAAGCGGGGGAATAGGTTTGTTGTTGAGGAAACAAAGTATAGATAAGGAGAACCTTAAATGAGCGAATTAACAATTAGACAGGCATTAAGAGAACGTGACTTAATGCTTAGTCTTAATAATATACAATGGATTTCTGTTAGTCATAATCCAAAATTAAAAATAAAAATTATGTTTTTATTGGGTGAATATAAAATATACTACACCGGAGAATATAAGGAAAAGGACGGTTGCTATATTATTAGTGATGCTGTTGTTTTAACAACTAACGAACTTATGTTTAGCGATACCGTAAGAGTACCTATTAATCATGTGATGTTTATTTGTGATATGCCTGAATGCAATAACTAAAACGGATAACCGGAGGTAATAAAAGTGGCTAAAATAAAAAGCATACAATTAGCAACGGCAGAGGAAATTCAAGAGTGGAATGGTAGTTTTGAATATAGGAGTATGGTTAAAGGAGAAAGTTATATCCTTTCCGGCAAAGAAGCAGAAAGGGTTTATGGAGGTAAACGATGCAACTAACTGATGCAGAAAAGAAAGTCATTTTAGAACTACGCAACCTTGGAGGATGGGGAACACTTACCGTCAAAGCAAAGGGCGGCAGGGTAGTTATGATAAGTCCTACTAAGGATATTAAATTAGATTAGGAGGTGGTAACAATGGCAGGTTGTAAGGGCGGTAAAGGTATGAAGGGCATGGGTAAAGGTATGTCGATGCCTAAGTCCGAAAAGAAAGAAATGGGAAAGGGTATGGGTTACGGGAAGAAGAAATAATAACCGAGGACGGTGACATAGTGCAAAACCATTCGAACACACAGACAGTAGAATTAACTGTTGATGCTTTTGATAAGTTTAGGGAAAGTTTTTCAAAAAGTCTTGATAGACGCGATGAATATATGCGTAGGCAAGCAGTAATACATGAAAAACGTGTAAAATTCTATGATTGGCTACATAAAAACTGTACAGAAGATAAGATTTTATTTATTGGCGAACTGGTACTGAATGATTTTTTATTGCCATCAGAATTCCATAAAGAATTAAAACCTTGGATTGACAGGTATGAGAAGGAAACTAAATAACCGAGGACGGTGTTATTGTGGGAACTGAATATACTTTTGTGTGTGAGGACTGCAAGAAATATTATGATATTGGCAAGGATACAACCACTATCCGCATGATGCCTACTCTCCTAAAAGAGCATGAGGGGCATAGTGTTTTAGTCTATTCTGAGCATGAGGCAGACTTAGAGGCTAAATACGAGGGTAGTAACTATCCCTTCAAGAACATTGAAACAGGTTATGCGGAAGAAAATGTTTGGGAAGAAAACGGATTATTTAGTGAGTGCGAAAAAGCTATTACTGTATGGGGTTATAATGATTTCTATGCTTGGTATTATGCTCAAAAATGGCATATAGACGCTTATCCTCCAAGGAAGCAATATACTCCAGAAGAACGGGCAGAGCGCAATGATCGTACAATAAAAGCAGTCCAAAACTTCTACGCAACACTATGTGATGATTTAGACGATAACTAAATAACCAATATCTCGAATCGAGAACGATAGAGGTAGGGTGTAGGAAAGTGTCATTATTGGCATTGTCTTATACTCTACCTCTATTTTTTATGCCTAAAAGGTGGTGAACTATGGAAAACGTAAGAGGAAATTCACAGGCAGAAAGTGATGCCGTTAGAATTTGTATGGATTGGTATGACGATGATAAAGCGGCAAGGCAATTTTATGTCGATGAAATGCGGGAAATGTATAAACTCTATACTTCTAGGCATTGGGACTTACTTGGTCCGAATGGTAATCCGCTAAGAACCGAGGCACAGCAACAGAATAGACCGAACAGCGTTGAGAATATTACCTTTTCTCTAATAGAAGGTACGGTAGCCGAGTTTGCTAACGAGATAGAGTTAATAGACCAGGGCGTTGAACCGGGTGACGAAGAAAAATCTAATATTATGACCGACCTTAAAAAATTCTTATTCTATAAGAACAAACTAACCTCCGAGAGAATTAAGTTTCTTCGGTGGTTTTTTCTGTACGGCACAGGTATTTGGCATATCTATTGGGACTCTAATTGGCGAGGTGGCAAAGGTCCGAACAGATGGGAAGGCGATATTCGCTGGAAAGCATTGCACCCGTTATGCCTAGTGCCTGATGCACGTTGTCGGGAGGATATAAATGAGGGAAATCGTTGCCATAAACCCGTATGGCGCACAATGGAGTATATACAAGAGAACTTCCCCGATAGGGCAAAGTTGGTTCAAGAACAAGGGTTGCACGACGATGATTTGCTGGATACTGACCAACTTGATACCGAAGGTTTTAGTCGCTCATATAACCAAGAACAGGTTCCCGTTATTGAAACATGGTATATTGGCAAACCGATGATTTTAGCACCAGGAGAACAAGACCAGGGAATAGGTTTACACGTTATTTTATGGGCAGGAGAACATCAAGGAGTTTATCTTAGACACAGTAACTATATGTACTTCGACCCCGGAGAAACTCCGGTATTTCCGTTTTTTGTGCGGCAGAGATACCCAAGAGAAAATAGCGTTTGGGGATTTGGCGATGCGTTCTATCTTAAGAATCCGCAAATTGTTAGGAATAAGACTGCTGAGATTATACTTGAAGGTCATATTCACGGGGCCATTGGGCAAACCTGGTATGATGAAAGGTCGCTTACTCCTAGACAAAAGAGGTTAATTGAGGAACGTGGTACTGCCCCCGGCATGTGGTTCCCGGTTGCCGATATTCAAGGGGTTAAGCGAGAGCATGGACAACCTATTCCCGGCAGTCTAATACAGGAAATGGGGCGTTTACAGTCCTCTATGGAGGGCATGATAGGTCGTTTTGATGTAAGTCAAGGCAGAACTCCCGGCAGCGTAACCGCATTTAAGGCAATTGCCGAGCTAGTTTCCCAAGCTAAGATAAGGTTAAGGACAGCAGAGCAGGAAATTAATTCTTCCTATGAGGATGCCGGTCAATTTACTAACCGCCTAATCGGCAAGTTTTACACAGAGCAAAGAACTTACCGGATTAATGGCAAGAACGACAAAGAAGGTTATAAGTATAACACCTTCAATGCTGATGAAATGAAAAAGGTTTACGACAAAGAAAACGGCATAACCATGCCTTTTAATGAGGTAGGAAAGTTAAATACCGGAGAAACAATAATGCCGGACGGCAGGATGTTAGATGCCAATACCTACCAAAAGGATTTTGAGGAATACTTCCCTGACTTTGATTGTTACTGTAAAGTTTCATCGGTAATACCGAGTGACCGCATGTATCATATGGAAATAGCTAAGGATTTATTGGTAGCAAGTGTCATTGATCCGGAAACTTTCTTCTATGTTATGGAATACGGCAAGTTCCCTCCCATACCCGAAATTATGGAGAGAATGAATAAGCAGAAGGAAGAACAGCAACGGATGGAAATGGAGCAGGAAGCAATGAAAAGAAGTTCTGTTCCTGGAGAACAACCTCCTGAGCAGGAAGAAGTTTCACAACAAGGTAACGAGATAGAACAAATTTTATCTCAATTGCCTCCGGAGATTAGGGAATACCTAATGTCCCTACCGCCAGAACAAATGATGTCAGAACTGCAATTATTAATACAACAAGATGTATAGCATAAATGTCTGAAACGTGCTGTAGACGTTAAAAACCGCAAGGAACAGTCCAAAACATGCACAAGACTTTAAACTGTGCAAGGATATTATAACCGACGGGTTTAAAACGGGAGGCAAATTATGTTTAAAGACTTATTAGGAATTAATGCGGCAGAAGATAAATTCTTAGGCAGATTCAATCGCGCTTTAATGGTAACGGATGGTGGTTTTTCTGGCGGTGGTTTTGTTGATGATACCGAAATTGACGATCCAAATATTCCAGACAAAGACGGCGATAAGGACGTTGAACTCGTTGAGTTGCCAACTGACGATGAGGTAAGCGACGATTTTTCCGGTGGGGACGAGGACTTAAGGGAAGAAGAAGTTGAACAAGAACCGGAATTAAAAAAAGAACCTACCGTTAAAGAAAAAACATACACGAAAGCAGAAATGCAGACAGAAATTGACCGGGTATTAGCGGATAGACTTTCCCGTGAGAGAGCAAAAATTGAAGCTGATAAGCAGGCAGAGAAACGTCAGGCGCAGGTAGAGGCAGAGGCAAAAACCTATTGGATAGAACAGCAGACGGAGAAAGAGGAATATTTCGCTGCACTTGGTTTTGATGAAACAAAGGCAAAGAAACTTGCTTCGGAAGAAATTAAGAAGGAGCAGAGAATTGCCCGACTTGAACAAGAACTGATTAGCGCAAAACAACAGATTGAATTTACCGGAAAGTCAACTGACTACGAAAGGCAAAGGCAGGCGGTATTAAATAGTAATCCTCAAATTAGACCATATGCTATTATGTACGCTGCCGAGATTGATGCGGTAAGTCAAAATGGTGCCGCCATTGATTTTGAAACTGCTATGAAGTTTGTTATCGGTGAAAAGTTTACATCTGGAGAATTAAGGAAATCAGTAAAAACTGCCGCCGAACAAAAGACGCTTGCCAATATTAAAGGTCGCCAAAAACTTAGGGTTGAAGATGCTAACCTGCCGGTAGGAAGTAAATCCGAGCAGGTTGATTTAACTCCGCTGCAAAAACATTTCGCCGCAAGGCTAGATATGTCCGAAAAAGATTTTGCCTCCGGTATAACGAAAAAATCTAAGAAAAGAAGGTAGGTTGAGAAAATGGCTTTAACTGCATCTAGAACTACAAATGGGTTTGAACCTAAATATAACAAACTTGGCGGGACTGTAGATAACGCAGTCGATTATGAATTAACTCCCGGCGTTGCTTTTAGCGCAGGCGACATGGTTGTATTGACTGCCAATAGGGTTGCTAAAGCGGCAGCAAACGCGACTAATGTACTTGGCGTAATGGCTGAGACTATTGCAGCAGCAGACAATCCGGCAGCGACAACAACTTACGGTAGGGTATATGATAATCCATTTATTGTCTATCGCTGCTCTTTTGCTGACCATAGGGACGCTACAGCAACTGGCGGGACAACTACTACTTTGGTTGACACTGCATTAAGTACATCATCTGATGATGATTGGAATGGTGCATTGCTGTATATTTACGAAGGTCCGGCAGCAGGAAGTATTCGCACAGTAAAGGATTACACGGGTTCAAGCGACACACTGACCGTTGAAGAACCATTTCCGACTGCTCCGACAACCGCGAGTAAGTATATTCTGCTTGGTGCTGGAGGTTCCGGTGACGTTATTAATATTGGCAGTTTTGGTGTTGACCTGAAAGATGAAAATACCATTGATGCAAACGCTACTATCGCCAACGAAGCAGGTCCATTGTTGGTAGTAAATATTTACCCTGCCGATTTAATGATGGATGTTGTTATCCGCAAGCACATCTATAATGCATAGCAATAACCGCAAATTAAAATAAAAATTAAATGACAAAAGACTTAGGCAATTTTAGCCTGGGTCTTTTTGTTTTGAGGAGGAAAACAAATGCCGTTAATTTCTGACAATTGGGCAGAGCAACTTGAACCTGGTCTAAGGAAGATATTTGACTTGGCCGGTAAGAAAGAAAAGGACTTCCTTGGTCTGATGTATAACGTGGAAAACTCCACAAAAGCGCAGGAAACTAATCAGGGCATCGGTGACTTAGGGTTAATGGAAGAATGGGGAGCAACAGGGAATAAAGTTTCTTATGAGGACTTTAGGAAAGGTTTCACTTCTAACTATATTCACCGTAAATATTCTAAAGGTACACAGATTGAGCGCGAGTTAGTTGAGGACGAACAATACGGCGAGATTAAAAAGCGTGTCCGTAATCTCCGTATGGTTGAATATAGAACTATTCAGTATCATGCTGCTATACCGTTTAATAACGCTTTTAACGCATCTTATGCCGGTCCAGATGGGGTTGCTCTTTGTTCTGCATCGCACCCGAAAGCACCTGGAAGTTCTGCCGTAACTTCAAACTTCGGCACATATGCGCTGACTGCCGCTAACGTGACTACCGTTAGAAACAATATGCGTCGTTGGGAGGACGATAAGGGTAATCCATTCTTGGTTATGCCGGATACTCTGATCGTGCCGACTGAATTATTTGAACCTGCAAGGGTTATTGCCGATACTGAGGAAAAGCCTGGGACAACCGACCACGGCGTAAACGTCTGGAAAGGCGTGTTCAATGTAGTTGAATGGCCTTGGTTGACAGACGCTAACGCTTGGTTCAAACACTAGGACCCATTATATATGTGATACCAATTAGTAATCTAATTAGTCCGTTGACAATCTTTTTCATATAATAACAGTAAAAGAAGATCCATCTAAAATATTTGACAAAAATAACTTAATTTCGCTTTGCGATGACTGTCATAGAAGTAAGGTCAATGGACATGAAAAAGATTATGAAAAAATGTTCACAGATATAATTGCAAAGACGGTGAATTGCTGGAACCCCCTAAAACCACTATGCCACAACACGACTGGTAACGGTGAATGTGATGGCTTGAAAAGTTAGTGGATGAAACAATGGGAAATCAGCAGCCAAGCACCCGATGTAGTCAATAGAGACGAGGGCGGGTGAAGGTTCAACGACTAGGACTGAGGAAACAATAATGTCCATAAGCGCCGTCCCCGAAAGGGATGATATAGTCTGCTCTGCATGGAAACATACAGTTAACATATGGCATGTGTGATAGCGAGAGAATGAAGCAATTCTTAAATTGGTATTGGAGAAGGCAACCTGGATTTAAGGCAACTGAGGACTTCGACACTGAAATTGCTAAGTATGCGACAATTGCACGTTTCTCTTATGGTTGGGATGATTTCAGCTTTATCTATGGCTGTAATCCTAGCTAGATTAATGAATATTAGGGCAGGGTTTATCGCCCTGCCCTTTCTGTTTATGTAGGGGGTGGAAAAAATTTCTATCGTAGAAGGAAAAAATCCAGTAGGTGAGAGTGCGGCAAAACAAAACCCTATTACCATTGCCGGAGTTGATGGAGATAATAAAGTTATCGGAATGGTACTTAACTCCGATGGTTCAATAACTGCTAAATTAGCTGCAGGCACGGCTATTATTGGAAAATTTATTCCCGTAGATACTGACGGTGACGAAAAGTTTACCAATACTAACCCGGCTAGTGTGAAAGTAACCGGTAGTAGAACTGCACCAGTAGCACACAGGGCAGCGATAACCGCAGCAGACAAAGCTGCAACTGTAACAATAACCGCAGCAGACCAACCAGCAACAGCAGGTTCCTTGACTGCTGTCTCTCACGGTATTGGAGTAGCACCTGGGAATATTTATGGTTCTGCTGGTGTTAGTGCTTTAGTAACTGTTACGCCAACCGTCAATAAATCTATCGACATAACCATTCCCCAGGCAACTGGTGCAACATACTATGAGGTTTTTGTCGGAACTACACCAACCGCACCTTTGTTGGTTGCCCGAATAACTGAGGGGCAACGTGCTACAGGATGTGCTATTACAGCGGTGGGGACTGTCGGCGAAGGGGGCAGTGCAGGTGTTGTAAATGTTCAAGTTGTTGGAACAGGTCAGGCATCAACTTCAGTCAATTTTGCATATAACAACGCCTACATCCCCGCCGCAATAACTGCTTTGGATTGTACAGGTAAAACTAAAGCCTATATCCATACAAAAATGTCGTTAACTGATAACAGGACTTTACCTACCCTTGTTATTGTACCGTTCTTGCAAAATGGTAATAACGATTGGTACGCTGGACAGGCTCAAACTGTGTTGATTATGTCTGGTACCGCTGGTCAAGCGTTAAATCAGGTCTTAGAAATTGATGTTAACAGTGCGGAGGGCATGATTGTCTTGATTGATACCCTAACAGGACAAGACGCCTCGATTAATATTGATGTGGAGTTGTTTTAAATGAAGCAACCTCAATTAAACAGACCTATCCCAATACAGCAATGTAGCCAAATACTTGTATCAAAAACAGGGTTAAATGCTGATTATTTTCCTGCTAAACAGTTCTCCTTAAACCTGGATAGTCAAAAATTAATTGACTTTTCAGGTTTAAGTAACCACGGAGATCACGGTAATATGGTTACAGCTGATAGTGGAGACCCTACACAAGAAGCCAATAATTTGTTTTATAACTCTGATGATTTTACCACTATACCTATAGGGGTTTTGAACTCTATTGAGGGTACATTCGAGGTAGTTTTTAATGCTGTAGATAGCTATGGTGGTTTACGAATTTTAGGCTCTGATCATACCGCAGGGACTAATAGTGAAGTCAGGTCTTTTGTAGCAGCAAACAACCAATTTGGTCTGACTTTATTTAACGGTACAGCATCAAAAACAGGTAGAGTGCTATTATCTTACGGTATAAATTTAATTTACGCTTGCACCTGGAAATACAACGGGAATGTTACAACTGTCTCTGCTTATTTAAACGGTAAAATACAATCGGTAGATACTTTAGTTGGGCAAGTAGTAGTACCTAATACGTCCTTATGGGTGGGTAAGTGGAACGCTAACTACTCAAAGTTTAGGTTGTTTAGATCGTTATTTTACAATAGACAACTAAGTAAGTATGAGGTACAACAAAATTATGAGGGGAATAAGGAAGATTTAAAAAAATATAAGGTGGTGTTATAAGTGGATAAGTATGCGATTTTCCCGAATACGGAAGCTGTAGAATCAGCGGTTATGCCATCCGGTCTAGGTATTTATCCCGTCCCCATAGCAATTGATGGTAGAGTTGCTGTTATATACAATTTCGTTCAGATGGACATTGACTATTTGATTAGTCTAGGAAATGTATGGCTAGGGGATAATTTCCCTCCTGATTGGGAGGAGCCACCTATTGAACCCTAAGTAAACTATGGGGAGGTTAACAGCCTCCCATTTTACATAAAAGAGGTGATAAAATGTCCTTCACACTAACAAACTGCAAATCAATTGCCGACTCATTAATAAATGAAACCATAGATAGCACTAACTTGCTTATATGGGGAAAAGAGTGTCTGCAAGACAATATTCCCTCTCAGTTATGGCAAGAAAATTCAAAAGAATACAAATCAGCGGTTGCAAAGAGGTCTTACAACCTACCGAGCGACTTTTTTAGTTTAGTGAGTCTATCGAAAACTATCGGATCACCGGCAGGACTAACGGTAACACCAACCGGAACTACCGGAACAACTACATATAAATACCGAATTACGGCAGTTACTTCGGACTCCGGGGAAACTATCCCATGCGCCGAAGTCACATCTACTACCGGCAATGCCACGTTATCAGAAACAAACTATAACGCATTGTCATGGACAGCGGTTGACGATGCTGCAAGTTATAATATTTATCGTACTTACGGAGGCACCACAACAGGTTTAATCGGTACAACTACAGAAACTACCTTCGATGATACGGGACTTGCCGGTGACTCTGAAAATATCCCTACAGAGGATACTACTGGAGATACTTACGATGATTTTTTTATCCGCAACAGGAAGATTTCCTTTACCTATGCCGACAACTATGCTCTTACATATGTTGCCTATCCTACTATTTCTAGCATATCGGAGAACATATCATTGCCCGATGCTTGCCAATATGCCATAGCTAAGTTTATTGCTTCAAGATTTAGGAGTAATGACGATTCTGACGATGCCGATGCTTCGAGATGGATGCTTGAATTTCAGAATTCTATCAATAAACTGGTCAATGAAATGGAAATTGATAGTAAATCGTTTCAGGTGCAAATGGCATGGTAGTAGCACAGATACCCAAGAGGGGTAATAGCGGCAATAACAAAAAACCTATCGACATCAAAGGTTTCGGCGGTATAAATAAAAGTCACACAAGAAACGTCAAGCAACCATCTATCGGCAAAAACTTCTACACAAAAAACGGAGCGTTGTTTACTCGTCCTGGTTTGGTTGAGATAAGCGATCCTCCCAGCGTAACCGCACCAATTTATAGCATACACTCATGTAAGCAGGCACAACTTACAGAACGATTAATCATACAATCAGGAAGTGAGTTGCACCACAGAACGGATGAATTAAACCCTTGGGCATTGTTGGCGAGCAGCATATCTGGCTATGGGTACGGCAACGTCTGGAGAGATCACTTAATTTTATCGTTCGGAGCAAAAGTTCTGGACTATAGTATTGAAACTGCTAGTGCCAGCGATTTACGCGGTGGTGCTACGGCAATGCCTGGTTGTTTATTTACCGCAACATGGAAGGACTATCTCTGGACAATACCTGGACCGAACTGGGCTCCGGCGTACAAAACACAATTCAACGGCTATCAGTATGAACCTGTTGACCCAGAAGTACCTGACGGAGAGCAGCAGATAGTTGACCGAGATATTACCGAATGGCCAGAAGAATATAACGTACCTATGAGTGATGGAACGTCTCTGATGGCAGGATTACCGTTAGGTTCGTCGCTATTCTGCATAACCGGGGCGTCAACATGGCACATTTACGGTAACAATGAGGACGATTTCGAGGTTCATCAAGGTTCTCGTGTAGGTGCATATGAAAACGGTGATTTCTGTCCTGCCGCATTAGTGTCTGATATGCCTATGTGGTTAGGAAATGACCGTAAGGTTTATCGCTATACTGGTTCGGTTGTGGAACCTATTAGCCAACCGATTGATGATTTGCTGGAAGATGAATTTGCGGAAGCGGGTTTAATACCAAGAGTTTATTCTCTGGACAATAAGTTTTGGCTGTTTGCGCTGAGGAACATTCTAGTAGGCGACACAGACAAGGAAACCACGAATTGCTACGTCTATGACCCGGCAGAAAGAGAGTGGTATATTTATGAGTTTTCCGGTCATATCCTTAGCGCAGGCATTTATGACGGTAAGATTCATCTAGGGACTAAAGAAGGTAAGATACTCGTCATGGATGATACTGTAGTAGTCGATGATGAAGTAGATATTACTACATCACTAACGGTAGGACCTTTAAACTCACAGGGTAGGGTTATGAATACTAAAACCCTGCACCTTACCGCTGATCCGGCAAATGACATTGACATAGCAGTTTATACCTCAGTTGATGGTGAAGCAGAAGTTTCGCAAGGTACGGTTAGTTTTGAAGAAGGTGTTTTGTCTACACAGAAAATAAGGATAAATGCCAGAGGTAAAAATATCTCAGTTAGGTTGGAGTCTACTAATAAAGTTGACGAGTTGCAGAGTGCTACGCTTACGGTTATACCGAAGGCTTTGAAGTAGGTGAGAGTATGGCAATAGAAATTTTGACAGCAGAAGACCTTGATAATGTTCGGAATAATCTGTCTGGTGAATATATCCAGATGGCCGATATTGATTTGAGTGGCTATGCTAATTGGGTTCCCATTGATTCTTTTGATGGTCAGTATGACGGTAACAAGTTTATCATAGACAACTTAAGTCAAAATGAAACTTCCTTTTTGGGTTTATTTGGTTCCGTAAGTAATGCAACGATAAAAAACGTAAGACTAACTAATGTTAGTATTACAGGAACTAATGCAATTGGTGCGCTTTGCGCTCAGGTTTCGGGTAGTAGCAGCGAGATAATTAATTGTAAAGCATTAAGTGGCCAAATCACCGGAACAAATACCCTTGGTGGTCTAATAGGGCAGGTATTTGGTAATCCAACCATAGATAAATGTTCTTCCGGGATAAATATAAATGGAATCGCAGATATTTATTCAGGTAACTATGTTGGTGGTCTAATAGGTCAAGTTTTGTCAGGTATTAATGCCACAGAGTGCTATGCCTATGGTAATGTTCAGGTAATGTATGGAAATGCAGGAGGTTTGATAGGTGACATAGATTTTGGCTATCTACTAGATTGTTTTGCAAGAGGTAGTGTTGTTAGTGTAACTACAAACGAATTCACAACATGTAATTTTGGCGGTCTTATAGGTTATTATGGCGCATCAGCCAGTGGAGAATTTAGTGCAATAAATTGCTACTCAATTGGTTTAATTTCGCAAGGTATTACGGTTTACGGTTCTATGGGTGGTTTAATAGGTGTCATCGAGAGTTACGAGTGGTCAAGCACGGAATACCAGATAACTAATTCATACTACGATTCCGAAACTTCCGGCCAATCTGATATAGACAAGGGTATTCCCAAAACCACAATAGAAATGAAAGCACAGGCAACATTTTTAAGCTGGGATTTTGCTGAAAAATGGAAAATAGATGAAGGAAATACTTACCCTGCGTTTTACCTAGATACACCAACCACAACTCCTAGCGGTGAAACATTTAGTGGTAGCGTAACTGTAACTATAGGCAATGTGGATACTGACTGTGTTGCGTATTATACGACTGATGGAACCACTCCTACAACTGATAGTACGGCATATATCATACCTTTTACGTTGTCTGTTTCCGCAAGCATGAAAGTAGCGGCATATAACTTGATAACAGGGTTATGGAGCGATGTTGTAAGTGCTAAGTTTATTAAAAATGCCGAACCAGACCCCGGCGGAGATAACCCTAATGTTCCTGCACTAATAACGAAAGAACTAAAAACCCTAACATTTAAACGTGCATCCCATACCGACACTAAGCAGGCGGCAGATGCTACAAACGATAATTTCCGGCAGGTTAGCAGTTATACCGGGGCAGTAACTAAGACGATGAAACAGTATAATCAGAACTTCGCCGCAATAACGCAGTACCAAACAGACATGAATGCTTATATTGCTAACCTTGAAACATTATTGATTGCCGCTGGAATAATGCCAGCACCAGAATAAACTTAAGGAGGTAGAACTAATATGGCAGTTTCAGCTAAATGGTTTGGTCAGGCCTTACTTAAGGCGCTTAACAAGGAAATTGATTTCGATACAGACACCGTAAAGGTAATGCTATGCACATCAACTTATACGCCCAATCAAGATACGCATGATTATAAAGATGATGTGACTAACGAAGTAACTGGCGTTGGTTATTCTGCTGGCGGTGCTACTTTAGCAAGTAAAACAATAGCCTATGATACCGGAACAAACATAATAAAACTCGATGCCGCTGATACAAGTTGGACAACCGCCACCATTACCGCTCGATATGCAGTTATTTATGTGGATACTGGTGTTGCTTCGACAAGTCCGTTGCTAGGTTACGTTGATTTCGGAGCAGATGAGTCTAGTTCAGCAGGTACATTTCTAATTCAATGGAGCGCAGATGGAATATTTAAAATAACCGTTTCGTAATCTCAGAAGGTGGGGTGTTTAGATGGCTGACGTTACAATATTGTCCCCAGTTGCTGAGATTACAGCAGAAATGCCTACTCTGGATATACAGATAGATCATACAATAACGGCATTAGTTGCTGATGTGCAAGTCAGTATGCCTATACCTGCTGTACCGGATAACATTATCTATGCGGTAACAGCACAGACTACGGCAAGTATGCCTAACCCCGATATGCCTAATATTGTTATAGCAGTAGTCGCCAACGCAACACAAGACATGCCCATACCAGTTATACCTAACAATGTAGTTAGTGCGGTAACTGCGACTATTACTATAACCGCCTTACCGCCGATACTAATTGTTAATGTGGTCAAATTGGAATATATTCTCAAAGCGGTTAAGGTGTTATCGTTTAATTTAAAGGCAACAGATAATATAAGTTATACCTTGAAATTAGGTGGTGGATCGTAATGGCTGTCTCAAAACATATTAAGAAAAATGATGTTGGTAATCAGTTGTCATTTACCTTGACCGACCAAGATGATGTTGCGCTAAATCTAACCGGGGCGACAGTTAAGGTAATACTTGCAGGTGGTTACACTTACACCAAATTAGAACGTACTTGCGTTATAGATAGTGCTGTCGCCGGGACGTGTCACTACATACTTACCGCAGAAGATACGAGCGTCCCAGGAGATTACAGTATAGAGGTTAACATTGATTATGGAGGTAGTGAGTTTACTACCGTTACGCAGGGAGATTTAAGAATTGTTGACACATTATAAGGTGGTGACTTTATGGCTTATTACGACCCAAATAAAGAAAATCAGAACTTTCTTCAAAATGCTCTGTCTAGCTATAAGCCGAAACAATATAACGATTGGCAGTATATCGCTAATCAGCAGGTAGCAAATCCTGATTTAAGTGGTCTACGCAGACAAGCATACCAGGGCAGGGATACGGCACTTGGCAGACTCAAGAGTAACTACGGAGACAGCAGGACTAAGCTTAAAAACTCATATTCCGATGCAATGTCTAATCTACAGTCAAGTCAGACCAACCAGACTAATTCTGCAATCAAGCGGTCGCTGGCTAGTGGATTAGGTGGCATGGGACAAGGCCCAGGGGTAGGACTGGCTAATTACCGAACTGATGCGATTAAGGATAATTTTAAGCCATCTTTTGAGAGGTTAGACAGAGATAATGCGGTCAACATGAAGATTTTACTCAGGAACTACAATGAGGGAACGGATGATGTTTACAGCAAGTACCGGGGTGCTTTAGGTAAGATTGACGAACAGAAGGAAGATCGCAATCTGAAGGTTGCTGCCGAAGCGACTAGGTTGATGCAGCAGGATACACAGGGGTTCCGGAATTGGCAGGAGGCGTTAGCTGATACTTTGCGGAAGTATAGTGCAGATCAGGAAGATATGGCGTACAAGCAGGAGCAGGACGCGTATAAACGGGAGCAGGATGCTTTCAACAACAGACTTGCGCTAGAGAGGTTTGGTTGGAGTAAGGAACAGGCTATGTTCCCGTACCAATATCCAACGGCTAATTCGTTGTTGTCGGCACAAAATAATCCTGGTGGGTTTAGTCCTTACCAACAATATCAGATGCAGAATAGGCAAGTTACGCAAGATTTTATTTCTCAACTGTTAATGTCGCCAAACAAAGAGCAGTTCCTACAGGAAAATATTGCAGATGCCTCTGAGTCAGGCGTAGACTTGGGTACTGTGTGGAGTGTATACAACAATTATGGTTTTTAGGGCGGTGATAAGATGCCAGTAGTTAACGGTAGATGGGTTCCTTCTGGTGGTGGGGTTGATGGTTCAGGTTATAGGGGTTTCAATGCCCTAGTTAATGAGGCACTGCAAAACAAGTATAACGAAATATACCAAAATATTCCTACTAACACGACGCTGAAAATTCCGCAGATTACCAGCGATCCGAGTCAAGCAGATAATATTTTGAATTACGATGATGTACCTCTTATGCCAAAATTTAAAGCACCAGAACAACCAAAAGGTTTATACAAATCTCTTGACAGCAAACTAGGAGGGGTGTTGCCGGGAGGTATTCCCGGTCCATCCCTCGATGCTACGAAAAAATGGATTGACAGATCATCCATGGCTGCCGGGGAAATCATAACTGGCATAGACAACCCCAACAAGCCTAATGTCGGCGATTTTGTAGTTAATAGCAAGCCACTTTTCGATAAAAAAGATATGCCTGATATGGTTAAAAACTTACCGGAAAGTTTTACTAATAGTAGGCCTGTAAAATTAAACTCTGCCGACCTTGCCGGGGGATTAGCTGGTTTCCTGGCTGGCGGTGAATTTAATGTAGGCTCAAAAATATTCCAGGGGGCAGAAAACGCTATAGGTCAAGCGTTATCCCGTTTGGGAACTAAATCCTCTAAAGTAGCAAATATCCCTAGTCTTACTCAGAGTACTATTAAGGTCGGAGGGGCAACTATTCCATACGAGTATTCCAGGGCAATAGCGAATGACCGTGAGTTTAATACCGGAGAAGCGGCGCAGGCTGGGGCGACTAATGCCGCCATAGGTGTGATATTGGGGCGTTTGGGCGGGGTGTTGGGCAGAGAGAAAACCCCTACTCCTGCACCTACCGAGTTTAGGATGCCAGAGTATAAACCGCCCGATATGTCAAGTTTTACGGCAGGGGAATTGGCTAACATCAGAAGTCAGTCGAAAACGATGGATTCTCCCGCATCAGTCCCTTTACCGGAAGTTGCCGCTAAGACGGCTAAAGAAGTTGCGGCAGCAAGGCAGACTCTTAGTAGTACATTGAGCATAGATAAGGCCAATCAAGTGCTGGATGAATTTCCTGAACTTGAATCGCAGTTCTCGTATTTTAGATTAAAACCTGGAGATCCCGTTATCTTGCCGGATGGTAGACAGGCGACAGTTACTAGGGCAGATAAGATGATTATACAAGTTGATGCTGGCGGTAAAACTGTTAGCGTTGGGCGAAAAGCGGTTAAGATGCCAGAGGTTGTTGGCAATAAAGTGATGGCTGAGGACATAGGATTAAAACCGGAGAAAGCGGAAAAACTTAATAAAATAGTTAATGATGCTGGATTTAAAAATGTTGAAGAAGCGCAAAAAACACTAAGGGCAGTACAGCGCATCGGAGATAAAGGACAGGTATTTTATCGCGGCGAAATGGTTCCTGAAGGCGCGCAGGGCAAGAGTAGAAATATCCAGCAAATGCAAACCATAGAAGATGTTCTTGGTTGGACTCCGGAAGAAAAAATTAAAAGATTTGAAAATAATATTTCCATGCAGAAAAAACGGAAGAAAAATGCAGAGGCAATTCTTCAAAATAAACCTGACTACTCCAATTACGAGGATATGGTTAATAGAGATTCCGCGAAGTGGGAAATTGAGCAAGCAGATTATTTTATTTTGAGTTACCAGAAAGATATAGATAAACTTAAAAAGCAAATTAAGGACACAGCAGAAGTAGATAAAATTTCTAAGGAAAATGACTTACTTTATGTTACTACTCAAAAAGAAACCGCAAATTCATATGCCAAACAAATAGAAAATTTGCCAGACACTATATCCGGAGGAAAGCCGGAAGGATACAATCCTACTGTTTACGAAATGAAGGGTTTGTTTGATAATACTTTAGATTTGACACATATCAAAAAAGGCGAAATTGATATGGATCGAGCATATGATTTGATGGATGAACTTGGTGTTCCACGAGAAAAACAGGATTCTATTGCTGAAAATCTTGGAATAGATGAAATGGATGGTATTGACGGTAGTGTATTTAAGTTATTTAGAGGTAAAAATTTACCTATCGTACTGGATGCAATTAAAGATAAGGGCTATGATTCAATTCGTTATTCGGAAGGTGTACAGGATAATTGGATTGTCTTAGATAGAAGTAAAATTTCTTTAGTCGAAAAAATTGATGCTATAGGCAAGTTTGACGATAAAACTAAGAGCGATATTTTAAACTGGAAACCTGATAGTGAAAACACCTCTAAAACCATGTCCGAGGACATTGGATTAAAACCGGAGAAAGCGGAAATGGTTGTAGGTGAAGATGTTGGCCTTGGACCGGAGAAAGCAGATGGTCAAGCAGAAATACCATTATCTCCCGGCATTAGTCCAATGAGTGTAAGATTACCAGACACCATAGAAACAATTACTTCTAAGTCCGAAGGAAACTCTCTGTTTAATAAAATAGCACCCGAAAACATCAAGAGTATGGCAAAAAAATTATACTACAAAACCGTGGACGGTTACAATAGAATTAATGACTTTGACAAAACAGTAGCCAAGGCAGGGGGAACAATCCCTTATAATAAACGTGCTTACATACTAGCACATAATACCAGCAACGCAGAGGCATTGGCTCAGAGAACGCTTACTGAAAATCTAGTAGACTCTCAGGGGAATGTTGTTGGCGCACCGCTTAAGGATATAGTTCAACAGGTTCCAAAAGGGCAATGGAGGCAGTTTGAGGATTATCTAAAACTCAAGCACTCTAAAGCATGGGAAAACTCCGATATGACAGTATATGACAGGGAACTAAATATGTCGCCCGAAATGGCTGATATGAAAATAGTAAAATACGATGCAGAAAATCCTTGGATGGCACAGGCGGCCAAAGATTATACTTCATGGATAAATAAGTTTGGGGAGACATGGTTAGTTGAAACAGGCCTAATTCCTGAAAATGTCTGGAACGCTATGAGGGTAAAATACGGCGACTATGTGCCGATGCAACGCCTAATGGAGGAAGTTGAGATTGGCAAAACAGGGGCAAAAGGTTCGTTTGCTGATCAACCAAATCCGGTTAAGCGTGCCAGAGGTTCGGAGCGCAAGACTATTGAATCTCTGGAAACAATGATAGAAAGAGTTCCTAACTATATCAAGGCAGCCAAGCGCAACGAGGTCATGCAAAGGATTATTGAGGACATACAGAAAGACCCCGAAGGTATGAGTATTTGGGGAGAAATAGTTGACTCAAATACAGCCAATCTTACCATGCCAAATATTGTTGCAGGAAGAATTAATGGAGAAAGGGTTCATGTTAGAGTTAATGATTTGCCATTACTCGAAGCAATATCCGGTCTAACCCCACAGGCTCAAAATGTAGTTATGGATGCGGCAAGGTCGATAACCAGCAAAATGAAATTACTAACAACTGGAATAAACCCGATATTTTCACTTGGTAGGAACGTAGTCCGTGACTTGCCTATGTCTTATGTCGCCTCTAAAAGCACCAATAGCCCTGTAGAGTGGTCGAAGGATATTGTAGGTGCCTTACTGGACATATTGGGCAATAGGGCGGCGTATAAGTCGTACAAGGACATGGGCGGCGGGTATGCTTCTGCTGTATCGACAGATGTTAATATCTTGGCAAATTCTAAGGCAAAGTTAATGCCGGGGTATTACGATTTTAGCAACATCAAAAATCCGGTTGAATATACGAAAAGACTTCTTGGTGTGCCGTTTAAGGCACTTGAAAAACTTGCAGACTTTACCGAAGCAGTACCGAGACTCTCCGAGTATCGGCGCATTATCCGAAAGGATGGTGACAGCTATGCGTCTAGGACTAAGGCACTATATGAGAGCAAGGATGTTACCGTAAATTTCCAGAAAAAGAATACCGCAGATGTTACTAATTTTCTTGATGCCTTCATACCATATTTTGGTGCTTCTATAAATGGAATTGATAAGTTAGCGAGGATATATAAGGATAATCCAGTTGCTGCACTCGGCAAAACATTTGCGGCAATAACGGTTCCGACATTGATGTTGTATGCTTACAATCACGATAACCCAGAATATCAGAAATTAAGTAGTTGGACTAAAGATACAAACTACCTTATCCCTTTACCTGGTGGTACTTTTTTAAAATTACCCAAACCTCGTGAGGGTGGCGTAGTTTTTGGCGCATTAGTAGAGAGAACATTGGATAGTCTTAAGAAAGAAAATCCCGATGCTTTTGCGAAATTTTCAGACACTATTTGGGCAAGTTTTATGCCTCCTGGTAGAACTATCGCTGCGCCAATCAACGATCTGCGAGCAAATAAAGACTTTGTTGATCGTCCCGTAGTTCCAGAATACATGAAAAACATGAGTCCGGGCCAACAATACGACGAAAAAACATCGTCTTTTGCCAAAAAGCTAGGAGAATCGTATCCTGAAAAAGTATCACCAAAACAGGTTGATTACTTAGTGAAAAGCTATCTTGGGGTAATTGGTCAAGTAGGTATCCCTGCGCTATCAGAGGGTAGTACGGGTGATACTTTAAAGAGAATTTTTACTGCTGACCCTGCCTATAATACTGATGTGACGCAAAAGTTTTACGATGCCAAACGGAAACTAGATACAATGAAGGCAGACACAAAGCAGACCGGAGAAGTTATAGGTGAGGATGATGAAAAGTTAAGGAAACTATACGGCAAAGTTGCTGAAATGATTTCTGATAACCGCACTGCTTTAAGGGAATTACAAAAGGATAAGTCTATCCTTCCAAAACAGAAAACCATTAAGTTGAGGGATATGCAAGTTAAAGCTGTTGCACTTGCCGATATTGTTAATCAGCCATTAGATGCTCAACTTAAAATATATGAACAATTAAAGAGAAGAAGATTTATTACCGAAGATAAGCCAAAATCACCGGCAAGGACTAGGATGGATGAAAGGAATAAACAAAAAAGAAATAGTGCTATCGAGAGTATACTCTCTGAGTAGCACTATTCTTTGTGCGTTTTCTCATAACATAGAGTAAAAATTATTCCAGCAGGTACAACAACAATCCAAATTATCCACCAAATAAAGTTGATTATTTTTTCTACTATTGGAAATGCCATTGTTAGTAAAATCATTATGATTATGATATATGTCCAGTGCATTTGCTTATCCATTAGAATCACTCTTTTTCTCTATTGAATTATTTTCTTTCTTTTTGTCAATCGGAGTCACAATCAATAACCACAGAGCGTTAATGCCGAGAGATACGATCCACATTATCGTGTAGTTTGTTTCCGTTTTCTTTGGGTCTTTACTGACTAGCGGTTGCATTGGTTCTATTTTTACATCTGCTAATTCGGCAAAAGACTGGATTTTATAAGTCTCCATCCAGACTTGACCTGTCCAATGATCTGTTTTCCATTTTATAATCTTATAGTTAGTTGTCTTTGTTGCCGTGTACTCCCAACGGTTAACCCATAGCACGATTAGTATTACTGTTATAAAAATAGGCAACAACCATGTTTTTCTCATAACGACCCCTCCTCATGTCATTTGTATTCAAGGGAGGGGGAAAATATCCTTTGATATTCTCTGTCGAAAATTATTAAGTTTTTTAATTATTGTTCCTGCACATATTCAAATAAATCTCCCGGTTGACATTTGAGAATGCGACATAACTTATCTATTTGTTCAATCTCAATTCTTTTTGTCGTGCCATGCCAAAACTGGGAAATGGTTCCCGGTCTAATTCCGGTCATTTGGCATAACTGCCTTTGGTTTATGCGGTGACGACCCATTAATTCTGAAACTTTTACCACTATCATTATTTTACACCTCCTACCGTATATAGTATATCATCATGCGTTATTATATTGCAACTATTTTTTAATTATACTACCTTTATCGTATTGACTTATTACCCTTGTGGTAGTATAATTTATATAGAAGTAATATATATTAGTGAGGTGGAGGGATTATGCGGGAAAGTTTCAAGGATTGTTTTGCGGAGTTATGCGCTGACAGGTCAGGTAACGCCATAATGGAGGCAAGTAAGGAAGTAGGTTATGGCGAAGTTGTGGCTAATCTATATTCTATCCGCAATATGATGGAGGAATTAGTAGGACCGAAAAACACAAAGTTGATGACCCAATTATTGGATGCCTATAGCCATAAGCAGGCACTTGACACTCAGGCGGCATACGAACAGGGTATGCGCGACGGGTTGCGATTGACTAAGATAATGGGAGGTGCTTGCTTATGAGTAGTCAACTTGTTCCGGTAGAGCAAAAACTAGTCAACTTTAACGGCGCCGATATTATGGCAGTAAAGGCCAATGATGATAAAGTTTACGTTGGTGTGAGTTGGGTGTGTGATGGTTTAGGTCTTAATGAAAACCAAACTAAGGCACAGAGGGACAAAATAAATAGCGATATTGTACTTTCTAAAGGGGGGCGTAAAATCTCCACCCTTACTAACGGAGGGAATCAAGAAATATTGGTCCTAGACCTAAACTTCCTACCTCTCTGGTTGGCTAAAATAAACGCCAATATTATCGAGAGCGAAGAAGTACAGGAAAGACTTGTCGAATACCAGTTAAGGGCAAAAGACGTTTTAGCAGATGCATTTTTACAGAAGGCCAAATCGCTTCGGCGCAGAATACCCACATGGGACCGCGAAGCAATGGCAGAAATAAGATTTGCAAAAGAGTTTGCCAGGGCGATAGGAATTAGACCGGAACGTGCGGTTGCAGTTGCCATTGCCAGAACCGAGAGAGAAACAGGCAGACAATTAACCGACTACAGAAAACTATTACCGGCAGTAAGCGAAGAAGATGCCGAGATACTTACCGCCAGTCAAATAGGAGAACAGTTAGACATGAAATCCAGCGTAGTAAACTTATTGTTGGAAGAAATGGGTTTTCAATACGGTATTCGTGAGGCAGGCAAGAAACCTGGGACCGAAAGATTAGTCAAAAGAAACCCTTGGAAGTTGACTGAGTCAGGCAAAGAATACGGAATGATGCAAGATGCCGCCGCTAACAAATGGGAAGGATTTCAAATACTATGGAAACCTAAAGTTTTGGATGCTGTTCGTGACTTTCTTTCCAACAAATCTGATACTGAGAAGGAAGTTTAGTTATGAGAGATGAAAATATTTTTGTATGTATGGTAGCAATTTGTATTGTTTTACTAAATAGTGAGGTGTAAAATGAGAACATTATACGATATTATAACGAGTGCGAAAGACGGAGATATGCCAACGCATGAGGAATGTTACTGGGCAATGCTCTGTTACGAATTTATGTTTAACATGGATCATAGAAATTTGTGTGATGAACTTTCGACAGAGAAACCTACTGTTAGTTTTATAAAAAATCTTAGGCTCGAAAACTCACACAAAATGTATCACAATGCTCTAAATAAATCTCCGAAAGAATATTTAGGAGAAAGCAGAGATCCAAGTAGCGCAGTTTATCAGAAGTTTAGAAGTATTGGAAATAAAATATTTGACAAGATAATGACCAAATAACTAGCACCCTCCGGGGTGTTTTTATTTTCACCCAATAATGAAAAATTTTTCACAATATAGTATAATTAACTAACAAAACATTTAATCGGAGAACACAAAAGTGATGCCCCGCCAACCCAGGAGGGTTTCATAGCGGTGGGTGCGGCAACACCCTGGCATCACACCAACATTATACCACAAAAACCCCAGGAGGTGATACCTTTGGGCGACAACGACGAAATTGTTCGTCTACAGGAGCAAGTAAAAACTCTTTTCTCTAACCAGAAAGACCTAAAAGAAATGTTCGAGGGAGTGATTAATAAGTTGGACGAGATGCAGAAGTCTTTTCAAAATCGGTTGCCGCCGTGGGCTACTGCCGTTATTAGCATACTAACTGCTGCCTGCGGTTGGCTGGCCGGGAGGTAAGGATATGCTAAATAAAGGTCAATGCAGGATATGTGCGGTATGTATTATTTTGGGCTTAATAGTCACATCTCTCATGTATTTCAACTTCCAAAAGCAAGACATTAACCAGCTAACCGACAATCAACTCAGGTCAGAATTAGTCGAGATTAAGGGCATAGGGACTGTTACGGCAGAAAAGGTAGTCAACTACCGGGCAGCGCATAAACCCATCACTATAGGCGAACTAGACGAAATTAAAGGCATCGGAGATAAGCGGTTAGCGTTAATCAAGAAGAAATTTAAGGATTACTAAGGAGGTGGTTTAAATGCCACGATTCAAGTTAGTTCTTGATCCTGGTCATTAACGGCGGTTTAGATTCTGGAGCCATAGGCAATGGTCTATTAGAAAAAAACCTAAACTGGGTAGTCGCTAATATTATCAAGGATAAACTATCTAAATATGACGTTGACGTAATCATCCTGCAACCATCCTGCACGAACCCCCGGTCAACATCATCGGACGAAATGACTTTGCCGGCCAAGGAAGCAATACGAATGAAAGCAGATTTCTTCCTCAGTATCCACACAAATGCCGGTGGAGGTACTGGGTTTGAGAGTTTCGTACACAACAAGGCAGGCATAACCACGGACATAATACGCGGCGTTATACACGGCAACACTGCACCCGTATTCACCAGAAATAACATGCCCGACCGGGGCAAGAAACGAGCTAACTTCTATGTGTTAAGAAAGATGCAGGAGGCAGGCATCCCGGCCATGCTGATAGAAAACGGGTTTATCGACAATAAGAAGGATGCGGAAAAGCTGAAAGATTCCGTATTTCTCAATAAGTTGGCCAACGAGATCGCTTATGGAATCGTCATGGCTTTTGAATTGAAAGTGAGGGCTTAAGATGATAACAACATTATTCTTTCTAATCGCCCTACATTTCATAGCAGACTTTCCGCTGCAGGGTGAATTTCTGGCTAACATGAAGGGTAAATTTGACTACCTGCTTTTCTCTCATGCGTTTATGTGGTCCGGCGTAATATCTGCCGGACTTATTTATTTTAGCTTATTCGCATGATGGAAGGTTGCTATGTTGCTAATAGGTCACTTCTTCATTGACAGATGGAAGACTAGAAAAGAAGATAAAACATTTGCACTAACGAAGGATTTATGGATTGACCAAAGTCTACATTTGGGGCAGTTAATTATTTGCCTAATAAAATAGGAGGTACGACAATGAAAAAAGAATTCACTAAAATGGACTGGTTTTTTGCGGCATGTATGGCTGTTTGTTTGGCTACATACCTATACACCTGTCTAGCAGGTAAACCATTAGACAGCATAAGAGAGTTGATATTCATTTTCGGCACAAGCATAGGTCTAGCTGCTGGCGGTAGATTCTTGGTTGGCTCAGAAATGAATAAGGATACTGACAAAACGGAAAAACTATAATACGCGAATTAACTTCAACCCCGGAACTTGTGAGTATTCCTTACAGGTTGCCGGGGTTTTTATTTTATTTTACGAACTATTGTTCTCGACATGAATGTCGGTACCAAAATTGCGGAAATAAAAAAGCAGTCCTGGTTAACTGTCCGGAATTTCCGGATGGTTGCCGGGGTTTTTATGTTTAAATATTGGTCAATGTCTTAGGTTTTTTTACACTAAAATCAAAATGGTGATATTTTTTAGATTTTTCCTGCTGCTCATATATAGATAGCAATTCTTTTCCGTTATAGACATAATCCCTAAAAGCATACATAACGCGAAGCATATTGCTAGGATATACAATGCAGTCTATATTTTTTACGTCAAAGCAAAATTGCAATACGTTTAATGATATTTTATTATAGTTAACTAAAACATCTTCTGCAATATCTCTATATGGAACATATTTATCATCGTTAGATTTATTACAGAAATCTATAAATCTAACCAAACTATCAGTTAATGTTTTAATATATGCGTCTTTATTTTGCTTATTTATTCTTATTTTCATACGCCATTATCTCCTTTATACGGTAAAACAAAACTCCCCCGGTTAGAGAGAGTTTTGCCCGACAGGTCACACCTCACGCGCAGAAGTAACGATTACTGCCGTTAATCCTCAACGCCCTGCATTGCGTCTCTTGGACAATTGGTAGATATGCTTTGAGTGGGTAAGGAATTAAACCCTACAAATGCCTGGCACTAGCAACCATGCTCTATGTCCGAATCGAAACGGACTCACTTCCAGGTCTTAGATATAGCGTCACTCTTTGCGCCTCCACCCAATCTACCTTCTATCCGACACAAAACCATGAATTGATTCATGTTGCAGTAATGTCGGATTTTAAATGCCCTAATCACCTAGTCCTTGATATAAACCAAGGGATGTAGTGATAGTGGCATTAATAAGCGGACAAGGACTCGAACCTTGCAATTCCATCTGCGCCCTTCCGAACCGGGACAACAAAAGCCCACGCCCACAGATTTCTCACCGTACCCCACGGTTTTAACGATACCACTCTGTCACCGCTTACTCATATTATACTACCATCAAGCAGGAAAAACAACCCACGATGGCGAATAATATAATAACTCCAACAAATCTAACATGAGAGGCAGGTGACATCCTCCTTACTTCAATCTTTTTAACACATTAGCGATTTACCCGGTCGGTAGTCATTGCCCGACAGGAAACTTCTAGTAGTGTACTCAATAATTATTCCAAGACCTCCCGAAGGTCTTATTTTTTTGTCCTTTATTTTGCGGTATAAATTTACCGTTTGCGGTATAAAAAGTATTTACTTAGCAATATAACTATTGTATAATATTCTAGGAGGTGCGATATGAAAAAATCCGTAACATATACCATTGACGAGGAAGTTATTGAGAGATTAAAGAAACTCTCGGATAAAACGATGATACCTCAGACTAGACTTGTTCAGAAGGCTATTGAGGAATTATTGAAGAAGGAGGAAGCCAATTGAGGAGAGAGTATTTAACGTTAGCACTACATTATGATTTTCTTGCAGAGATATTACCTTATTTAGAAGATAGGGCAATATATGTCGGATACGGACTTGCTTTACCTGACGATCCGCACGATTTTACCCCTGATTTAGAATGTTGCACAACTAAGGAGATTTATAATTGGCATAACGATAAAATAAAATTTAATAATGGACAACAGAGTGAAATGTCTGGCAAGTGGGGCATAGGTACTTATATTTATCGTGACAACCATTATATCAGGCTAGTTGAACGGGTTAAGAAGTTTTTAGAACTTTGGGACTGCGTTTCGGTGAAGGAACTTGATTTAAGATTGCCTGAGGGAGAAGAATCAATAAGCCAATTTTGCTTTACTTGCCAAGGTTTTGAGTGGTGTAAGCGGGCAGTCAATGTGGGTAAATTAAATTACGTGGGCAGTATAAATAAAGATCAGTTAATTGGGTTGATAGTTACTAAACCCAAGAAAAAGAAGGAGGAAAAGTAAATTGAACATATTTGAATTTGCGGCAATACTAAATGGAAGAGAAATGGGAAAAGAGATTACTAAAGAAGAAGAATTGCAGGCTAAAGAACTTGGTTTTGTTGTTATTTTCGGCTATTCAGACGATCATGCAGAACTGAGAGGTTTTATTTATGATGAAGTTGGTTGCTATAATGGAGGGGAAATTTTACTTAATAAGGACGGTCTATTTGAAGATTGCGAGTGTGAATGTAAATATTCCCTAATAGCTAAAAAGAAAACTAGGTCCATTAAAGTTATTTGCAATAAAGGAAAATATTTTTGGACTTACGAAACATCTATTCCCCATGCCACATTTGATGTTTTTGAGGATGGACAACCGTGGTGCGAAGGGATTGTTTTTGACATCAAAGAAATAGAGAAGGAGGAAAAGTAATTGACCATAGACACAATCAACGGTATAACTTTCTTGACCGGAATGTTTTTTGGCGGTCTAACTCCCGTATTAATTTTATCCAGACTTTCTTATGAAAGAAGTTTTTTTAAAAATATGGCTATTGCTTGGGGTTGCGGAGTTCCGGCAGGTGCGTTAATTAATTATGGAATTGCTCTGTTAATGCTTAAATATGCCGTTCAGTAAAGGAGGACACTGACTCTGAGGAAGAAAGAAATAATCATATTAAAGAAATGAAGTCTAAGGGATATACAAGCGAAGGAAGAATTAAGGACTTTGTTGGTAATCTCTATGATCATAGAAGTGTAGAAAACGAGGATAATTATGTTTGGTGTGCTGATTTTTACAGGAGGATTAACCAATGAAATGCACCGCATGTCCATTCTACCGAAATAGTTTCCTCTCCAACCGTTGCACCATATCCGACAGAGAAAACTTCAAGCCATTACTAGATTGTCGGCTAGTTGACGAGGATGGGGAAGTTAACCTGGAGGAATATGAGAAGGAGATGGAATATTGAAACAACGACTTGAAACCATCCGACCTTGCACAACTTACCGATAAACAGAAGGATAGACTGAGAGAGTTGTGTGGTTTTAAGCAATATGACTTAACATTACATGAAAACGGATATATCTTTATTTGGCCTGACGTTGATAAATTTGACAATGATTGTCCTGATATAAAAAATTGCACAAGAAAGTTATGGAAAGTATTAAGGCTATCAAACCACACCCCGTCCTACCGTAAGCAGGACAATCCCTACCGCACGTCGAATATAACATTATCGCGGATTATCTTACTGGCACTAAAATAATCCAAAGTATACTACCCCACTAAACGGTACAGCGTCCACGGTCTGTATCGTTTTTTGTTGCATAAAAATAACCGGGGCAATAACCCCGGCATGTTCTATCGTCTAGTAGCGTACTTCTTACCCTTCTGTTTCGGCACCAAACAGGATGCCATTCTCAACATTGATACGTCCTGCTTAAAGTAGATTGAATTTCCATCAAGGCAGGTTATCTCTCTTGCCTTGCCACCGTCAACATGGCTGTTCATGCACCGTTCACATATCCTTGGAGTTCCGACATAACTCATTACATCACCCTTTCTTTCCCTTTGCCTTAGTTTCAACAAACTTCGGAGGATCTTTTATTTCTCTCCACCATCCCGGTATCAGCACCCATTTACCGTTGACTGTTTTGTAGTCTAGGGGATTAGTGTCGCATATTCTTAGTGGATTTGGACCTATTGTGTCTCTAAGCATTGCCTTTTCCTTTCCCCAGACCACAAATTTGCCCTTGTCGTATGTCTATCACGCCTAAATTTTACGGCTGATTTAAGTTTGCGTGTATTCTCTTGATATTCAGTCCTTCGCCATAAGGGTAGGTTTTCTTCATAAAGGTATATGGACGTATCATATTCACATAAATTATCTATAATACTAAATCTTTTACATAATTCTTCTTGTTCACGCATATTATCAACAAGTATTTTAAGAGTTTCCTGTATTTCTGGAGGCAATTGAGATATAAAAATAACACCATGTATAATCCAATACGGATACAAATTTAATCCCCCTTAACCAAATAGGGTCTAACTTTCCTCAACATCAAATATTGCGGAATATGCCTCAGTTTCAACATCATAAAATTCATGCGGTCAGAGTTATCTTTCATCCCTGCCAACTTATCCCGGTGAGTCTCGCAGAACGCGATAAATTCACTGGTTAGTTGGTTTTCTTGGTCTGCCGTTAGTCTCATTTTTCTTTCTTCTTCCGCTTTACCTTGACCTCCGACTTGCCATGCAGAGCGTCAATAACTTCCTGCTGATATGCCGTTAAGCTGTCTGTATTACCCATATAAGCTAGTCCGATATGCACAAGTACCGCAGCGTCCGTTTCATCGTTTGTACGGCACTCTATACCCCATTTCTTGTATGCGGCAACGGCTATTTGCTCTTTACTTGAGCTGCCATTTCCAGTTGCGAATTTCTTTAGTTGTTTAGGCGCAACCTCCAAAACTTTCAAGTTACATTCGGCAAACATAACCCGAAGAACACCGCCCAACTCTCCCACTTGATGCGCTTGATTAGGGGAAGCATAAGAGTATCCCTCAATTAAAACTAAGTCGGCACCGACAACCGCCTTAAAAACTCTTTCCCTTATCTCAATTAAGCGGTAAACTCCTGTCCTATTGCTCTTAACTAAGCTAGTAACAAGGCAATTATCTAGCTCTCCATAAATCATCGATCCTATTCCGGTACTCGTCAAACTAGCGTCTATGCCAACTACCTTCAATTTTCACATTCCTCCAAATGACCATAGGTTTTTCTATCTAACCACCACTGACCTTTATATAAAAAGCAGTTCCTTTCGACATAATCAATAATATCAGAAGCGGTTAGCTTAACCGGCACCTGTCCGTTTTCTTGACTACTCATCAAGGTACTCCTGCCAACAACCTTCACAGGAAACTTTAGGACAATTACCATATTCTAAATCGTGCATACAAACCTTATTTGCGAGAAGTATTTCGATTATCCTATTTCTTTCTTCCTGTACCGCTAATTTAATTCTTTTACATCCCTCGCAGGCAGGAGGTAAACATTTGGTACAAAATTTTTGCGGACCACTCGTAGGAATATATGCTTCTCCGCATTTTACGCATTTCTTGGGTTCATGTTTTCTCATTTCACAACCAACCCCCTAGCACCCACCAATATCCACAAACCCACACCTCGCCCACTTCGGATGATCCATATTCACTTCAAAATGGCGGCAAGGTTTAAATTTACCGTTCTTGCTCAGGCAATTCTTTTCTTTTACCTTACCCCAACTTGCCGGGATGGTACTCAGATAAGCACCACCCGACATGGGGAGTTTTTCTTTTCTTTCTCTTGCTCACCGACAAGCACCGCATTTTTTGAGATACTTATAAATTCTATCGACATTCATACCAAAGTCATCAGCTATTGAGCGAGGTGACTTTCCGCTATTGCATAAGGTAAGAATCATCCGTTTACGGTAGTCTGATAATTTAAAATGCTCGGATAAACTGCCACTATTGCCGTATTCGCAGGCATAGTTGTTTAGGAATTCGTTTATGTTGACGGTTAAACCTGCCTGTTTTGCCTTGCGGTCATTGGTGAGCAGGCAACGCATAAAGTGTTCCGCTTTGACCTGTTGCTCGGCATTGAGGACTTTCTTGTATGATTTGCCGCCGCCTATATTTGCCATAAAATCAACTCCAAACCTACTTAATCTTTGACATAATATCCATTATTGCATAATATTCTGGGTTGATGATGTGTTTTATTCCATCAATAAGGTCAAAGGGTAAGAATAAAACAGAATAAACAGCCCAAATACCAAGCATAAGTATTACGAACGCGCTAGATGCAGCTATACCTTCATTGCCTTTACTATCATTGTCAGCGCAAACTTTCATTAATTTTGGAATAAAATAAAGTGCAAAACCTATTCCGGCAACACACAGAGAGCATAATACTAAATCTCCTGCCCCATCAGCAACCGCCTGCTTAACCAAAACGCTGTAGGTATGTTTGGCAGGTTCGCTCAACCTCTTACTAACTTCATCCAAAATTCCCGTTACTGTATTTACATCAACGCTCATTTTCTCTACCTCCACAACTCCGTAATATTTTCGTACTCCCCGTTAACCTTCTGCCAAACCTGCTGATTTGCGCTGCCCCGAAATTTCAACCCAATGTCCCGCTGCGCCAAAATAAACGGTCCATCCACCACATACTCAATATGCCTAAGTTTCCGCAACTTCTCAGGTGTCATAACGTATCCCGTATACAGCATAATGCTCACATCGGGACGCTCCCGGATAATTAACTCGTTAACTGCGTTCAACTCTTCGATTTGGTCGAATGGTTCGCCGCCAGACCATGTAATACCTGTGAGTAAAGGATCGTCCTGTAAATGCCCTAATATGATGCCTGCCAACGCTTTCGGACTAATGCAGTACCCGGCGTTTCTATCGTGAGTTTGCGGATTATGGCAACCTTCGCAACCGTGAGCGCATCCTTGAACGAAAATTACGAGTCTAAAATTTGGACCGTCCACTGTGCTACTAGGTACTATCGTGTTTATTTTCAAAATCCCTACCTCCAAACACTTCAATAATGGTAGTCTTTACCGTTAAAATATAATCGGTGTAGCACCGGGAGCATTTTATTGTCGTTGCTCCCGGTGAGAATACGTTGGCTTGATTTTTCTGACCGCATTTGCATGTCCAAACTTGGATCATTTGTCCATATCTCGGTTAATGCTTTTGTCCTCACTAAATCCATCTGGGTAACGATTTTTAAGTTTTTCGATATTAATAGCGGCAACATAACTTAACGGAACGCCCAACAGTCTAGCTGCTTTGGCACAATACCATTTTGTGTCGCCAATCTCCTTGACAAGTTTATCTTTTGTCACATTATCCAAGTTATGGCCATGATAAACTATTTTCTTAACAACCTCTAAGAACTCACACGCTTCACCAACCATACCTATGGCGGCATTAAGCAATTGGCCATATTTGATTAATCTATCAGTATTTATTACGGTATCAGTCCTTGCCGCTAACTCTTGATACTTATTCATTTCCATTATCTTTACCCTCCTGCATCCTAACCAAATCTGCACGAATAACCTGAAGTCTACTGATAACAAAGTCTACCGATGCCACATTATCGAAATACATCATTACATGTGTTTCCATTTCGTCTGCACTCAGTCCAATATGATGCTTGTTTTCGGTTCCGATAGGGTTGCTTTGCGTGTCCTGCACTAAACCAAGCACCGTATTAAAATAACCTCCATTGTATTTAAGGGTACATACTGAAATATCACCCTTGCCAAAAATACAAACCTTGGTGTCGCCATCGTTATATATCGGCATCTTCTTTTGCCTCCCACAATCCAAAGTTTCCCGCCCGGCACTGCCCGGCATAAAAAATAGAATACTCGGAACACTCCCAATAGTCTAACACATTAACCTGCTTAAATTTACCGTGCTTGCAGGTTAAGCAGGATTTTTTCATCAGTCAGTTACCTCCGGTCTATTTGGAATATTAGACTTATACAACTTCTCGCATGGTTCGTCGCAATTACCTTCCTTTTTACAATCACCGCAAATATCAGAATTTTTCAGGTGATTGCTTTGTTTCTGCTGTATAAGTACGGGATAAACTTTATTCTTTTTCTCTAACTCCACCCCACACAGGATATGTGAGTAATCGGAAACTTTCTTCAAATCGTCAAGGTTACGGATATGCTTAAACCTGCTGGCATACTTAATAATGTTTATCAGGCAAAAATCCTCAATCATATTGTTAGCTATGGCGTACTCTATAGGGTCAATACTGTTCTCCCTGTAGTGTGCTGAACCAACTGTTTGGCAGAAATTTTTGCCTAACTCTCTGATTTCATGGATATTCATTATTCCAGCACCCCTTCATCTGGATTTTCTATAATAACGGCATCTTGGTACTGCTCAACTTCAACGCCACATTTGCGGAGGTAGTCTATGCCATTATTACTTCCGATATCGCTTAAATAAATAACCTTTTTAAATCCTGCTCCGACTATTAACCTAGAACATCGGTTGCAGGGCTTATCAGTAACGAGTAACGTCTCACCCTCCAGAGAATAGCCTCCACGCGCCGCGTTCAAGATAACCGCTTCTTCTGCGTGTATCGCCGGGCATTCTTGGTTACCTGACCAGTTTCCGTGTTCCTGTCCTATCCTTGGACATTCATCACAGATACCATAATCGCCCTTTTGAATACTATTATATTTGTAGATATATCCTTTATTTAGTATTGCAAGAGCACCGATCTTGCGGCGTTTGCATTTCGACTGACTAGCGGTAAATTTTAGTATTTTTATATATCTTTGCAAACTATTCAATTAAATCTACCTCCTGTATTACTTCGGTATCCTTATATCTAACTAACTGCTTAACCTGCTCCCATACATAATCGTAAACGTGTGCTCCCTTAGAGGAAATTATCATGCCTCCATCCTCATAACCAATCTCTGTCGCCATATACTCTTTAAGTAACTGCAACCCACCTAAATTCTCAGGAAGTGCGGCAAATATGTCCCATGACCTAAAGTAGATTATGAAGTGCAACATACCGTCTTTGATGCGGCAATCAATCATCCTTAAGCAAGGTGGATCTGTCAGGTAAATATCTAAAGGTTGACCTATTTCAATTATGGCCTGATTGGTGTCAGGAGTTCTTTTTAGAATCTCTATGACATTCTGTAAGCTAATTCGTATGCGCTCTCCATAAGTGTAATCCTCATTCTCAGCAACCTCTGAACCATAGATGTATTCGGCGAAATACTTCTCAATTTTCTCCATATCTGTCGGAGGTGCTACGCTCAAACCTTCCGGTATAATCGGAGTTAACGGTCTATTGCCTGGGTTAGTGATAACCGCCATAAAATAATCCAATTCCCTTCGTTTATGCTGATTTTCAAAACTACCATGCTGCACAAGGTATTCCCGGTTATCGCCGCCGCTATGAGTATGATATAACTCAGATAGCGACCTATACCAAACTTCCGGTATGTCGAAACAATTTATAATTGTAGGTTTTAGCAAATTATTTTCCTCCCATTAAATTTTCCGATTAACTAACTGTCTCAATGTTTCTCCTTGCCGGACAGTATAATTAATCTCATTTTCCAAATCTGCAATCTTATTAAACAAATCAGGGTAATACTTGCTTAACTGCACCCACTCGTCAACGGTATTGAATACGCATCCATAACAACCGAGGCGGGTAAAGTGTTTATATATTGGATTCGGTACAAGTCCACCCTGTCTAATTGCCGTAAATACGTCTTTGGTAGTTAGTTTTAGCAATGGGCGACAACCGGCAATCCTGAGTTTAGGGTTATAGTAAATCTCTTTATATTGCGATCTTTTTGCGCTTTCTTCCCTGCGCTCACCTGTTAACATAATGTCGTTATAGCGGTCAATACCTGCATGAGTTATCCATTTTGCTAATGGTGCTTGCTTTAGGTCGGAAGTGCAAAACCTATTTCTTATGTCGGGAAACTTGCTTCTGTGGCGGCAATAGGAAAAATAATCCCACTTATCGCTTTTGACGCGGTTTATTTTTATATTTAATCTTCTTTCGAGATAATATAGGTATTCGTATGTTTCCGGAAATTCGCAACCAGTATCAGCACTTACAAAAACTAAATCTTTGCGCCCATATTTTGCTATGGCGTATAGTGCTAAACAAGTAGAATCTTTGCCTGTTGATACACTAACAATGTATCTCAATTTTACCTCCAACTATACATATTATACCTAAAAAGGTAATCCATCACACGAAAAACAACCTAACCCTAGCGCAAAACCTTCTCCACAATCCACGCCTCGCATGATCCTGCTCTGCTCTCAATGCGGCAACGGAACATTCAATTTCGTCCAACTTCTTATTCAGAAATGCAATGTCTGATTGAAGTGTTTTCCCGTTATTTCCTGCTGTTGTCATATCGTTTATTAGTGTTTTAAACAGCACAGCATAACCATCTAATCTGCGAGAAATATCAGAAATGGAAACAGCATGTTCAGAAACTATCTTAAGTAATATTTTGTTATCGCGCTCTAACTTCTTAATCCTCGCCCCGCCTCTCCCCACCTGTTACCACCTCCAAATTTCTCGGAAAATAAGAATTATAGTTACTTTTACCGAAGTAAATATAACATTTTCCGCTTTTATATACCGACCTTACCTCGCCCTCCTTGTCCTTATTGCGACCACGGAGAGGTTTTACTGTGTCGTTAACCCTAATCATAGACACTCACCCTTGCCACTATTTCGCCAAATCATAACGCCTGCGGTTGCGCTCACACATACTATCGGATTAGCGAAACTTTCTTCCATGCTCCAGGGTTTATCTGGCGGTCTAATATTTCCTTCGATTCTCTGCCTAGAAAAAAGATTCACGAATCTATTGTCCTTTCCTCTCTGCACATAAGATGTTGGTCCTTCGTATTTATCAGGCGCGGCAAGGTGTCTAGCACCCTTATTAGCCCTCGGTATGCCGTGTTTTTTCATATATGCGCCTAGTTGTTGCTCGGACATTAGTAAATTTACTCCAATATTGGAGAGTGATGCTTTACCTCCCCATTGCTTCATGTATTCCAGTTCTTCTTTCAATAAAACCCTTTTCAATGGTGGCATTTTAAACCCCCTTCTACGCCCCATTCACGACAGCAGGTACGAAACTATTCCTGCAATATTTAGTCGCCTGTACAAGGCTAATTTTGCTGTTATTTCCGATTCTAACTGACTAACTATCCTGCATTTTTAGATACTCGGCAACTGTAGCTAAAAAGCGACTTACAATAGGTGGTTTAGTTGTGTTCTTATAAAACATTTCAACATATTCTACAGTTCCGCTTTCCTGCGTTTTCTTGAGTGTATGACGGATACATCTTTCAACTCTCTTGCCGGTGGTGCTGAATTTTTCCGCTACCTTGTCGTAGGTTTCGCACCAACGGTATGAGGAGTTCGGGGTATTTAGGGTTAGTAAGATTGCTTCTCTTGCGTATAAATAACCGGATGTTTCCGGCGGTACCCCTAAAGTTAGGAGTAGTTTTGTGGTTTTGTTTTTCATTAGAGTTCTCCTTTCTCTGCCTTTACTATCTGACTAAATATCCAATCAGCTATATTCATCACAAGCGAATTTCCGATTGCTTTGTATCGTGCTGTATCGGATGCATCGGGGATATCTGTCCAACCGTCCGGCATCGATTGCAGTCGCTCGCATTCCAGGGGTAGGAGTCGTCTCACCGCATATCTTACAGGCTCCCTGCTCTTTTCGCTCTCATATAGTGCATCCCACAAAGCTCTTTCGAGTGAGCAGGTTCTCCGCATACTTTGCATTTCTTCCTCGGATTTATCCTTTCTATCATCGGATCTCCGTGCTTCTTGTATCTCTGTAAGTGCTTTGTACATAATCCATAACCCTTTGCTACTTCCCCACAAATGGCGCAACGCTTTCTCTGCCTGTGCTTTAAGTTGTGACAACTCCGACAAATCCTTTGAAGATTCTCTGGTTCGTTGTTTGTCCAATCCTCGTCTTTGTGGTGTACATCTAAAGCATTCGGTTTTCCGCATATTTCGCAAGGACCCGGTGGAACAATTTTTCTCGATCTGGAATGATTCGTTTCCCAGTTTTCCGATCTCGGTTTCGGTTTGCTCTCGAACCCCTTCGCCATACATTTCTGGTTGCAGTATTCCCTTTTGTTGAAAGTATTCAACGACTCTAACCGCCCATTTGCAAAACGCTTCCGTTCCAATTTCTCGCCACAGTGCGAACAATATTTCTCTGGCGTTGGTTTTGTCGGCATTGCCATAATTAATTCCTCCAATCGGAACCCTGACAGGATTTTGATAGTTAAGTGAGTAACCACCTGTTTGCTTGGATTGCAGCGTTTCACTTAATTCCTCAGTTTCGTAAAGGTTGCGGATATCTACAGCACAAACTAAATTATCTACATCAGCACGATATGACAGATTACCTTTTGCGAGCAGAGCGTTTGCAGGTTCAGGGTATGCAATGCACTGCGTCGCTCGATCAGTATCTATAGCACCGGTAACTTGCCCATAAACAGGATCTTGACGGCCATTGAATGCTATCGGTCGACAAACTACCTGCGGTTCTTTGTAATCATTAGCACCTAACGTATTTGCTAAGTCATAACCAATATTTAAACTCTGTTGCTTTACCGACACGCTTATTGCGCCTGTTGTTTCAACGCCATTTCTAACACTTCCGGCAGTTTCTTCCCTCGCTTCTCTGCTAAAACTTTCCGAATATTCGCTGTGTATGGAGTGTCCCAACCCCTCTTTAATGCTTTCTTGTGTGCTTGCCAGTGTTTCGAACAAAGACCCAACCCCTTCGCTGGCAGACCACAGACAACGCAAGAAACTCTCTGTTGGTGTATTTTCTTGTGACAACTCATGCATAACCTTACCAAGTTGTCTAATGAGTTGTTGAAAGGATTCTCGTCTTTGTGGTGTACCCACGTTTTTCCATCCTTGCCACAAATGGCACATGGGGCATTCGAAATTAGTTTTCTTGCACGTTGCCGTCCAACTTTCTCCGTCTTTGGTGGTAATTGTAGCTTTCTTTTCGCAATCGCCGCGCCTGAACATGTGACAGAGCAATATTTCCTTTTGTTGAAAAATTGCAAAGGTTCCTCGAATCCACTCTTTAAAGATCTCCGGACTAATAAAACTCCGCAATTCTCGCAATAACGCTCCGGTGTCGGCAACCTCTTTCTCCCCAAAAGTATCCCTCCTTAACCCTGACTGTTCTTCTAGTGCTATTCTGAGGACATTAGGAAGTTCTTTGCCCCTCTTCGCTGCCCTGCGTAAAATCCCAATCGTTGCCTTCGCACTCAAAAAGTATTTCTCCGGCACGTTGACCTCTAAAATCTGCGACAAGAAAGATTCTCTTACGACGCTGGGCGACTCCCCAGTATTGCGCATCACAGACTCGCCAAGCAACACTATACCCATCCCCTCTGACCATTCCGGCACTTGCCCACTTTCCAGATTGAGGCATTGGAATCTCGGACGCTGTGATTTCTTCAAGCACGGTTCTAAAATCCTGTCCTTTGTTGCTACTAAAGGCTCCGGGGACGTTCTCCCATATGGCGTATCTAGGGTACGTTCCATTTGTCGCAGACCTCATTTCTCTAATTATCCTAATTGCTTGACTAAATAATCCTGAGCGTTCTCCAGCCAAACCTGCCCGCTTACCGGCGACTGATAAATCTTGACAAGGGGATGAAAACGTAATTATGTCAACAGGTTTAATCTCTGCCCCGTTAATGCCGCAAATATCACCCAAGTGCTTCATGTCTGGAAAATGGTGTTTACTTACCGCCATCGGAAACTTTTCTATCTCGCTTGCCCAAACTGCCTTAATTCCGTTTCTCTCTGCTGCTAACGGAAACATTGCTACACCGTCGAACAGTGATCCCATTGTCATTTCGTTGGTCAATTAACCACCTCCACCGCTGCCACGCAATACCCCGGCGACATTCCATCCCGGTAATCGTGTAGCATAACTCCCCTGCGATCCCGAAAACTATTCCGATACTTCTCGTCGTACCATTTGCGGTTGCCGTCGTTGGGCAGGTCAACGATGATTTTCAGCTTAGATTGTCTGTGACGTTTCTGTTTGGGCATTGGCGGTTTCCTCCTTCTTCCTCTCAGTTAAATACTGCTCAGAAATATATTTATCAGGTATCCGCAGCACAGCGAAAACTCCAAAGTCGGTAAGGGCATTTACACTATTTAAAGCACCCTCTGGTATTACAATTTCAACATTTATCCTGTGAAATTTCTTTTTCTTGGTCGGTGAGTAGGTGCTGATAGGATTGACAATCGGTAAAACCAAAATACTGTCGGGATTAGCACCCTTGATGCTTTCCGCTATCTGTTTAATCTGGTCAGGTGATGCGTTAATGTGGCATGTTCTCATTTACCTTCATCCCTCCTATTTCTTCCGAACTCAATAGTTACCTTACCGCCCCTAATGCCTATTATAATAACGACAATCCACGGCAAGCAGGTTAAACATACAGTTGTATAAAGTAGTGCTTTGTCAAATAATTCTAGCAATACATAACCTCCTACAAATAATAGTTTTCAATAATATACTGCACCGCATTTTCCAAATCCTCGAAGTGCCGCGTAATCCTACCCCGAATATGCGGATGATTGATGATACTGTAGGCAGTACCCCAGGATATTACGGGTTTACCCTGCCTTCTCGCTTCCACAATCTCGCAAATTGTACCGATAGAAATTTGATCATAATTCAACTCGGCAAGAATGATGTCGCTATGACTAATCTGAAAGTCGTTGCTGTGGATAATCTCGCTGTCAGTTACGCTAGTTCCGAAGTCGGTATTTACCGGATTAAGTATTTTAAAGCCTGCTTCAACTAACTCGTCTGCCGCCTTCTCTCTCCACTCGTTCATTTCTTCTTTACTCAAACCGGCCATTTTTCCGGAGAGGTATACTGTTGGTCTACGCATTGATTTTATCCTCCTCATACATCTTCTTTACCATTTCCAAAAACTTTTCGGCATTTTTCAACCGTCGGCGTAAGTCGCTTACTAACTTCTTAGCCTCTTTGAGAGGATACTTCTTAGCACCACAAAGAGACATCCCGGAACCTACGTAATAACCCCTAGCATCTATACCTTTCTTAACCGGTTGACATGTAGCAATGCTATGTTCAGCAATTAATTCTGCCGTTATACCCATTTCACCAGGTTTTATAGGATACATAACTCTCTTAGGACTATTAATATATCCCATCACAATTACATCTCCCTGTTTAAATCTCTCCCCTAGGGGAACAAAACACTTTTCCGATTCTTCCGGTGTGCCGTGTTCCTTGTCGCATACTGGACAATGGTATTTAACTACTGGTTCCATAACAATCCTCCTAATACTTAAAAAATATATAAATAAGATAAATCCAACCCAACAATCCATGAATAATTGACCATATAATTGATTTATTTATCAACCAAGACATTGTTGCTGCTATCCCCATGCCTACAATAATAATATCTACGAATGGAAATTCATTTTCATCGTACACTTAAACCCTCCTATATTCAGAATATTCCTACCGCTTACGGTTGGTCGGGGCGTGGTTATGCCTCGGTTGCGAATAATTGTTCTACTTCGAATGATGAATTGAAGTCATATAATTTCGTACATACTCCATTCCAACCCAATTCTATTGTCCCTGTCTCTCCATTCCTCTGCTTAGAGATAACAAGTTCAGTTATTCCTTTTTTGTCGGAGTTTGGATTGTAATAATCATCCCGGTATAAAAAGCAAATCATATCAGCATCTTGCTCCAAGTTACCGCTATCCCTTAAATCAGACATCATCGGATGCTTGTCTGATCTTTGCTCAACACCCCTGCTTAGCTGCGCAAGAGATACTACGGGTATGCCAAATTCCTTTGCCATTTCCTTTAGTCCATCACTTATAATTCCTAATTCATGGTTTCTATTTTCGGTTCTCTTATGACCTCTTATTTTTTGTAAATAGTCTATAATCACAATATCTAACCCATACTGCTTCTTTATTCTCCGACATTTTGCCCTCATGTCTAAAGTTGTTACCGGTTTATCCTCAATGACAAGATTTGTATTGCTTAACCTGGCACTCATATTGTTAATGCGATCCCATTCTTCTGGAGTAAAACCGCCCATTCTGAATTTCTTTAAGGGAACCATTGCCTGCTGTGAGTAAATGCGGTTAAGTATCTGCTCCTTGGGCATTTCAATACTGAAAAATACTACAGATAAACCGTTAAGTGCTGAATATGCCGCTATCTCAGTACCAATACTTGTCTTACCCATTCCGGGCCTTGCAGCAATTAATATAAGGTCTTTGTTCTGCAACCCTGCTGTAGCATAATCAAATTTAGAAAAAGGAGTCTTAATTCCAGATATACCAAACTTCATATTTTCCAGATTATCAAGATAGGGTAAGAGTATCGTTTTAACGTGTGACACATTTGCTTTACTACCGCTATTTATTGCAAGTATACTTTGCTCGGCATCAGATAATAGTTCCTGCACTGTCTCGTAACTTTCGTCATAAATTCTATTAATAATATTGTTCTGTTTACTGATTAGTTGTCGAAGGATTGACTTTTCTTTTATAAGATTAGCATAATGTGAAGCATTGGCGGCAGTATTGGCACCGCTTACAAGTTGCGCTATGTAGGTTATTGGTATGTCTTTGCTGTATTTAGGTATCACGTTTGATAGTGTGATTAAGTCAGGTGTTATGCTTTTTGCTTCAAGGTCAGTTATGGCCCTAAATATTATGCCGTTAATGTCCTGGTAAAAATCATCAGGTGTAAGTATCTCGGCAATGTCAACAATAATTTCTTTATTAAATAACATTGCGCCAAGGACTGTCTTTTCCGCTTCCGTATCACAGGGTATTTGCTTCAATAACCTGTCACCCCTAGTTTTCTTTGTGCCTCTTTTTCACGTTCGATTCTTAGGAATTCTAAATACTCAGGGTCATCGTTGCTGGCTAATTGCTTTAGGTCTGACCGGTTGGTTGGTTGGGGGTTGGTCTGATTACGGTTAACCCCTACCGTTTTAAGTTTATTAATCTGTGTTTTAAAAACACCGATTGTATAACCGGACTCTCTAATAAAAGGATCGTCTAATTCAAAAAACTTATCCAACAATTCAATTAGTCTATCCGATGAACAATTCTGCAACAACTTCTTAATTATGTTACCGTCCTTACCACCATCAATTAAAGGTTTCTCTCCAAAGATAGACAAAAACTTATTATGATAATGGTCAATAACCTGTTTGTGCGGTGATACGGTTTTTGTATCAGCAATGGTTTTAATATTTGATTTAGTTTTTGAAGTAATATCTGGTATTGCTCCTCTATTTTCGTATTCTCGAAGCTCAGATTCTGAGGATGGTAACTTTGTTTCTGAGATTGGAGCAATAATTAACGGCAACTTATATCCCTGTAGCGTATAGCCATGCTTAAATAAATCTGTCTGTATTTTAAGTAAATCAACCCGATATTGCTTAGTTTTGTCCCATTTAAACTTAGGATTATTTCTCTCGAGTAGATAACCTGTTTCTAAAAGTTTTTTAATATGAACCCTTATTGTTGTTTGCGCCATACCCAGCATTATTTCGTCCAGCAAATCTTCTGCTGTTTTATATATCCAACCCTTTTGCAGGTCTATATTAACAGACAAACCTTCTTGCTCTAGGCGTTTTCTTTCCTCTGTAATAAAATTATCAATATCATTTATTCTATCAGTCCAATAGAGGAATTGATTTAATATAATTGCCTTAATATAATCTCCCGTCAATACTACAAATTCCTCTCTAATGACCGCTTTTTTAAGTTTCCTATTTATTTTATATCACCCCTTTAATACTGCAATAACTCACAAATTTTCCTTGATGCTATTTCAAAAATTATCGGCAATTGGAGTTCTTTGTTTGTACTCTGAAAGCCAACTAACTTCGATAATTCCGGCTTATAAAATGAATACCATAACTTAGCTTTATCGCGAATATCCTTATTTGCATCGAATCTGGCACGCGATGCAAGCATCTTCAATCTCGGTTCAATCGACACTATTTGATCCCAGGTGATAACTTATACCCCCTTGTAATTGTGTCACTCACATATATATTATAACATTTTACCATTGATTTTACAAGGTTTTTCCTGTATAATCGACATAAACAACACATACATGGGGTGATTTTATGTCAGAAAAAACAGATAAAGAGAAGAACGATAAAAGGTTTAATTTTGCTATCAGTCAAAGGTTGCTTAATCAAATTGAAGAATACCGCAAAACACTAGACAAAGTACCTCCAACCGCCGAAGTAGTCCGTAACCTTATTAGATACGCCCTCTCCCACAAGTCCCAGGAGCAACCCCGACAATAACGGCGGTTGCTCCTTTGCCGTTAATTAACTAATAACCAACCCGGTAACGACACGGTTAAGGCCAAATGTAGCGTTGATGATGTCGATAACTGGTCTTTCGTTTGCATAAGTTAACTTTCTGGTTTTTGCGTTAATCTTAAAATCGCCACCTAATTCAAAGAACATTTGCTCGGAAATTTTGTATTTATACATTTTGTACCTCCTAAGTTTTATTTTAACTACCTCAAATTTCTCCAAGTCCACCCTCGCCATTCAACTTCCACGGCCAATGGCGACCAATTCATGCCTAAATGTTCAGCTAACTTCTGCAAGTTATCGACATAAACGACATGCTCAGGCCAATCTACCATTCCGGCTATACCGGCCATTTCCAGTGTCTTGTAGGGGTTCTTTATATCCATACTCAACCCCTCATGTATCGCACAATCAACTTATCTAACTCCTGAGATGCTTTCACTACATCAGTAGCGGTTAAGTTAAAATCAGTCACGGCATCGTACATTTTTTGTTTACCTGCTTCGATCTGTGCTAACAATGCTTGTTTTTCTGTCTCGGACATTTTACTACCTCCCGTTAAAAGTTTCTGCCTACCGGATACAGTAGACTAACGCAATCCTAAAGCATCTTCGATAACCCGCCTGCTCTGCTCTGTATGCTGTTCGCCGCCTAAAATCATCGAATGTGCTAGGGCAAGTGCTTTACGAAGTTTAGCAATAGTCGCCAATCCTAACTTCTGCGCCGCCAAGGTTTCTTCCATGAGTTCAATATCTTCTGTGCGCTGTGCTTGCAATATTTCAACCTCTGACTGAAGTTTGTATTCATCATAATCCTTCTTTAATTCCCGCAATTTACGGAGTTTATCTAATCTTTGCCGAATTTCAACCATATCGTTTTTTAACTTTCTAACCTCTGCCTCTGCCGCAATTGCCCGGTTAATCGCTTCCGGCCTACCTTCGCGGGCAGTGGAGATAAATACAGCATCTTTACCGTGCATTTTCATTCCGCTACATATGCCTTCAATCGCATAACTCTGCACACTATTACCTTTTATTTTTAAAGTCCATGGTCCAGAAGTAGCATTGTTACATATCTCTAAGTCATTCTTTAAGTCCCTCACTACTAAGTCCTCCCCAAAACCTTCTTAATATGTTCCTCTGCCTCTTTAGATAACCTTTCCTGCTCATCAACCAACAAAGCAAATGCCCTAAAAATACTATCTCCACTACAAAAGAAATATCCCTGTCTAACCATCCATCTAGTGAATTTATTGACGTTATGGAAAAATTCTTCTGCTCGCTGATCGGTGATTTCTTTGTCGCATATTTCATGCTCTGCCTTATTCCATCTCGTCAAAAGTTCTTTTGCTGAATTTATTTCATCCTGTCTTTCTAGTTGCTGTTGATCTAAACTGTATCCGCAGTTTTCGCATTTTATGGAGTTGTTGTTATGAGCAAACATATAACCCTCTAATGCCACGGCATCTTGCCCGCACTTTGGACATTCGACAGGTATTTCCCATTGTCCACAATCCCCGGCATCCCATGCTCGTTTTGGTTCACCGATAACTTTTAACTCCATATCGAGTAGATTAATTTTCTTGTCTCTGACATGATTACCGGCAACATCACACACAAAACCAACCACACTATCGCCAACCGCTATAGGATTACAAGGCACTACACAACCCCCTCAAATTTTAGTCACGCATCGGCAACAATATAACCGTTGTCCTTATCCCCTGCAGTATCATAGGAGTAATATCTGTATGAGCATACACAGCAAATTCCTCGTTACCCATACCCATAAGTCCAGTTTTTAAATATTCTTCGTTGAAAGTGATATTTAAATCACCAATTTTAAATTTAACCATAGCACACATATACATAGTTTCCGGC